>Ga0208764_10001204_pt1 | contig 16874 bp, 20 predicted proteins | sample ETNtaG_18_FD_185762 | JGI IMG/M metagenome (GOLD analysis project Ga0208764, IMG submission 185762) | Marine microbial and viral communities from oxygen minimum zone, Eastern Pacific Ocean - ETNP201302SV91 (SPAdes) (version 2) | ecosystem: Environmental > Aquatic > Marine > Oceanic ... | reverse complement strand
AGGTGGAATTGATGAATAAGGCGATGATTTCATTGCAGTTAGGTATGCGCTCATAGTTTCAATAGGTTTTTCATATTTCATTTGGCGCAAACCCTCAACAAGTGGGGCATGTGAAACTCCGAGACCTAGAATAAAACGATTATTCGACTGTTCAGCCAATGTGGTCGCTGCCTGCCAAGTAACGCCTGGATGGCGATGATATATATTTGCAATTCCTGTTGCAAAACCCAATTTCAATGTTTGCGAAGAGAGAAAAGCTATATGGGAAAACGGGTCTCTACCCGTTGTCTCTGGAAGCCACAAAATGGAATAACCCAATGATTCAATACGTTGTGCGAATTCAGCAGATTCCGTGCTGGTCATGGCATCAGTTGGGTGCCAAACCCCACGTCGACTAATTTGTTTCATATTTCTCATGAAAGAAGTTTAAATCTTCTATGTGACATTCTACAAATAAGTTAATCTCAAAGAATCTTATTGAAGCTCTAGGCCTAACTGCGTCCAGATTTCTTCTTTTCGGGCTTCAAAGGTTTCTTCGTCAATTTCGCCATTTGCTTTGGCAGCACTGAGCTCCGCGAATTGTTTGTAGAGTTCTTCTTCAGGAAGTCCTTCTACCGAAGGTTCGTCGTCTGATTGCTTTCTTTCAGCTCGATCAGCTCTTTTAGCTTCCTGTCGCTCTCTCTTAGTTTGTTCTCGCTGGCGTTTACCCCAGCTTTCGCGTCCCTTGCTAGCCATACTAAATCTTTATACCGCTCGAACGTTTAGGGCCTCATCCCCTTTGCGGCCGGGGCCGACTTCAAATTCGACTGCCTGTCCTTCTTCGAGGTTCTTAAATCCATCACCATCAATGTTTGAGTAATGGACAAATACATCGTCGCCATCTTCGCGTTCAATGAACCCATATCCTTTTTGTGTGTTAAAGAACTTAACTGTTCCCTTAGTCATACTTACTTACTTCCTTCTCTTTACAGCGGGGATGCTGCTTGAACCACGTTACGGCATATCTAGCCGTATTCCTCTCATGGGCCCAATTTCCTTACGATTACTTACGTTAATTTAGCGCCCGCTGTTTAGTACATTCAAAACGTCATCTAGGAGTTCTGAGTGGCAAATTACTAAACCTCGGGCTATCGGAGCTTTTTTATTGAATTTAAAGTCGCTCCCATCCAACTGGCAAGCTGAAAGTCCCGCTGCTCGAGCGACAGCAACAGGTGCACAAACATCCCATTCATATAACCCAGAATTATGGATGTACACGTCAGCATCTTCGCCGATTACAAGTGCCGCTTTGATCCCAGCGGATCCACAACTTGCTAACCGCGCTCCTATAGCTTCGGCCACATAAGCAGCTTGATACGCATTCCACCTGTTAGAAATAACAATTCTTTCTTCTCGAATTTTCCGTTCACTGGGGTATTGCATAGCAGTTGAGTAATGCCTATTGAGAGAAGGGCAAGAGACCGCTCCTGCTTTCAGCTCACCATCTTCTATGAGCGCAACATGTACCGCCCATTCATCACTTCCGCTATAGGGATAATCTTGAGAGCCATCTAATGGGTCAATTATCCAAATACGGTCAGCATCAAGGCGTTTGTGATCATCGCTGCCTTCCTCTGACAAAACAGCGTCTTGAGGTCGATATCGCGAAAGTTGTTCCATCAACAAGTTATGGGAAATTAGGTCACCTTTGTCACGCAACACCCAAGAGTTAGTTCCTGCGTTAATCCCCTCTTGACGGAAATTTAGTAATTCGGCACCTGCTAATTCAGCCAGATATCCAGCCAATTCATGGTCATCCATTAAACTCGCAATCAGGATAAGAAATCTGTTATTCGATCTTTAGGCCTGCCAATAATTGCTTTCTTGCCTTTGACAATCACCGGCCTTTGAAGAAGTTGTTTATGTTTTACTAGAATTTCCACAACTTTTTTAGGAGCATCAACGTAGTCATCGGGGTCAAGTTCAAGTTTCTTAAACATTGAATCTTTCCTCACTAAGTCTTCCACTGGGTCTTCAAGCCCATTGACAATAGCGTTAAGTATTTTCTCATCTGGTGGTTCTTTGATGTACAAGACGACTTCGTAATCTACTCCGATTTCCTCAGCGACCGCTAAGGCATTTCGTGAGGAGCCTCAATGAGGGTTGTGATAAATAGTAACGGTAGCCATGCAAACTCCTTATAAGTTCAAAGCGGAATACTCTAGCGGCCTATCCTAGCCCAGTCCGAGGCTCAACATAAACTAGTGTTCAACTTCAAGCCAACGCTGTATTTCTCCCCAAGCTGTTTCTGCTTTTATTTTAAGATCTGCGAGTGAGCTATTATTTTCTATAATCAAATCTGCGACTTTTCTTCTTTCCTGTTCATTTGCCTGGGATCTGACACGGGAAATAATTTCTTCTTTACCCAGTCCTCTTTCCAAAAGTCTTGACATACGAATCTCCATATCGCTTTCAACAACTATCACTTTTCTGTATAGCGGTTTCCCAGAGAGAATTGCTAATGGCTTTTCAACCAAAATAGCCATATCCAAGATTACGACTGAGGCGGATTTCTCGTTAAGGATCCTATTCAGTTCTTTGTTTATATTCGGGTGAGTAATTGCTTCTAGTTGCGCCAGTTTATTAGGAGATTCAAAAACGATTTTTCCTAGACTCGACCTATCTATTTCGCCTTCGTCGAAGAGAATACTTTCTCCGAACATTTCTACAATTTCTTGGTACGCCTCGGTTCCTGATTTGAGGATTGAATGGCCAACTTCATCAACATTTACAGTGGCTGCCCCTTTGTTGGAAAAAATGGATGCAACTGTTGATTTCCCTACGCCAATCCCACCAGTAAGCGCTACACAGAATGGGTGCACGATCGTTCAAATCCTATATGTAATTCCCGCAATGCTCTGAGGCAAAAATTCTGATGATGAGTAAAGTCATTTGCTCCTTCTACAAACCACATCTCATCTACTCTTTCAATAAGTGCTTTAAAGCTCAATAGGATCTCTCGCCGAGCAAGTGGAGCTCCCATGCAATAATGCGTTCCGAAACCGAATGCTAGATGTTTACGTGCATTCGTGCGTTCTAGATCAAGGAGTTCTGGAGTATCAAACATATCCTCATCTAGGTTCGCCGAAGCGTATCGTACATTCACCACAGATCCTTTAGGGATTAGAATTCCTTGAAGTGTGACATCCTCTGACGCTTCACGAAAAAGTCCTTGCACGGGACCCTCTAGACGCAAAATCTCCTCTACGAGGATCGGAAGATATTTATTTGGGTCGTTTTTAAGCAACTGCCATTGGTCGGGTTGTTGAATGAGTAGCATAACTCCAGCTGATATGGCATTAGTACTCGTTTCAGACCCCCCTACGAAAGTATCAGCCATCATCTCTGCATGGAGTTCTTCGTCAGTAAGCGTTCGCCCCCACTCTGGAATCTCCGTATTCACAAGATCGCTTAATAAGCTTCCATCAGGGGTTTTTCGTAAGCGGTCAAAAATCGGTTGAAAGTAATGCTGGGCTTCGATTTCCATTTCCGTTGACCAAATCGCTTCTTCCTCAGTTTGCATCATCCCTAAACGTTGCACCCATGCATCAGTCCATTCTTTTATTTTCCATATATCAGCTTCTGGTACTCCCACTTGATGACCGATAACTATTAACGGCAACGGAATTGCGAATTCACGGACCCAGTCACATACTCCGGCATCTATGAAATCATCAATGAGGCGATGGGCAAGATCATCAACGAATGGATCCATTTCCTTTATCTTTTGTGGCCGAAACGCATGAGCAAATAGCTTTCTCATTTCTTTGTGTTCCGGGTCATCCCTACCCGCAAGAGTAGGTGCCGGCACCCAGCCCTTTTCCTTATATATCTCTCGCAACATTCGGGAGCGTTTATCTATTTTGCTTTTGTTCTTACCATTTCGAAATCGCTTCGTATCCTTTAACACAGTTTGGACATCCTCATATCTTGTAACAATGAACATGCCCGTATTTGGGTCTTGCCAAACCGGAGCACTTTCGCGGAGTGTCTTGTAAGCACCATAAGGACATTCAGAGATCTCAGGATCAAAGAAGTTAACCTGAGAAGGATCAACTGTTATTTCATTAGCCATGATTTATTGAATGTATACGATTTTCAATGTTTGGGGAATTAGCGACAGTTGGGAATCTATCGGCTGAGGTTTCCATAGCAAGGTGTGTAGCAATTTCTTCCCATTCGTCGTCAATTCGAATTCCGGAACTGTCAGCTGCAATATTTAAGCTTCGGAATACAGCTGCTGTTATAGCTGCATCAATCATGCCTTTCTCGCCAATAGCTGCGGAGAGATTCTCTCTAGCTGCCGAGAGTGTCTCATCAACCCTATGAGCTGCTTCTGTGAAAGCAATTAGTTGCTCAGAGGAAGGGATTCCTACATCTGAACCATTACCATTAACCGCATCGCTCACATTGATAGTCTTATCAATTGCTGCGCTACTCGAACTGAGTAGCATCGTATGGGCACTGGTTCAGTAGAAACATTCATTTAGTGCTGAGGTTCTTGCAGCAACAAGTTCAATTTGAGGACGTGTTAGGTTTCGATGCTCCCAAACCATTTCGCCAAATGAGGAGCCAGAATACATTGCTCGAACCAGCAACATACGCCTAGCATTATCTGCTTGCGCCAAGCTGAGCGAAACAGCGACATGGGGGAGATCGTCTGCGGAAAATGTCGGAAGGAAGGCAACTCCGTCAACTAAACCATGAGGTCGTTCAAACCTAGGGTCACCTTCTTTTGGCTCTGGTAATTCTTCCCTCTCTATTCCTAATGCGTCACAAAAAGATGATCTAGCAATCACTTGAGAAACCAGAGCTGCAAGTTCTGCGTATTTATCTTCCCCGATGGATTTTATTATCTCACCGTAGATTTGTTGATCTATCTTTGATGTTTCGTTTGCAACTATCCGGACGACCGCTTTCACGTATGGGGAAAGTATTTCATCGCTGTCTTTAGCGTAATTTTTCAATTCGCCGACGTTTTCCCAGAGCTTCCGAGGGTTAGATTTCCTTACTTCGCTAGCAATACCTATCCGTTCTTCCCCTGTCCACCAACTTCCAGGTAGCCCCAAGTGATCCCATACGATTTGAAATGATTCAATTATTTCTGTCGTTACTTTCCCTTCAAGGGATTGAAATCGTTTCATGTATGACCATTCACACTCGTGGTTCTTTGGGAAGTCCAAGCACCATTTCTCCAAGAATATTTCGTTGGATTTGAGAAGTCCCAGCGTAGATTGTTCCCGCTCGGGCATTATAGAAAGCCCCTATCCATGAACTACTTTCATTGGGGGCTCCGGGATTATCTGAGTGAAATGAAGTTGCTGGATGGGCCCCATTTAGGACAAGGGCTTCGGTACCTAAGATGTCTAGTGATAGTTCTGTTACTCTTTTGTGATATTCAGACCAGTAAAGCTTAAACATGCTTTCTTGAGGTCCGGGCTGTTTACCATTTAGAAATCCCGTTAGGGTGCGCATTCCTAACAATCTCATAATTTCTACTTCAATGTACGATTGAGCTAATCGTTGACGAGATTTTTCATCTTTGTTTTTATTTTTCGCCTTTGCAAGTTCAATAAGTTTGTCCATTTCATACCGAAACATGATTGGCATCGTTGCTGCGCTCTCTCCCCTTTCATAGCCAAGTAAAGTCATAGCAACGGCCCAGCCTCCATTTATTTCTCCCACAACATTTTCTTTCGCTGTTCTTGCATTTGTAAAGAAAGTTTCGTTGAAGTCAGATTCGCCGGAAAGCATTTCAATAGGGCGCAATTCAACCCCTGGCTGATCAATTGGGCACAACATAAAAGAAATTCCTTTATGTTTGGGTGCTTCTTTATCTGTGCGGCAGAGCACGAAAATCCAATTCGCGAATTGGCCAGCAGATGTCCATATTTTCTGCCCATTTATTATCCATTCATCGCCATCGAGAATGGCTGCGCATCCCAAACCTCCGAGATCCGAACCGGCATCAGGTTCTGAATAACCCTGGCACCAGATGTGTTCACCAGAAATAATCTTTGGCAAGAAATGTGCCTTCTGTTCTGGTGTTCCCCAGTGAAGGATAGTGTTGCCTACCATTTGGATGCTGAATGCGTCATTTGAACCGCCGGCAGGAACTCCTGCTCGCATAAACTCTTCGGCAAGAATCACTTGCTCAAGCTCGCTTAATCCTCCTCCACCAAACTCTGCTGGCCATGCAGGTGCTAGGAAACCTTTTTCTGCTAGGAGAGGTCTCCAAGTATCATTCGCGAAACTATACGCACTTTCAGCGCTGAGGGCGCCAATGCCTTTCCATCCTTCAGGTAAATTCGCGCCTAGAAACTCTTTTACTTCTTCTCGAAATTCTTCTGCTTCTATTGAGTATGCAGGTAACAACGGTCGCTCCAATCAATTGTTATATAGATCATAAGGGCTTAATAGGCGGTACTGGGAATCCAAATAATTTGATTTAACCAATAGCTCCTGTTTCTTTAAGTTGATTTATTTCTTCACTTGAATATCCAAGTCCAAGAAGTGTCTCTTCATTGTGTTGCCCTCGGTGCGCTGCTGCATATTTTGGTTCGGCTGGTGTGGCCGAGAATCGTGCTGCAGGTTTAGGTTGCCTAACGATCCCTGCATCAGGGTGTTCCCATTCTACGAGAGTTCCATTATGAATGATCTGTGGATCTGATATCGCCTCTTCACCAGTAAGAACAGGGCCACTAGGTACGTCTGCTTCTATCAGCGCTTCAATTGCTTCATCGCATGTCATTAATAGAAATGCATCAGCAAGCATTTCTCCTAGGATTACAAAGTTTTGTGGGTTAGCAGCTAAAGCCGCCATAGAAGAGAATCTTTCATCTTCTGCCCATTCAGGATGGCCGACAGCCGCACATACGCCTGCTCTTTGCCCGTCCGAGGCAGCAAAGTAAACGATTTTGCCATCGCTGCATTCAGTTAGGTTATAGACCGTTGATAGAAGGATCCCGCCATTTGCATCTTCATCAACCATAGTAAGGTCCATCATCGCGTCTGGCCAGAAGAAATACATGCAAGCATCAACCATGGGGATTTCGACAAATTGACCATTTCCAGTTCGTTCTCTAGCTAACAATGCAGCTGTAGTAGCTTGTGCAACAGTTAGCGCAGTTGATTTATCGGCAAATAGGTTTCGTATCAGATCTGGGAATGGGATTTGTGGGTTTAGTTGACGGCTTATCACTCCGCATACCCCTTGTATCACTGGGTCAAGAACTGGGCGTCCAGAATAGGGTCCTGTCGGGCCGAAACCACTAATTGAGATATAGATAAGATTGGGATTGATAGCTACAAGATCTTCGTACCCTAAACCCAGTCTTTCGATCGCCCCTGGGCGAAAGTTCTGTACGAAAACATCCGTTTCCTCGATTAATCGCTTGATTACCTCACGACCCGCATCTTGGGAAAGATCTAGGGAGATAGATTGCTTACCACGATTGTTATTCATGTAGAAAGCACCGATTCCGCCTTTGTCGAAGGATGGGAGACGCGTTATATCCCCTAAACCTGAAACTGGTTCTACTTTAATTACGTCTGCGCCTTGGTCAGCAAGAAGCATTGTTGCGAAAGGACCTGACACAACTTGTGTTAGGTCTAAGATTTTATAACCGTCTAAAGGGCCTGCCATACCGTTTCACCTCACAGTATCGTTGTTGATGCAGATTATTTCCTTACTGAGCTTCTCGCAAAATCTAGGCTCGCAATTTTCACTACTTTTCTAATGCAAGTAATGTTCAATCTGGGGGAAGTAGTGATATTCATTGTTGTTAAGTTCAAGACGAAGCCTGAGTGGACGGACAGGTGGTTGGACTTAGTCAATGATTTTACAGAAGCGACTAGGTCAGAATCTGGAAACCTTTGGTTTGAATGGTCTCAAAGTTGCGATGACCCTTCGGTTTTCGTCCTTGTCGAAGCTTTCACAGAAAATGGTGCAGAACCACACGTAACTAGCGACTATTTCAAAAAAGCTATGTCTCAAATGCCTGTAGCGCTCGCCGAAACACCGAAAATTATTAACACCACGATTGAAGGTATGGCCGATTGGTCCCTTATGGGCGAATTATCGGTAAATACCTAATTTAAAGGAGAAATTATGACTGCATCGTACAACCCAGATTATGACCCAGACGGAATTGAAGGGGGCATCGACACGAATGTAATGCCATGGATTGAGATTAAACAAGCTCCCGGCATGCGATTTAAGCCCTTGAGAGCAAGCCAAGAATCTGGTTGGTTCTCACTTATCGTACAGATAGAAGCCGGTGTTGAACTCCCACCGATGGTTTACCTTGGTGGTGGAGACATGATGCTTCTTTCGGGTCTTCTTTCCTATACGAAAGGAGATCTAGCAGCAACAATTGGCCCTGGAATCTGGGGCTACATACCTGCGAACTCTCGAATTGAAGGTCTCGTCGTTACGGAAACAGCAGAGTTTCAAGCAAATTTTTTCGGATCGCTTGCGTTTCTCGCTGAAGATGGTCGAAGCGTAGAAAGCCTTCTTACTTCTCTTGATGTTCTTTCTGCCGCTAGAACTAACGGATTAACATTGGTACCCAATAGCTTGGCGGAATGCATGCAACCTCGTCCTGCGCCATATCACGGCGAACCTGAACCTCTTGCAATCGCTGGAGATGAGAATACCCTTGTCAATTCCGCTGAAGGGCTTGAAGATGAAGAGAAATTCACTCACCCGCATTGGGTAGATACAAGAACAATCCCATGGATATACACAATTGAAGGTATGGAAGATATGGGATTGAAAATACTCCGTGTTAGTGAGGAAACAGGGATCGTTTCTTTGCTCGTTCTTCATAATGGAGTCGCTGGGCCCCACTATCATCTCGGCGCAGCTGATTTCCTTATTCTTAGCGGCCATCTAGGGTTTCGTGCTGGCCCTACAGAAGGGTATGGGCCTGGAGTCTGGTTTTATGAGCCAGCAGGCGCTCGTCACGATGCGACCCAGCGCGTTGGCGAAAATGAAGACCTCATCTATACAGCAAATGTCTACGGTCCCGTACAATTTGACGAAGGTCGTGACACGCCTATAACTATGGTCCTCTCTTGGATGAGTTATAAAGCAATGGCTGATGCATCTGGTGCTCAACTTGTACGAAATGTTTTCCCAAATGACAGTTCGCTACTAGCTTGGTCACCTATTGGAAATAATGCGTAGTTAATTCTGAAATGAACTTGTGATTTGGCGATGTTCTCCATCACCAAATTCCAGACCACCTTTTTCTGACGCTAAATGTATGCCTAAGAAGATCCCTGGGATGATGATTAATGCCAAAAGCCCTCCTGAAGCCAACATAACTAATGCAGGAGCTGGACATGTTCCAGCTATTGCCCAACCCGAACCAAAAACAACTGCGCCCTTTATATGATGCGTTTGCGGTTTAGATCTTTGAAGTTTGATCTCTTCTCCGGTAAGTGTTGTTGTTTGTTTTCTCTCAAATAGCCATAACGCTGCCGTTGCTACCATTATTGCTGATCCCATGAACCCATACACATAGAATTCATCAAGGCGAAGCATTGCATGAATAGTGTCATATTCGTGCAGCGTTCCTGCCGCCAAGATCCCACCGAATCCTGCTCCGAAAAATAATCCGAAAAAATTCATTTGACGGGTCTTCATAGATTGCCTCCCGATATCAAACGGATCGCTCCTGTTACGATGATTGCCGAGCTCATGAAAGAACAAGTTGCGATAATCGATGACTTTGACCTTTGAGCTACTCCGCAGATTCCGTGTCCGGAGGTGCAACCACCTGCGACTTTTGCACCATAACCTATAAGTACCGATCCGATAAAGATTAAGGGAATTACTAACCAGAGTGGAGATGCAGCACGAAAAGCATCGTATCCACTTCGAAATCCACGGCTATCCTGCAAAAATTGAGTAACTATGACACCTCCAAGCACCATTCCAGCGAAATACCAAATTCTCCAAATAACTCTGTACCCATTTCGGCGCAGAAAATTAAGTGTTTGCGTATAAGCGCCACTTGCGCCCAGAGGTTGATTCATTACCAAAAAGAATGCTGCGGTAAGTAGGCCCAAAAGTGGCCCCAAGATAAACCAAGAAACTCTTTCAGGTAGTAGCGCTGCATAAATGAGTTGATTATCCATAATTTTCTTCTTATTTGTATTACTGAGAGCCCTTAGCTAATAAACTAACAACGGGGAAAGGGAATTACTCAACAATGACTGATCTAAAAGAAACTCCAATCCAAATAGTTGGAATTCCAAGGGACAAGGCACCCGAACCTACTCTTGGCAATGATCCTATCATTCTTGGAGAGCGGTATTTTTCACCTGATTTTGCCAAAGAAGAATGGGAGAAAATGTGGACCAGAGTTTGGCAAATCGCTGGACGTGTTGATCAAATTCCTGAACCTGGAGATTACGTGTGCTACGAAATCATGCACGAATCCATTATTTGTGTTCGTGGTGAAGATGGCAAAATTAGAGCCTTTTACAATGCTTGCCAACACCGTGGCAATCAACTAGTCACTGCCGAAGTAGGGACCCTAGCGAGCGGAGAGTTCCAATGTGCATACCACGGCTGGCGCTTTAGTTCCAAGGGAGAGTGTACTTGGGCCTACGATGAGGACGATTTCCCTCAGGGGTCACCATGCGGCAAGATAAATCTGGTTGAAGTCCCTTGCGAAACGTGGGCTGGATTCATTTGGTTTAATATGGATCCAGAATGTTCTGAACTTAGAGAATGGCTTTCACCGGTTACCGAGCATCTTGACTCATACCGCATGGAAGATATGAAGAGAACCCATTGGGTTACTATTGAAGGGAACTGGAACTGGAAGTGTGTTCAGGATAATTTCAATGAGAGCTACCACCTTCCTTTCGTCCATCCTCAAACGCTTAATCATTTGAATGAGCACCATAGTGGTTGCCAGTTTGATTTGTATCCATCTGGACATTGCCGGATGCTTATGCCTGGCGGAGGTCCAGGGCCGCAATATAAAGGATCTGCTGATAAAACTTTCAAGGGAATGAAGAAGGACTTTGATTTTTGGGATTTCGATCCAGAACCATATCGTGAGAATTTATCCGGTTTGCGCGTTGCGCTTCAGCAGCGGAAGCGAGAACTTTCAGCATCTAAAGGCTATGACTTCTCTCGGTATTCCGATGAGCAGTTAACGGATAATTACCATTACACAATATTTCCTAATCTTTCTTTTAGCATGAAACCTGACGGGTGTATTTTTCTCCGATCTGCTCCCCACCCTACAGACCCAAATAAATGCGTTTTTGATATGTGGTATTTAACAATGTTTCCCCAAGGAGCAACTGAGTACTACTCAAATTCAATGCGTGATTGGGTTTCTATTGATCATCAAGTTGAACATGTCACAGGATTAGCTGGTGAAGTAAGTTGCGGACCAGGCATAGATCAAGATGTTGCTATTTGGTCCACTCAGCACAAAGGTCTGCGGTCCCGAGGCTACCGAGGAGAATACCTACCATTGCAAGAAAGAAGAATACGTTATTTTCATGAAACTCTTGACGGTTTCCTTGCAATGGATCCATCATGACTGATAGTGAACCGCACTTACTTGGAGACCTTGACGATCTCCAAGATGGTGAAATGCGGGTATTTGAAGATATCGGTGATTACGGGATAGTGGTTTGCAGAGTAGATGGAGAACTTTACGCTATCGAAGATAACTGCAGCCATGCAGATACACCGTTAAGTGAAGGTCGGTTACGGTCTCACAACCTTACGTGTCCTCTTCATGGAACGTCTTTTGATGTACGAACTGGGGAACATAGTGGGCCGCCAGCATACGAAGGGGTGCCCTGTTTCAAAGTGAAAGTTGAAGATGGAGTTGCTGTCGCCTTTCCCGCAAGTGACGGCAAAAATACTAATGATGGTTCAGGCGACGTTGGTGGAATTTTCCAAACGAGATAATCAGGGGCTATAAATGAACGAACTAAATGGAATGACCGCAATTGTTACTGGTGCAGCACAGGGCTTAGGAAGAGCTTTTGCTGAACGTTTAACCAGCGAGGGATGCAATGTTGCTATCACCGATAAACGTCATGAGGTTGACTTAGTTGGCAAAAGCCTTGGCGCTCTTTCATTTCAGGGCGATGTTAGCGACAGCGAGCATGTGCAGCAAGTTGTAAGTTCCACTGTTGAGCTATTTGGAACCATAGATATTCTTGTTAATAACGCTGGAGAGGTTCTCCCGACTGGCCCTTTGGATCCCTGGGACCAAGCTGCTGACACATTTGAAAGAATCTTTTGCTCTAATACAAAAGGTGCTTATTTGTTCGGTCGAGCTGTCGCCCCAATAATGGCAGAACAGAAGTCAGGAAATATATTGAACGTCAGCACCGATCATGTAAAACCTGCCCCGCATGCTCTCCGGCATCATGGTCATGGAAGTATGGATCTGTACAATGCTTCAAAATGGGCTTTAAATGGGCTCACGTTTGACTGGGCAAAATCGCTAGGAAAATATAATATTCGCGTGAATAATTTGTGTGTCGGAGCGACGGATACTGAAATGCTTCGGAAATGGAGTGGCCCTGACCCTGACCCTGCATGGGTAGAGAGTTGGATGGATTCTGCGATTGTTGCAGGTGTAGTGGTTGATCTCTTCTTAGAGGGGCCCGGAGGAAGAACCGGAGACAATATTGGACTCTACGCAGGGTATGACTGCATATTACCTCCACCCGAAATTGAGTGAATTATCCGGATACTTCAAGCTCCCAACAAGTATGCATTTCATTAAGCAGCAGAGATCTAAGTCGTGGATTACTTTCATCTACCAGTTTAATATTTGGCTTTTCATGAAGTAGTAATGATGAAGCTGCGACTGCGCTGTCTCTAACGATTGCGTATAAGGATCGCGGTCTTTCTTTCGGAACAGCCGGATAGATTGAAGGCTGACCGAGGCCAAAGGCTATCCCCGAAGGGAGCCCATCTGCTCGGTATTGTCCTCGCGGTTCGCGCTGACATAGATCCTTTCTTCCAACAATAAACTCTTCAGGAGTACTGAATTGTCTTGGGTCCCTATTGGCGCCTGCAGCAGAACACATCATCAAAGCTCCTTTAGGCAATAATCGACCAAAACGTTCGATTTCAGTTCTTGAAAAGCGTTTCGCTGATATTACAGGCGGAGTGCAACGAAGTGTTTCCAACCATGCGAACTTGAGCATTCTCTCATCTTCACGAATTTTTCCCAACTCATTTGGATGCTTCAATAAGTTAAACCAAAGATTTGCTAACCCACCATGAAAAGTTTCGTGATCGAGCTCAAGAATCGTGACTACAAGATCAGATACTTGCGTTTCTCTTTCTGCGAGTCGGCATTGAGCAATGGCGCTAATGAAATCTGTCCCTGGCTCTTTTTTGCGGTCTGAAAAAATTGGGTTTAATAACGTTTCTAGATTTTTCAAAGCATCTAGGCCATTTCGTTTCCTCAGAGGGTCCCAGCCAACACCTCTCTGCATTTTTAAATATGATGGAATAAATTGGCTAAGTTCTTCTTCAGAAAGATTCAGGATCGCACCCCACAACTGAAGAGGAATCTTTGCGCAAAATTCCATAGCTAAATCAAAATGCCCACTATCCCAACCAAATAGAATCTCGCCGGCAATTGCTTCTACATGGTTATCAACGCTGCTCTCAAATGCTTTCTGCACTGACACTTCGCTCCATAAGTTTTGCCCGTAGTTTCCTAGGTTATAAAACCAAGTTTTCGGACGCGTTTCGTAGTTCCGGTCATCAGCAAAGATTGAAGTCACATCGTCATATCTAGTAAGCCAGAATCTATTTCCAAGCCAGTCCCGGTAACACGGATAATTCTCTCGTAGGAGCCCTACAAGTGGATAAGGATCTTGGAGGTATTGATCTGAGATCAATTCCCTAGGTTTAATAAGATTCGTTGTTTCGCCAACCCGCTCTCTTTGGTAAACCTCATACGTTCTATAGCCAGGAGCAGATGCAGGTTCTTCATCTATGTCATATTTTTCTTGATCTTGCATATCGTTATTTCGGTAAATCAAAATCCAGCCAAAGCTCTCGAATGGAACCAAGTCCGATAGGGGCTAAAGATACTCCATCAATGTCTTTGGGCATTCGGTCTGAATTTATTCTGACATTTCTAAGTGTTTTATCAAGAATTTTTGAACCGATAACTGTTTCTTGATGCGAAATCCAAGCTCCTGGGCAGAGATGTGGCCCCACTCCGAAAGCCATGTGGCTACATTTTCCTTCTTTGTCATGCCCTGATCTCAGTATCTTGCCAGAGTATAAATCTTCTCTGAAAATATTGAACTCTTCAGGATTTGTGAAAATTCGATCATCATGATTCGCTGACACATCGACCATGTGGATTAAAGAACCAGCTGGTATATGAACACCATGCAATGTTATGTCATACGTGTTGTGCCGAGGTTGGCCACCGATAGACGTGGAATGTCTGAGCATTTCGTGGAATGCTGTATCCCAGAGTTCTGAATCTTCTCTAACTTTTTCTAATTGATCAGGATGTTGAAGCAATAGGTACCATAAGTTCATAATGGCGCCTCGAGTAGTTTCGCCCCCTCCTCCGACAACAAGGGCAATAAATGAGGTGATCTCCTCTGTTGACATTACATCGCCATCTATTTCCGAGTTGCATAATTCGGAAATGATATCTAAACAAATATTGTCCCCCATTTGATCTGTGAGATATGTCGGATTATTTCTTTTCTGCTCAACAAGGTCTTCTACGTACTCTTCTAAGTCTTGGCGTGCCTCTAGACCTTCATGATGAGTTTCAGAACCTCCAAGACCTGACATCATCGCGTCATACCACCAGGTGAATTGCTGACGGGCTTCTTGGGGAATTCCTAGTACTTGCGCTACGACACTAATTGGAAATTCGTTAGCAAATGCTTTCCCTAATTCAACTGTAACCGTCCCTCTCTCATTATCGGTTACAACTTCTTTGGGGTTACTGGACAACCACCATTCGGAGATTAATTCATCTGCTATTTCTTCAAGAGCGTACAGTCTTTTCGTTAATGCAGCCCCTACGAGATGACGTCCGTAAATATTTCTTCTCCTTCTGTGCTCAATCCCGCTTAATTCAAGTTGTGTGTTGCCCAAAACGCCGCTTGAAGAACCCTTCGGTATCGTATTGAATCCGATTTCGTCAAAATAACAGTTGGTGATGTCTTCATATCGTGTGACGAAGTAAGAATTGTGCAGTTGGTCGTAGTAGACGGGATAGTGATCTCTAAGGATTCGATAGTAGGGGTACGGGTTACGCCCAAATTCACCGCTATCAAAGATACGGGGATCTATTAACGGTACGCCATCTTCTGTAAATCCCATATCAACTGCTTCCCCGAGAGGCATGTGGGGAAATTTGCGTTGTGCCCCACCGAGATCTGCATCAATGTTTAAAATTTCATTCAGCGATTTCGAATTTTCCTCAGACATAAAGACTCCTTGCGTAACCAGAATACTCTCTCGTTTGTGGGCGCAACACGGCTATAGGGATCGAATTCATGCAACTATGCCCTTTTCTCTTAATTGATTTCGTTCTGCTTCCCCTATTCCAATTTCCAAAAGGATCTCTTCATCGTGCTCATTTAAGAGAGGAGCACTGTCAAGAATTGGTAGTGGTGTTTCCGTAAACACTGTTGAATGCCGTGGTGTACGTATTCTTCCTGCCGTAGGGTGATCCCATTCAAAGAAGGTTCCGTTATGAACAACCTGTGGGATATCCGCTACTTTGTCTAATTCAATAACTTCACCGCATGGAACAGAATTTGCATGTAACTGCTGAGCAATTTCAGCTGTTGGAAATGATCTAAAAGCATCCGCTATAAGCCCACCCAAAATTTCGTTATTGTTACCGGTATGCCGGGCTTCCCTTGAAGAAAACCTTTCATCGGTAAACCACTCAGGATGGCCCAAAGCTGTATATAAGCCTTCAATTTGGTGATCAGCTACAGCAAAATAAACAACGTATCCGTCCTCGGTCTCAGTCATATTCATCAATTTGCTTAGATGGGTGCCGCTTTCTACGTCACTGTCAAGAAGGGTTTCTGCCATTCCGCCATCCGGCCACAGAAAGGCTATAGCTACATCTATCATCGCTATTTCAAGTTCTTGCCCCCCTGCCCCTCGCTCTCTCGCGAATAGTGCAGCAGTGATGGAAAGAGCCATTTCCCATGAAACGGCCTTATCGATAAGAGCAGTTCTCATAAGGTCAGGAAATGGGATCTGCGGATTTACCTGAAGGGAGACATATCCGCACATAGCCTGAAGCACGGGGTCATAGACAGCCCGGTCAGCGTATGGGCCGTCTTGACCATACCCTGATAATGATACGTAAATTACTTTCGGGTTTAATGCTTTAACTGCCTTATAGTCAAGCCCTAGTTCAGTTATTTTTCCTGGGCGCATTGACTGTATAACAACATCCGCGTTTTCTATAAGCTTCAAAGCGATCGCTCGGCCTTCTGCTTCTTTAAGATTTATCTGGATGGAGCGTTTCCCTCTATTACAGTTCAAAACGGCGCTATTGAGTCCTCCTTTAGAAAAACCAGAAGTTCGTGTTATATCACCTACGCCCGGATATTCGACTTTAATCACGTCAGCCCCTAATTCGGCTAAGAGCATTCCAGCTACCGGGCCAGCAACGACCTGAGTGAAATCAACAACTTTTATATTATTAAGAGGGGTCATATTTTCATGTCAAAGCTTGGTAGACGGTTGCTTTTAATTCTCGACGGATTGGGTAATAGCTTGACGGCATAAACTGTGTCATAAATATGCAAGTTACTTCTTC
>Ga0208764_10001203_pt1 | contig 16874 bp, 20 predicted proteins | sample ETNtaG_18_FD_185762 | JGI IMG/M metagenome (GOLD analysis project Ga0208764, IMG submission 185762) | Marine microbial and viral communities from oxygen minimum zone, Eastern Pacific Ocean - ETNP201302SV91 (SPAdes) (version 2) | ecosystem: Environmental > Aquatic > Marine > Oceanic ... | reverse complement strand
ATTTCTTTCATGTCATATGGCTGTAAAGCATCATCAGGTAGAATGTTTATCAAATTATTATCTAATCTATTAGGATCATCAGATGTTGTAACAGAAGGTGGAGCTTCAGCATTATTTTGTGGAATGTAAGAAAGTAATGTTTTGATATAATCCATACATTCATACTCATTTTTAGCTACAAAGTGAGCAACACCACTCTTTGTTCCATGAGTCATTGCACCACCTAGTTCATCAAATGATATTTCTTCTCCAAGAACTGTTTTTACAACATCAGGACCAGTTACAAACATGGTTCCAGCTTTATCAACCATTATAACAAAATCAGTCATTGCAGGAGAATAAACAGCACCACCTGCAGAAGGTCCAATACTTGCAGTAATTTGTGGAACTACACCAGATGCTAATTGATTATGATAGAAAATATCTGCAAAACCATCTAAACTCAAAATTCCTTCTTGAATTCTTGCACCACCAGAATCAGCAATTCCAACTATTGGACAACCATTTCGTGTAGCATGATCCATTAATTTAGTAATTTTTTTGGCGCCCATCTGACTAAGCGTTCCACCTAAAACAGTGAAATCATATGCAAAAACATAAACCTGACGACCATTAATTTTTCCATAACCCCCAACTACACCATCAGTGAAAAATTTCTTTTTCTGCATATCATAATCATGATAGTGATGTGTAGTCATTGAGTCTAGTTCAACGAACGAACCATCATCACAGAGTAAATCAATACGTTCTCTAGCAGTCAGTTTTCCCTTGTCATGTTGTGCCTTAATTCTATCCTGACCACCACCTTGAAGTGAGGTTTTTTTGTTATTCAGATATTCATTTAGTTTATCAGAATGCATGTCCGCGATTTCTCGCACCGGATATCATATATTAATTTAAGTTAAACAAAACAAAAATTGCTAATTTTGCAGATTCAATAATGAAAATTTCTTTTTGAGTGATTTTTGGTATGTGTTATAAGAATTTCCTAACCCTTCACATTTTTTACATATGCATAATTGAGAGACAACCAAACGATCACAATCATCTTGAAATTCACACTGAGAGCATCCAGCAGAACCATCACATATCATACATTTGAGATCCTCAGTTTCAACACATTTTTCATGTTTTACTCCAAGACCTTTTGACCATAAACCAATTTCATTTACATTGATTTTTTCATTACATACTATACACGTGCCTTCAAATTTCATTGCAATTTTTCGCCAGCTCATTGTAATAGTTCAATCTCCTTTTCAATTAATTCCTCATACGTTTCTTCAAATTCAAGTTCAATAGAATTATTTTTCTTCAATGATAAAATAAATGGAAAGAAAAATGTTGCAAAGGTACTATTTGACACATGAAGTTTTGTAGATAATGTTGAACCAATAGCTTTGATTTTTGCTCCATCCCATCGTAATCTATTCAACAATGGCCAAGAGAGATTATACTGAGTGTATCTAGCAGAAGAATTTTTTTCATAAAGTGATAGTAAAATTGAATCAAGGTATCGTAGAAGTCTCCAATTCTGTGTTTTCATAATTTTACCATAAAGTAAATCAGCTTCTGAGATAATTTCCAATGCTTTAGACATTTTGTCCGAAGAAAAATTACTAGTAATAATACTTGAATAAAATGCATTAATTTTTTCTCGAGGATCAATTCTTAAAGAAAATAAGACAACTCTTGCTTCTTCAAGTGACTGTGATTTGAAAAATGCGTTTAGTCCATCCTCAATGTTTAGAGATTCAAATGATTTTTCAGTATTAGGTTCAAATCCAGTAACTAATGCTTGTGCAGAGTTTATCATAGAACGAATATCACCTTTTGAATCAGAAATTAGTTTTATTAATCTACCAGGATTGATTTTTGCTTTTTCTTTTTCTAAAATCATGTCAAGATATAGTTTAAGAAATCTAGGCGATAATGGGCTAATCTGTAAAGTTTTTACAACTTTTTTTATTTTTTTCATTTTATCAGAAGACCCATAATTGCCAGCAAGTACAATTGGAACTGTCGGTTCTTTTAAAATATTAATGAGTGCTTCAACTCCTCCATAATCAGAACGTCCATGAATTCCATCCACTTCATCAATGAAAATCATAGGTTCACCAAGAACAGTTTGATTTCCAAGTACAGGAGTTAGTATTTCTTGAATATTTTTTTTATTTCTAACATCACTTGCATTAAGACTAATCATATCATAGCCAAATTGTTTTCCTGCAAGAAAACACATTGTTGTTTTTCCAATTCCAGGAGGACCTATCAATAATAGTGGTTTTGTTCCTTTTTTCCATTTTCCAAACCATTCAACAAATTGCTTCCTAGCATCTTCATTTCCAACCATATCAAAAATATTTTGAGGTCGGTATTTTTCGGACCACATCATTTGTATCACTTAGTAGGAAGGTTTTGGGTCAAATCTGACCAGATATTTTGTTCTTGGAGTTTTTTATACCAAAATAGATTATAGTGTTCGACGGTTAGGAATAAAAATTCTAAGAATTTTCTATGTGAGAAACTATCTGGAAGTTTTTCAAGAGCGGCTCTAGCATCATTCAAGTAGGATTCACTATGTTTCATTGTTTCTTCAAATCCAGTTTTGACATCATTCATTTTCAATGAGTAAAATAATGGCCAAGATGGAATTTTTGCTGCTTTGTCTCTAATACTATCTTCAATTTCATTTCCACAACCAACGGATTCTGCAGCTTTTGCCATTCCGGTATAAAATATATCAGCTAATGGTGCACGGTTTAATGCCATATTTCTACCAGCTGTACCCATGACAGAACGATATTTCTTATAACTCTCAATTAGTTCTTCTTCTGTAATTGATGTTGGTTTATCTTTTAATTTTGTATCAAGATATTGTCCAATTCTTGCTTGTTTGAATCCTTCTTCAAACTCTTTTAACACATCCTCTCCACCTTTTGAAATTTTTTCTCTAGCAAGTTTGAGTATGTATGGATTCATTAATTTGTAATCATCAAGATATTCTAAATCTTCATCTTTGTCTACAATTCTGTCCATCGGTTCACTAAGATCTATTGCAATTATGTGACCATCTACAATATCTTCTCTCATAGTAGTACTATCATCATCTTTAAAGTAATCAGTTGATGCATCAAAAAGACCATTGAACACAGGAAATGTCATTTTTACAAAATTTGAATTTAAAATTCTAAGAACTCTATCATGGAGTGTATCAAAGTCAGATAGCTTGGATTTGATAGGATCGATTTCAGAAGCATTAAGAATAATTTCTGTAGAACCAACTTCTTCTGCAAATTTTTGTTGTGTTGTGTTAGGGGATTCATCTGAATTTATTTGATCATAGAGGTTTTTTGCAAATCTCTTAGCAAATTCTGGAAAAGTGTTTTCTGCTTCTTCTTTATAGTGATTAAACTGTTTGAATCCTTTTGATTTGAATAAGCCTTGTTTTATGATTTGTTTTCCAGGTTTAGTTCCCATCAGTGCACTTTTGCTAAAAATTGATTCGTCTTTTCCACTCACAAAAAGTTGTTAACAAATTGCTATTTATGCCTTCAAAGATCCACTACAGTCGTCTAAACTCTGCAGCACCTTTTTCTGTAATTTTTAGTTGTATTGATTTTCCAAAAGGACTACTTTTTTCTACGGGTATCATGAAGCGTTTTTTTTCAAGATCTTGTAAAATAGTATCTAAATTATTTGTTGAAAGATTTGCTCTTTTTTGAAGTTCTTCAAATTTTGAAATATTTGTCATTAGTAAACCAAGCACAATTTTTTCTTTAGACCAGTTTCTTGTTGAGAATTCTTCTTTACGTGGTGATTCTTCAAAATTATCAGGAGAAGATTCTTGGAATCTATCAGGAGAAGATTCTTGGAATCTATCAGGAGAAGATTCTTGGAAGAAATTTTCGCGAGGATTCTCAGGGCGAGCAGAGATATTTTGTTTAAGGCCAACACGTTTCAATACTCTAGGAAGTATTCTGGCAAGGGGTATGATTAAAAATATGAGCAAATAGATCCAAGAATAATTTTCTTCCATACTATATCATTTTAATTCGAAAGTAATAATGTATGTGTTAAGTTTCTATGAAGATTGTGAAAAAACACGATATTCACCTATGATAGTATTACATTTGTGACAAGTATACTGACCTCTTTCAATTAAAATTAGTCCATTAGCAACCGGTTCATTTGGTTTTTCTTCTATCTGTATTTTAGTTGGTCCATCAAATTCAGAATCACAGGTTTTGCAAAAATGTTTTAACATTTTTACAGGATCAAGTTTTTCAAGTGATGCCAAAAAATGTTTGTCTATATTTGGGACAAGTTTTGATTTTGAGACTTCATCATCAGTAAGTTCTGCACTAACCCATCCACCTGAACCTTGTAATTCTATCATTGTCAATATGATTTGTTTTTTTACAAGCATGAATAAAGAGGTTTTCAAAAAAAATCAAAATGCTCTTCAACTTAAATTATCCACAAAATTGAAAATCATGATGGATACAAATCAAATTTTGAAAGAGGCATCAAGAAGAATTTATGAGGCTGTAAAGGATATGGCAGGTACTAAAAAGGCTGCAGGAGATTTTGGAAGAGGTGCAGGAGGAGACATTTCAAGAAATATCGATATTACTGCCGAAAATACTGTTTTAGATTATCTAAAAGAAATTAATTTTGAATGTGTAGTTTTAGGAGAAGAATGTGGTCGCGTAGAATTATCAGATAAGCCTAGAGGGTTTGTTATAATGGATGCAATTGATGGTTCTGCAAACGCAGTTAGAGGTGTACCATTTTTTTGTTCATCATTAGCATTTGCAACAGAAAATAGATTAAGTTCTATTACAGATGGAGTAATTACAAATCTTTCAACAGGTCAGATGTATTCAGCATCACAAGGAAAAGGAGCATTTTTGGATGGTAAACAAATTTCAGTTTTCAAAGGAATTCCATTATACAAAATAGTTGGAGTGAATACTTCAGGTGCCTCACAAGAAATAATGAAAAAGTTACAACCAGTTTTTGAGAATCATAGTCATACAAGACATTTTGGTGCAAATGCTTTGGAGATGGCAATGTTTGCACAAGGATTGATGGATATTTTCATTGATTTGAGGGATAAGATAAGAATTCAAGACATTGCAGCAGGATACATAATTGTAAAAGAAGCAGGAGGTTTACTTTTAGATGAAAAATTTAATTCTCTTGATGCAGATTTAAGTTATGAGACAAGAGTTTCTTTTGTAGCTGCTGCTAATCAAGAAATTTTAGATGATATATTTCCAAATAGAAATTAAGTTTTATCCGTAAGATTCGTATTTGACTTCAAAAGTTCCATCTTCATGTGGATTATCTCTATTAACAAATCCTCTGGGAGATACATAATCCATTACACCATCAATTGTTCCTTGATAACCACAAATGTAGATTCTAGTATTCTCAGGAGTGACTTTTTCTCCGACTAGTTCATCTAGTGGAGAAACACCTTGTGCGTTTTCTTTAAAAAATGACTCAACTCTTCCTGTTTGACCATTCCATGCTCTGTTATAGTATTCTTTTGGTCTACTGATTGCAGATCTGTAAAGAAAATTCCATTTATCCAATCCTCGCTCTTTACTTTCATTTTCAAAATCAGTTAGAAGACGTTTGTAGCTTAATTCATCCACATAACTTGCTCCATGTAAAACTACAAGTTGTCTTTTATCATTAGTGTCATGGAAATGATGAGCAAATGCAATGAATGGTGCAAGACCGGTTCCACCGCCTACGCAAACTACTCTTCTATTATCTGGTTGTCCATTACGAAGTTTGTCTTCAATTATCAAGTCGTCACCAGTAGGATCACCAAGTAATACTTCATCACCAACACTTAGATAGAATAATTCAGTAGTTACACGACCAGGTAATGGTTTTCTAACCCATCGTATTACAAATTCAAAATAATCTCTATTTTCAGCATGAGATGCAATTGAATATGCACGCTTTACAATTTTATTTTCTGCAGCCACTGGAAGTCCAATCGTAAGAAATTGACCAGTTTTGTATTTTGGCATGCCATTTACCGGGACAAGTCGGATCACAACTAGATCTTCTTTTAATAATTCAGTATAGATGATTTTTGCTTTTGTCTCAGCCATGTGAGAAAAGTTTCTTGAATTGGATAAATGTATTTCTCTTCAAATTTTGACAGTATTGCTTATATTTAGAAAATATTTCAGTCAAGATTGACGACATGGCAAAAATAACATGCATGGATTATGGATTTGACTGCCCATATGTAATAGAAGGCGAAGTTGAAAATGTGATTGGAGAATATCAAAAACATAGTACTGATGAACACGGAATTGAGTATTCTGTAGAGGCGTTAACTCAAGTAATTTTAAGACAACAAGGATAGAAAAGATCAGATTCTTTTCATTGAAGCAGACAAGATTGGCAATTCTTTTGAGATGATTTTTTCAATAGCAGGTACTATACCAGATCTTAGTTTTGCATTTTCCTCATAAATTTCAGCAACCTGATCCCTGAATAGTAATTTAATTCCAGGCAATTCCATAATAGTTTCTTCAACAGCTCTTGGTTCAGATATGTCTAAGATTAGAGTACCTTTTTTCTTTTCTTTCATTACTAGTTTGATTCGTTCAAGATCAATTAAGAAATAATCAGCAGTAGTTGCAACTATAATTATATCAAATTTATCAAAACCAGACAATACATCTACAAATTCGATTGGAGTCCCCCCTAAAATTTGAGAGAAATTTGTAGCGCGGTCAATAGTTTTACTAGTTACTTGGAAAGGAATTTGCTTTTGGCCTAGTGTTTTTGCAACCATTGCAGCTGATTCACCTGTACCAATAAGCAATACCTTCTTTTTTGCATCCAACCCAACTTTATCTTCTATCAGATGTAATGCTACATCACCTAATGACAAAACTTCTTTATGGATTTCAGTTGAATCTCTGATGGAATTAGCAAGTCTGATTACACTATCAAATAATTTATTAAGAATTTTTCCAGAAGCACCAGATTTTTTTGAGTCTTCTAAAGATTTTTTAATTTCTTCATAAACTTCTTGTTTACCTACAACTACAGAATCTAGTCCACAAGCTAATCGTAATAGATGTAAGTAAACATCATCATCTTTGAAAACTTCTAGTGTTTGATCAAAGTGATCAATATCAATTTGTTCTATGTTAGAATTTTGCTGCCATGTTTCTTTCATTTGATTAATTATCAAACCTTTTCCTTCAGGCCTTCTTGCATCAGCAGAATCATCAGTTTCAAGATTACTAACAGTAAAGATTTCAACTCTACTTGATGTTTGAATTATAATACATTCCTCAACACCAGGAATTTTTTTAAAGGCTTCTGATGCTGTGTTTACATCCTTGAATGCAAATCTAGCAAGAGAGTGTAGAGGAACATTTTTGAAAGTAACACGTGCATTTAAAACATCAAATTTAACTTCACCCATTCAGATCAATCTCTTAATTTTTCTCTTCCGCCTTTAGCAGTTCTAAATACATTCATTCCAAGATAATAATTTTCATGTAATGAATCCAAGTATGTAAGATCTTGTTCAACTTTTTGGATATCTTCAGGTAATGATTCAGGATCATTTCTTAGACGTTCTAATTTTGCTTGTAACTCATCACCAAGAACAGTTATTCCACTTTCATAATTGGAAGTTCCACCATAACGTTCATCTAAAATATTTTGAGGATCGTAAACAGGTGTTGTATCTTCATAATTGAGAGCTTTTCTTGTAATGTCATCTTTTTCATCTTCAGATAAAATTGGTTTTGGGAATCGATCCACTTTATCCAAAAAGAATTCTGGTTCTCCCATCTCTCTTCTAAATATAATCTCAGTTTTTCTTTTATTAGAAAAATCTGGTACTTTTGGTGCATCAGTTTTTACTTCGTCTGCAATTGCCTTAAATTCATCTTCAGCTGCTTTTGCTGCAGCCTCTTTCAATTCTTTAGCTTTTGCAATTGCTTTTTCTGCTGCAGCTTGTGCTTTTTCTGCGGCTTGTGCTGCAGCTTCAGCATCTTTAGATGCTTTGATAGATTTTTTACCATTATCTTTTTTTGGTTCTTCATCTGATTTTGGAACTTTAACATCAGATTCTTTTTTGTCGTCAGACATCATTTTTCCACTAAAATTGCCCGGATTTTAATATTATTGTGTACATGGAAAGAAATTATCGAGAGATCAAGAGTTATGTTAAATAAAACAAATTTCAAGATGCTTGAGAAATTAATGACAGATAAAAAACGATCAAGAATGGAAATAACTAAGGCAATGATAAAGTGGTCTTTCAAATGTTTCAGGATTTCTTATGAATTTTAGATGTGAACCTATCTCAGCATTATTCCAATGAGCAAATTTTGGACCTTTTAGAATTTGTTTTAATAATTTTTTATCTAATTTTATCATTACATAATTTTGGGTTAGATCAAGTTCCTTGAATGGTTTACAACTATATCCACATCCATTACATGAAATTTGAATAAATTCTTCATCATAATATTCTATGAAGATTACAGTATCAGAAACATAACCAATTCTTTTTCGTCTTGATTCAAATCTATCATAACAATCAGAAAATAAATCAGATAATTCATTTTTAGATGGAGAAATTTCAGATTCATAATCAAATTTTTGATTGGACAATATATTTTTTATATAATTATCTTTTTCAGTTAAATTAATTTTTTCATACTGGGATGATGATGAAAAATTTTCTAAATCAAATGTTGATTCAGAATTTAAAAGTAAACATTTTGATTTTGATGAATTAAATTTTGACGAATTATTGAAATATTCAATTGTATCATCTAATTCTGTTACACCACGATAATTATTCAATTCAACAAGATTACCACTTAGCGTATATCTGCCTGCAAATGGCAAGAAGTATTTTGGTTCCAATAAAGCAATGTAATCTTCTGCCTGTTGAAGAAATTGTAATTTTTTATTTTTTGCTTCAGATATTTTTTTAGTTTCATTCATTTCAAAACATTGTGGATAAGGACCAGCACCAGAATAACCAACTAATAATAAATCAATTTTACCATATAATTTTTTTATTTCAATACATGGTTCTCTTGATAATTCAAATGGGCAATCATTTGTATTTACAATTACTTTTTCCCCATTATCAATTATACAAATTGAATCTATTTGGGTTGCACCATATGTGGATTCAACTAAAGAACATCCAGTAAATTTTTTACATAATTCAGGATTACAATTATCGGATGCAAGAATGTTTATGTAGAGATCTTTTTTCAGAAGCGTTCGGGTATTGTTTTTTAATTCAATCACTGTGAAACCCATATTTTCAAGATTATTTTTCAGAAATTTTTCATAGTAATCAAGAATGAGTACAGGTATTTTTTTGTCAATTTTTGATAAAGTTTTTTTACTAAAATGATCTGGATGGATATGACTTATGTAAATATAATCTACAAAATTAAAATCTTCTGGAATAAAATTACATTTTGGATAATGATTCCATGAACCGTAATATTCACCATCAACAAGCCAAGGATCACACAAAATATTTACATTATTATGACTTATCAATACACTAGCGGATGTAAGAAATTTTAATTCCATGACATGAATTTGTCCTTAAGAATTATAACTTATTCGAAGAAATCTTAAATTAATTTTAAAGTAGTAAGGCTTGTAAAAATAAATGGCGCCCTCGGCGGGATTTGAACCCGCGTCTCAGCCGTGACAGGGCCGAATTCTAGACCGGGCTATACTACAAGGGCAGTATTTACAAGAAATAGAAATGCTGGTTTTAAAGTTTCCATTTTTAATTTCTACTGGTAAAAGACTAAATTATACAATAAAAGAAAAACGCAAGGGGTCTATAGCGCAGCCAGGTAGCGCACCGCCCTTTTAAGGCGGCTGTCGTGGGTTCGAATCCCACTAGACCCGCGTTTATTTTGTAAGTGTTTTAATTCGTTTTTCTAGTAGAGTAATTGATTTTTTTACGCTATCGTTTTGAATTTTGACCGATTTTTTTAGAGTTACAAGTTTACGCTTTCTTTGTCCAATCATTCGTTTTTGTTCAGAAGTACCAGAAGAACCTTTTGATTTTCGTTGTTTTAGAGATGAAGAGATGGTAGTTTTTTGAATTAGTTCAAATAGTTTTGTTGGCTTGATGTCCTTTATTTCAAGAGATTCAATTTCTTCCAAATCTAAATCAGAAAGTAATTTTTTTGAATTGTGTGATAATTGTACAAGGTTTCCAACTATGTTGTGTGCAGTACGAAATGGTATTTTTTCAAGAACTAAGTTTTCAGCCAGATCTAAAGCAACTAAAAATCCTTTTTCTGTTGCTTTTTGCATTTTTTCCTGATTAACCGTAAGATCAGACAACATTGAATTTATAATAATTAATGCAGTGATTGATGTTTTTGATGTTGACCAAATTGAAGATTTTATTTGTTGAAGATCTCTACTGTATCCAGAAGGTAATCCCTTTGTAGTAGTTAAGATTGATGTTAGGTGTCCTATAACTTGTGATGTTTTTCCACGTGTCAATTCCAAGATGTCTGGATTTTTCTTTTGTGGCATAACACTTGAAGGAGATGTAAAATCATCAGAGAGTTCTATGAATGAAAATTCAGAGGAAGACCAAATTATGAAATCTTCAGATAGTCTGCTTAAATTTGTCATCATGATTGCAGAATTTGCAACATATTCTGCTACAAAGTCACGTGTACTCGTTGCATCAATTGAATTCTCTACAAGAGATGTAAATCCAAGCATTTTTGCGGTACTATTTCTATCAATAGGTAAACTAGTTCCACCAACAGGACCCGCACCTAAAGGACTTTGGTTAACACGCATGTATAATGACATGAATCTATCTAAATCGCGTAATAATGAATCAGCATAAGAAAGTAAATAATGAGAGAATACTCCAACTTGAGCTTGTTGAAGATGAGTGTATAGAGGCATTATTGTTTTAGTATTTTCTTGTGCAGTTTTTACTAAAGTGGAAATTGTTTCAATAAGACATTGTAATAATATGTTGATATCGTCACGAATTTTTAATCTAATATCAAGTGCTACTTGATCATTTCTTGAACGAGCAGTATGCATTTTCCCACCATTTTCAATTCCAGTTTTTTTAATTACTAGAGATTCTATCAATTCGTGAATATCTTCTGGTTCAAAATCAGGTTGAGAAATGTTTCCTCCCTTTAACTCCTCTAGTGCAATTAAAATTTTTTTTAGCTCAGTTTTTGTTAAAAGATTATTTTCATATAACATGATAACATGTGCTTCACTTCCTATAATATCATAAAATGCAATGTCAAAATCGTCTTTAATAGATGAAACATAACTTAGAGTTATATCATCAAGATCTTTTCCTAATCTAGAACGATACATCAAAATGGATTCAAAATCGCTATATATAGCAACTACGGATTTAATTCAATGACACAAGATGTTAAACAGCTACGAGTAAAGATTTTTGACGAATTATCACAGATTGTGGATCCAGAAATCAATACAACAATTACAGAGTTGGAGTTAATTGATGAGGTAGATATTACGGAATCAAATGTAAAGGTGGATTTGCATCTAACAAGTCCATTTTGTCCAGCAGTTTTTGGATTTAAAATTTGTCAAGATATTCATGATAATTTATTGAGTATACAAGGAATTGATGATGTAAAGGTTAATGTCTCAAATCACTTTATGTCAGAACAAATCAATAATCAAGTGAATAATAGCCCAAATCCTCACAAGAAAGATTAATCTCGAATTCCTAAAAGATATCCTCTCAAAAGTTGTATTCCCATTGCAGGATCAACTCCTTTTGGACAAACTTGACTACAAGAGCCAGCAAAATGACATCTCCATATTCCATGAGATTCATCAATTACTTTGAGTCGTTTGTTTTTTCCTTTGTCTCTTTCATCTGCTATGTATCTGTAGGCTTGTGCTAATGCCTGAGGACCAACAAATGTCTTATCCATAGCCATAGTTGGACATGCAGAATTACACAACCCACATTTGATGCAACTAGAAAATTGAATATATTTATCAACATTCTCTGGACTCTGTAGAAATTCTCTCATTCCACTTTCAGGATCAATCTCAGAGTCATTTCTAATTACATATGGCATAATTTTTTTGTGATTATTTATCATTCGTTCAAAACCTACAGCCAAATCACGAACTACAGGAAAATTATCCATTGGTTCTACAGTAATAGTATCAGAATCTAATTCAGAAATTTTTGTAAAACATGCTAAAGCAGGTTTTCCATTAATTTTCATTCCACAAGAACCACATGATGCTTGTCTGCAAGAATATCTAATTCCAACAGAGTGATCTAAGTGAGATTTTACATCTAGTAAAGCATCCAGAACTGTTGTCCATTTTTCAATAGGAACAACAAAATCATCAAATTTCACTTCAGAATTTACATTTGGATTACTTCGCTTAATTTTTAATTTCACGGATTTTGTTGAAGAAACAACTGTTTGAGAACGTTCTTCCGATAATTTAGGATGAAGTGTTGCCATCATACCATTCCCATATTGGTCATAATTATAGTTCTCGAACCATATGCAATTAATCCAGCCATTGCAACAAGACAGCCAATTGTAACAGCCTTTTCATATGTTGGACCTTGATTCATTTCTAATAAAATTACTCTTAATCCATTAAAACCATGAACAGAAATTAAAATTAATAATAACTCCAGTAATAGCGCATATCCTACACTTTCATAATTGGCAATTACATTTTCATATGCTAATGATTCATGAAAATCTTGAGTTAGCCTCATCAGTATGTGAACAACTGTCAAGGCTAATGCGCCTAAAGCAGTGCCATAATGAATTTTCATTATGATGCTTTCTCGTAATACCATCATGCAAACATCACCGCCATTCCATACCACATCGCAAGAGCTGCCATACCTAATGTTGCATAGATACATGCTTTACCTTTCATGTTGATTGATTGTGGTTTGTACGGATAATCAGGTCTCTCTGCCTTACCAATACCATAACCCATTTGTGCAATCATTAATCTAATTCCATTTCCAGTATGAAAGACACACATTCCAATAACTAATGCCAAAAAGAGATGACCTTCAGTAGTTTGTGTCATTTCTAATGATTTATCCCAAACAGCTTTTCCATCTAAGATATGACTTGTTTCATAAATATGACCTACAAAATATGCTAAAAGACCAAGACCGGTTAAACGCATTAAAAGCCAAGCTAATCTTTCGATGCCAAATTTTCCAATCTTGCCTGGATTAATCCATCCCTTCAATCCTTCTCTGGCACCAGTTTCTCGTTCCATCAGTATTTTCTCTCCACAGGTTTGTATTTAGTTATAGTAACAGGATGCTTCTTCATAATTGGTTCGCTTGGATCATAATATGCCAATGTATGATGAAGGAAATTAGCATCATTACGTGTTGGAAAATCAGTTCTTGAATGAGCCCCACGAGATTCTTTTCTATTTAGTGCACCTAAAAGCACAACTTCAGCAACTCGGAACATAGAATCTAGCTCCATTACATTTTGGAAATTTGTATTGTATTCTTTTGCAGAATCATCAACATGCTTCCATGTTTTTTGTTTTAATTCACGTATTTTTTTGAGACCATCAGCTAGATCATTGTGATTTCTATAAACATAAGCTTTGGCATTGAGGGTTTCAGCAACTTCTTGTTTTACTTCATATGGATTTACATCACCACGTCCACGAAATATACCATCAAAAATTCTAGTCTCTTCAGCAGTTACTAAATGAGTAGGGAATTGTGCAGAAGTGTGTTCTTTTTCAATATAATCAACAGCCAGTGAACCAGTGATTTTTCCCCAAACAATACATTCAGAAGTAGAATTTGCACCTAGACGATTTGCCCCATGAACACTGTTACACGCAACTTCACCTGCAGCCCAAACTCCTTGAAGTTCTGCTGCACCATCAATATTTGTATGAATTCCACCCATCATGTAATGACATACAGGTCTAACATCAATTGGTTCATTTGCAGGATCAATTCCTGAGAATTTAATTGAAATTTCTCTAATACCTCCAAGTTTTGCTTTAATTTTTTCATCTCCAAGATGTCGTAAATCTAGCTTCATACAATCTTCTCCAGTTTCATGTTTGAATCCACGACCTTCATTAATTTCAGTCATTATAGAACGTGAAACAATATCACGTGGAGCTAATTCCATTTTTCCTGCTGCATAATTTTTCATAAAACGGTCACCATCTTTGTTTATTAAATAACCACCTTCACCCCTAGCACCTTCTGTAATTAAAATTCCAGACGGTAGGATTCCAGTAGGATGGAATTGAACAAATTCCATATCTTTCAATGCCATTCCTGCACGATAAGCCATATCTAGACCATCAGGAGTAGAAGATAATGCATATGTTGAATAACTAAAAATTCGTCCTGCGCCACCAGTAGCAATTATCAATGCTTTACCTTTGATAGTGTAAAATGATCCAGATGATGTTTCTATTGCAGTTATACCACAAAATTGTTTTCCATCATGTACAATAGATGTGATATACCATTCATTTAGAAATTCAATATTTTCAAATTTTTGACAGGTATCGTATAATGTTTGCATTTCAAAGAATCCAACTTTGTCAATGGCATAAGTTGCACGTGGAAAACTATATCCACCAAAATTACGTTGATCAATTTTCCCATTTTCTTGTCGTGACCAAGGCATGCCCCAATGTTCTAATTGGAATATTTCATTTGGCATCATATGACATAATTTTTCAGCAGTGTCTTGGTCTGCTAAAAAATCACTTCCTTTTACTGTATCATAAATATGTGATTCTATAGTGTCACCCTTATCTTCTTGAATGACAGCAGCAGTTCCACCTTCTGCAGATACAGAATGTGAACGCATAACTTGTGTTTTTGCTATAACACCAATCTTAATTTTAGAATTCTTTTTTGCAGCCTCTATAGCAGCACGAAGTCCTGCCAAACCAGAACCTGCAATGATTAGATCAAATTCAATAGAATCCGTCATTAATGAATAAAATTAGAATAGGTTACTTATGTATTATAACAAAGAACCGTCGATCGAATCATTAATATGTATCACTAGCGATATCACTAGTGATGTTTGAACAGTGGGCTCAAAGAGTTGGAAGTGCAGTACCAAGAGGATTCTCAAGATATTACATCTTAAAGCAATTACAAAAAATGCCACATACTGGAAAGGAGATTATCAACTCAGCCATTGAAGAAAGTGATGGTAAATGGAAACCTTCACCAGGTTTGATCTATCCATTATTAGGTAGATTGCTAGATGAGGGTTTGATTGAAGAAACAGAAGATGGAAAATATCAGATTACGGATGAAGGTAAAACAATCTCAAAAGATTTAGAGATATTTAACAAGAATATGAAAGAACAGATAGACACAGTAATGAAAATGGCCAATGTTGGAAAATTCATGGCAATGGATGTTTTGGAAAGAGTCACCATTTTAGGTAATTTATTGAGTTCGAATGTATCCAGTATGACAAACCATGAAATTGAGAAATATAAAAAATTCTTGGAATCAGAATTAAAAAAAGTCAAAGAAATGGCTTCTAAAAAATAAATTCTAGGCTAATCATAAATAAAACAAGATCAAAAATATTGTATGAAAAAGCTTCGTAGTCTAATCAATAATAAAACAAAACCACTAGTAGTTCCAGGAGTATATGATGCAATTGGAGCAAAAATTGCTCAAAAAGTTGGATTTGATGCCATGTTTCAAACAGGTTATGGTACATCTGCCACACTATTAGGTATGCCAGATTATGGTTTCATAGGATTATCAGAAACTACAGATAATGCAAGGCGTATAGCAAACGCAATATCAGTTCCTCTTATTGTAGATGTAGACACAGGTTATGGTAACGCGTTAACTGTTAAGAAATTACTCGAAGATTTACAAATTGCAGGAGCGTCAGGAATATTTCTCGAAGATCAAAAATGGCCTAAAAGATGCGGACATATGAAAGGGAAGGAAGTTGTTCAAAAAGAAGAATATGCAGAAAAATTAGCAGCAGCTGTAGATGCAAAACAAGATAAAGATTTCATTATAGTAGCTAGAACAGATGCAAGAGCTACAGAAGGACTGGATGATGCAATTGAGAGAGGAAAATATTATAAAAAAATAGGCGCGGATTTAATTTTTGTTGAGGCACCAAATTCAATAGATGAAATGAGAAAGATTGGGAAATCAATTAATGCTCCATTAGTTGCAAATATGATTGAAGGTGGTGCAACACCAATTAGTTCAACAGAAGTATTGCATAAAATGGGATTTCAACTTATACTGTATCCGCTCTCAATATTATATGCAAATACATTTGCAACCATGAAAATACTAAAAGAATTAAAAAGTAAAGGCACTACAACAAGACTGAAAAAAGATTTAGTGAATTTTGATCAATTTAATGATATTGTAGAATTATCAAAATTTAAAAAATTAGAAAATAAATATTCAAAATAAAAAAGAAAAAACTAGTAAAGAGTTTATTGAGTATCTCTCTTTACTTCAATTTCTATTGTGGAAACATTTCTTGTCTTACCGTCTTGTGACTCCAAACTTTCAGAGCCTATGGATATATTTCCAATTGTATATCCGGAGTTTTCGGTCTTTCTTGAAATTATTTGTGCAACATCTACAGCTCTACCGATACTCATTCCTCGAGCTTTGATGCTGACAGAAGGCAAGTTAGCCAATTGGATTAACGTAGAAGTTACGTATGCCATGATTGGTTTCTTACCTATGAATATAGTGTCTCGTTGTTCGGTTGACATGCGAGTAAAATATTACGAGG
>Ga0208764_10001202_pt1 | contig 16882 bp, 16 predicted proteins | sample ETNtaG_18_FD_185762 | JGI IMG/M metagenome (GOLD analysis project Ga0208764, IMG submission 185762) | Marine microbial and viral communities from oxygen minimum zone, Eastern Pacific Ocean - ETNP201302SV91 (SPAdes) (version 2) | ecosystem: Environmental > Aquatic > Marine > Oceanic ... | reverse complement strand
TTTATAATTATCATTAAGTAATTGGATCTCAAACTCACAGGAAAAACAGCCCTTGTCACTGGTTCCACTGCCGGTATAGGATTTGGCATTGCCCACCGGCTACTGCAGGAAGGCGTTAGTGTCATTATCAACGGACGGACAGATGACCGTATCAATAGCGCCTTGAGTCGACTACGTCAGTCGATCCCTGATTGTATAGTGCAAGGCTTCGCTGCTGACTTTTCTGATGCCACTTCTGTACAGCGTTTGTTAGAAACCCACAAGGCTGTTGATATATTGATTAATAATGTAGGTATTTTTTCGCCGAAACCGTTTGCAGAGATAACGGATGATGAATGGCTATATTTTTTTGAAGTCAATGTCCTCAGCGGCATTCGTCTCTCTCGCCATTACCTACCGCAGATGCTTGAACAAAACTGGGGTCGGATCATCTTCATATCGAGCGAGTCAGGCATACAGATACCGGCGGAAATGGTTCACTATGGCACTACAAAAACTGCCCAATTGGGCGTATCGCGGGGCTTAGCCCAGCAGACTGCTGGAACCAATGTCACCGTAAATACGGTGATTCCCGGTTCCACTAGATCGGAAGGATCGGAGAAATTCATTAGTGATCTCGCTCAGGAAAAAGGGTTATCCAAGGAAGAGGTGGAACAGGAATTTTTTGATAAAGTCAGACCTACCTGCTTACTGGAACGCTTTGCAACTACTGATGAAGTAGCCACATTTGTAACTTATCTTTCCAGTCCGCTAGCTGCAGCCAATAATGGAGCTGCACTCAGGGTTGATGGTGGTACTATACCAACAATACTTTGATATAATCCTGAATTCACATGCCTTTGTCTAATACAGTCATTTTTGACCTAGGGGGTGTGTTGATTGATTGGAACCCTGAATACCTTTACCGGAAAATATTCTCCAACGCTGATGATATGCGCTATTTTCTGGAAAATATATGTACCAGCGCCTGGAACCAGGAACAGGATGCAGGATATCCTTTAACCAAAGCTACCGCTGAACTTGCTATTAAATATCCACAATATGACGAGGAGATCAAGGCTTATTATGGCCGCTGGCAGGAAATGTTTGGGGGCTATAATGAGGAATGTTTATCTATACTTGAAAATTTGAATCAAAAGCAAAACTGCCGGTTATTGGCTTTAACCAATTGGTCGGGTGAAACATTTCATATCGCTAAAAATATGTATCCCTTCTTGAATCTTTTCGAAGGTATCGTAGTCTCGGGAGATGAAAGGATCAAAAAACCAGATCCTCGTCTTTACCAGATCTTGATTGATCGCTACAGCGTACAGCCAAGCAAGTCAATTTTCATTGATGATACTAAGATTAATGTAGAAGCAGCAATAGATCTGGGTTTCCAGACAATTCATTTTTTATCAGCGAACCAGCTACAGGAAGAACTGCAGCAATGGGGTTTGATATAAAACTAGCAAAAGGTTTGGGTGAGCGATGGGAATTGAACCCACGGCCTCCTGGGCCACAACCAGGTGCTCTAACCGACTGAGCTACGCCCACCATGCGGCCTTTGTTATGTTGTACAAAGGCGAGCGAAATTACCGGTCTTACCTATCACAGACAAGTTGTAAAGTATCACAAAGGACTCATTTCATATTTGCCTGTTCGTCGGTAATTTTTTCCATGCGTCTTGTGTCGCGCTATATCATAAAGGAACTTATACTGCCCTTTGCATATTCCCTGATGGTCATTGTACTGATGCTTTTTATAAATTTTTTTCTTAGAGCAATCGACCGATTTTTAGGGAAAGGCCTGAATATTTTCACAATACTTGAATATCTATTACTAAACTTAGCCTGGATTATAGCTCTAGCAGTACCAATGGCAGTACTGATTGCTACGCTTATGGCTTTCGGTAGATTATCGGAATATAATGAAATAAACGCCATGCGCGCCTCGGGAATAAGCTTTACCTCGATCCTTCGACCGGCTCTCTTATTTGGACTGTTCATCTGCCTCGGACTCACCTATTTCAATAACTATGTTTTGCCGGAAATGAATTTTTATGCCCGCTTATTACAGGGCGATATCCATAAGAAACGACCTGGCCTTGATATTGAACCGGGCCACTTTATCAATAATCTGCCTGATTATAGTATGATCATCCGTAAGGATAATAATGGTATAATGGAGGATGTACGCATTTTTAGTAAAGAGAATAAGGAAATTCAAACTAGTATTTATTCAAAGACCGGCGAATTAAAAACCCTTGATGATGCCATCATATTGATGCTTTATAATGGTGAGATCCATGAACTGAAACTGGACGATTACAGTAACTACCGGCGCATCAATTTTGAACAACACAAGATAATCATACCTGCCGATGATTTGATGCTTGCTCGACGGGATACATCAAACCGGTCGGACCGTGAAATGACCATACCTATGATGCTTGATAAACAAGCTAACTATAAGCAAAGGTCTCAGCGTGTACAACAAAGAGTTGGTCGTTCATTCAAAAAGGTAATCGGCGATAGCCTGGTACCACCTTCACTGATGGCAGCCGAATTGGTAATGAAAGATTATCGCGTTTCAGTTTTGAATGATACCAACCTCGTGCCAGCAGAACAGCGTCGTGAGGAAAGAAGATTAAAGAGCTTGGAACGGCAAATGAATAATGAATATCGCCTCATTCAAAATTATCAGAAGAATCAAAATAAATACTGGGTAGAGATTCATAAAAAATTTTCACTTCCGGTAGCCTGTATTCTTTTCGTACTTGTTGGCGCACCATTAGGCACACTGACCCGTAAAGGCGGTTTTATGATGGCCATCTGTATGGGCTTTGGTTTTTTCCTTGTCTACTACATTTTTCTCATCGGAGGAGAGGAAATGGCTGATCGCAACCGGGTATCACCTTTAATTGGTATGTGGACACCGAACGTCCTTTTACTAGTCATTGGTATTTATTTAACGATCAATACAGTACGGGAACGAGCCCCTCTCCAGTTTCGCTGGCCTTGGCAAAAAACCACAGCTAAAGAGGGAAAGAATGAACCCAGCTGAACTGATCCAAATAAAAGAACAAAGTAATGCTATTCCCATCACAGACCTGAGGCATTTCATATTGGACTATACCCAAGGTAGCATCTCTAACGAAACAATGACAAACCTATTAAAAGCCATTCATCGTAACGGGATGACTCTGGAAGAGACATTTTCCCTTACCGAAAGTATGCTAGATTCTGGCGAAAGAATGGATTTCTCATTTCTGGATAATTATGTGGCAGACAAACATAGTACGGGCGGTGTTGGTGATAAGGTTTCACTTATACTTGGTCCACTTATGGCTGCTGCAGGCCTGGCTATCCCTATGATCAGCGGTCGTAGTCTGGGTCATACTGGTGGCACACTTGATAAACTAGAAACTATACCTGGTTATAAAGTTGATTTATCACTGGATGAATTCAAACGCAATGTCAATGATATTGGTATTTCCATGATTGGCCAGACCGCTGAGATCTGTCCCGCGGATAAAAAAATGTATGCCTTGCGTGATGTTACCGGCACTGTGGGTTCTATTCCCCTTATCTGCGGATCGATCATGAGTAAAAAGATCGCGGAAGGCATTCAAGGACTGGTAATGGATATAAAGATCGGGAATGGGGCTTTTATGGAAACATTGGAGGAAGGTCAGAAACTGGCAATATTACTGGAACAAATCGGAAATAATTTTAATGTTACTACAGACATCGTTTTTTCAAGTATGGACCAACCATTGGGGAGGTATGCAGGCCTGTGGTGTGAAGTAAAAGAGGCGATAAACTGTCTGCAAAGCGATGGACCAGAAGATACTATGGCTGTTACTTTAGAATTGGGATCAAGATTGTTGATCCAGGCTAATACAGTATCAGACAAAAGTGCGGCCATGAAAATGCAGCGCAAATTGATCGAGACTGGTCTTGCACTTGAAAAATTTTTAGAAATGGTGTCTGCCCATGGTGGTACGCACGCAGATATAGCATCCTTTCAAACATTGCATCTACCATCAGAAGAAGCTGTATTTTCTGCGCAACAGTCAGGCATTATTTCTACAATGTATACAAGATTGATCGGACTGGCAAACTCAGAACTTGGATGCGGACGCAAGGAATTGGCTGAGGTGTTAGACCCTACTGCCGGCATGGAATTTTATCACAAGATCGGTGACCAGGTTATGGAAGGAGAACCATTGATTCGATTGTTCAATTCTAATTCTGAAAAATTAAATACAGCACTAAATATGTTGAGTACATCTGTTGTCATTGGCGAAAAACATGTAGATCACCAACTTTTTCCTTCAACAGATTAAAAGAATTAGCGGCGGTGTATTTTACATGGTCGCGAAGGATCGGTACCCATAATGAACAACTCTTTTTCTAACGGACAAAGTGGTGTTGGCTTTCCTTTTGAAACCTGACAAATAGAAAAGGTTTTTACTTTTTCAGGTTGTTGGAATTCTTCCTTTGAATAATATAATGAATCATGAGCTGTTTTCATGAAACGCGCCCAAGCTGGTAAGGCCGCCCGTGTACCATCTGCACCTTTTCCAAGACTTACCTGAGGATCGTCAATGCCAAACCAAGCGCCTGCTGCGATTTGTGATGAAAACCCCACAAACCAGGCATCAGTCCAACCTTGGGTTGTCCCTGTTTTCCCAGCAGCGGGATGATAAAAATTATATTTCCAACGTATACTTCCGCCGGTGCCACGATCTACGACTGTCTGCATTAGATCGGTCATCATAAAGGCTGTTTCTTCACTTAATATTTCTTTCTGCTTAGGGTAATATTCTATCAGAGTATTTCCATAACGATCTTCAATTCTTGTTATTCCAAAAGGTTCAGAATAAACCCCACCATTTGAAAATACTGAATAAGCCGCTACCATTTCGATGGGATAAACCTCAGAGGTCCCGAGCGCAATGGCATCTACTGCTCGTATATTGGTAGAAATGCCCATATTTTTTGCAGTGGACGCAACTTCTCGAGCTGGCACAACTTCTTGTACCAGCCGCACTGCTACAAGATTCAATGATCGCCGTAATCCTTCCCTGATCGTCGTTAGTCCACCTGTACTTTGATCATAATTTTGTGGATTCCAGTTTTCCCAACCCCCATCAGGTTTTGGCACTTTAAGCACTACGGGTTGATTCAGCAGTTGCTTCGATACCGGAACACCATTATCTATAGCAGTAGTGTAGACAAACGGTTTGAAAACACTACCTGGCTGACGCTTAGCCTGAGTAGAGCGATTAAACTGATCTGTATAATCAGGCCGTCCTCCTACCATTGCCAAAATAGCACCAGTGTTCGGATCCAGGGCTACGAATGCACACTGAACGAGAAGTTTATCCCGCAACTCTTCGTAAAGCGGTAATTTCCCTTCCATCATCATACGGACAGTATCCTCACTGAAAATTCCAAAATAAGCTAGGTTTTCAAATTCCTCATCATCCTTGAACAAACGTTTATTTAACCGTTTTTGGTTATCAAGTATTGACTGCATTACTGCATCTTCAGCATACCGCTGTAAACGGGAATCCAATGTCGTAAATATTTTAAGACCATCACGATATATATTCACACCAAGTCTTTCGTCTTCTGTCTCAAGTACCCGGCGAATATATTCCGTGAAGTAGGGGGCCACTCCCCTAAATTGATCTTTTTGTATATTTTGCAGGTCTGTTGAACGTGCTTCAACATAAACCGCATCGGTGATATAATTTTGATCGTGCATCAATCGCAGTACCGTATTACGTCGTACAAATGCTCTATCAGGGTGTCGAATCGGTGAATACCTGGCTGGCGCAGGTAGCAATCCCACAAGCAAGGCACATTCATCAATACTTAGATCCTCAGCGTCTTTAGCAAAAAAACGTTTTGCAGCAGCCTGCACACCATAGGTTCCGTGTCCAAAATGGACACTATTCAGGTACATTTCCAGGATCTCATCCTTTGTATACGTTTTTTCAATCTGGATCGCAGTAATTATTTCCTTGATCTTACGGGTGACCGTTTTCTTGAAGCCGATAGTATCGTAAAGGTTGCGGGCCAACTGCTGTGTGAGCGTGCTAAAACCTTGGCGGTAACTCAGGGCTAGAACGTTTGTGATGATCGCCCTTGCTACACTGCGCAATGAAATTCCCCAGTGTTTCCTGAAACGGCGATCCTCAGAGGATATAACTGCATGCTGCATATAGAGCGGTATGCCGGACAATTCAACAAATACACGTTTCTCAAGGAAAAGCTCGTGGATAATCTTCCCATCGGATGAATAAATCCTGGTAACAAGATCTGGATCAAAATTTTCCAATTGTTCAATAGACGGTAGATCCTGTGCTAGAACTACTATATAAATGACTACACCTATTGTACCAGTTAGAGTGATCCAGAAAGATCGTACAACAGAACGTGCCCAAAGCTCTTCATTTGCCTGCTTGGCCATTTTGAAATTTACGTTTGTTTAGTAATTATGTTTCAAGTGACCAGTGATAAAACTATACTGAATATCAGTGGGCAATAAACTATTTCTTTACTTTGCGTGGTCGTATCATTTTTTCTGGCTGGACCAACTTATCAAAATCCTCTTCACTCATATAATCCAGTTCCACGATCGCTTCACGCAGGGATAGATTTTCCGAATATGCTTTCTTGGCCACTTTCGCAGCTTTGTCATAACCAATGTGCGGATTTAATGCTGTCACCAACATAAGGGAATTGTATAAATTTTCATGGATGCGCTTCTTATTGGGTTCGATGCCCTCTATCGCATTCACCAAAAAGGAATCGCATGCATCGGCCAGTAATCGAATTGATTGCAATATATTGAAAGCAATAACTGGTCGGTAAACATTCAGTTCAAAATTCCCGCTTGCGCCTGCGAATGTAATTGCTGTGTCATTTCCCATAACCTGGGTACACACCATAGTCATGGCTTCACATTGGGTCGGATTAACTTTTCCAGGCATAATTGAAGAACCAGGTTCATTCGCTGGCAAGACAACTTCACCGATCCCAGAACGGGGACCACTAGCTAACCAGCGTAGGTCATTAGCAATCTTGAATAAAGATACAGAAACAGTTTTCAGCGCGCTGGATAGTTCAACTATGCTATCCTGGCCACCTAGTGCTTCAAATTTATTATCAGCCGTTCGAAAAGGTAGATCAGTGAGTTTAGAGATTTCCGCTGCTGTTTTTTCACCAAAACCTTCTATGGAATTGATTCCCGTACCAACAGCAGTACCACCCATGGCCAATTCATAACAACTGTCCAATGCATTTTTGATCCGTTTACATCCATGTTCAATAGCTGATACATAACCGGAAAATTCCTGCCCTAAACTGAGAGGAGTTGCATCCTGCAAATGGGTTCGGCCCAGCTTAATAATATTGGAAAATTCTTCTTCTTTAGCATGCAGTCCATCCCGCAAGCGCTCCAAATTTGGCAACAGCTGATGAACCACACATTCGACAGCTGCAATATTGATGGCTGTTGGAAAGGTGTCATTGGTGGACTGGCCCATATTAACATGGTCATTGGGATGAACTGGATCCTTGTTCCCGATTGTACCCCCAGTCATTTCAATGGCACGATTGGCGATCACTTCATTAACATTCATATTAGTTTGCGTCCCTGATCCGGTCTGCCAGACCACAAGCGGGAAGTGATCATCTAATTTACCAGAAATCACTTCATCTGCAGATGATGAAATAGTTTTTGCAAGGTGGGGATCTAGTAGACCTTCTGCGCAGTTTACTGCTGCTGCCGCTTTTTTGATAATTCCGTAAGCGCGGATGAATTCACGGGGAAATTGTTCATTACCAATTTTAAAATTATTAAGGGATCGTTGTGTTTGAGCTCCATAATAACGATCATTTGGCACTTGGACAGGCCCCATGCTGTCTTTTTCAGTGCGATAATCCATAGCTAAAAGCTAAGACATAATAATTATTCTACCACCCAGTTATCCGTCCCATCTAACAATGTCTGCATATCGCCAATACCCTTGTTTTTCTTGGCAAATTTTATTTGTTCATCAAGCATAACTTCATAAATAGGTTCATCTACAGAGTAAAAAACACCAATTGGATTCGGGAACTCATCCTGATAAGTAAAGTTGCTCAACAGCATTGCGATAATCCAATCAGTTTCATCGTGTACCAAAAGGTCATCGGTGCTCCACTTGTCGCCAATTTCAACAACTTTGGGTACATTTCCATCAAGACGTATTCCCTTGTTCAATTCTGCGCCAAATACCAATGGTTTATTATTTTCCAGCCACAAAACTTTATCTGCTTTGGTTTCTTTTACAGTCATTGGAGCAAATGCACCATCATTAAAAATGTTGCAGTTTTGGTAGATTTCAATAAATGAGCTTCCACTATGGCTATGGGCCCGCTGGATCATAGATTGCAACTGGGCTGTTTCTCGATCAATGGCTCGTGCTACGAAGCTTGCGTGAGCCCCCAATGCAAGAGCCGTCGGGTTAAATGGCCTATCCAATGAACCAAGCGGCGTCGATTTGGTGATCTTGCCCAATTCTGAGGTAGGGGAATATTGACCTTTGGTCAAACCATATATCCTGTTATTGAATAGCATCACATTGATGTCCAGATTGCGCCGTAGAAGATGAATAGTATGATTACCACCGATTGAAAGTGCATCACCATCTCCGGTAATGACCCAGACCGATAGCTCAGGGTTAGCTAATTTTACTCCTGATGCAATAGCCGGTGCCCGACCGTGAATCGTATGAAATCCATAGGTATTCATGTAATATGGAAAACGACTAGAACAACCAATCCCAGATATAAAAACAAAATTTTCTTTATCAATGCCTAGATCTGGAAATATTTTTTGTGTTTGAGACAGGATGGCGTAATCGCCGCATCCGGGACACCAGCGTACAGCTTGGTCCGATACAAAATCCCGGCGATCCAATTTTGGTTTTTCAACTGTAGCTTCTGCCATAATCTTACCCTATTAGTTTTTGCGCTTTTGTTACAATATCTGCTGATCTGAGCGGCCGACCTCTTACATGATTTAAACCTTGCGCATCTACAAGATAATCAGCTCGTATCATTTTGGAAAGCTGACCCATGTTCAATTCCGGAATAAGGACGTTCTTAAATCGAATTAAAATTTCGCCTAAATCCTTTGGCAGTGGATTCAACCACCGTAAATGTACCAGACTTACCCTTTTGCTCTCGTTCTGCAATCTTTCCGTTGCCGATCTGCATGAGCCATAGGTCCCCCCCCAGCTGAGTATCAATAGATCGCCATTTGCCGCACCCAAAATTTCTGTAGGCGGGATATCTTGTGCTATATTAGCCACTTTCTTGGCCCGTAATTCTGTCATGTGATGGTGATTTTCAGGGTCATAGGAAACATTGCCGGTCACATCCTCTTTTTCTAATCCACCAATGCGGTGTTCTAATCCAGGCGTCCCCGGGGTAGCCCAGAGTCTCGCCAGTGTTTTGTCATCTCGGGCATAAGGCATAAAAGGTGTTCCATTTTTATTATCATAAAAATCAGGGTGGATATTAGGTAAATCATCAAAATTGGGTATGGACCACGGTTCCGATCCATTGGCCAAATAGCCATCGGAAAGCATGAATACTGGAGTCCGGTATTTAATCGCTACCTGGCAGGCTTCGAACGCTGCGTAAAAACAATCTCCAGGCGTTTGAGCGGCAATCACAGGTACAGGAGCTTCACCATTGCGACCGTACAAGGCCTGAAAAAGATCAGCCTGTTCTGTCTTGGTTGGCAAGCCAGTGCTGGGTCCACCGCGCTGAACATTAACGATTACGAGAGGTAATTCTGCAATAACTGCCAACCCAATCGCCTCAGATTTTAAAGCAATTCCAGGGCCAGATGATGCCGTCACACCAATATTTCCTGCAAATGAAGCGCCGATGGCAGAAGAAATACCAGCGATTTCATCTTCTGCCTGGAAAGTTTTAACGCCAAAATGGCGAAATGAGGCCAAGGAATGCAGTATATCGCTGGCCGGTGTGATTGGATAACCGCCATAAAATAATGGAATATTTGCTTTCTCTGATGCAGCAAGTAGACCAACACTCGTGGCAAAATTTCCATTGATATTCCTGTATTTACCAGCAGCCAATGGTGCCTTTTCAACAGCAAAACGTGTGGTAAATATTTCTACTGTGTCCCCGTAATTATAGCCGGCATTCAGTGCTCTAATATTGGAATCGATCAATTCAGGACGTTTTTTAAATTTTACTCCCAGCCAATTTATGGTGGGTTCCAGGGGCCGATTGTAGATCCAGTACAGAATACCAAGTGCAAACATATTCTTGGTACGTTCTACTGTTTTCGGTGATATATCCATATCCTCACAGGCCGTGGCCACCAATCGACTCATTTCAATTGAATACAACTCATAACTATCCAATTTATCGTCTTCTAGCGGATTACTCTCATAGCCTGCCAATTTCAAATTTTTTGGACTGAATGCGCTCTCATTAGTGATTATAATGCCACCTGGCACCAGATCTGCTAAATGGACTTTGAGTGCTGCAGGATTCATAGCAACCAGTACATCTGGCTGGTCTCCTGGTGTATGAATTTCCTTGGAACTGAAGTGTAGCTGAAAGGCACTAACACCTGCCAAAGACCCGGCTGGTGCCCGAATCTCAGCTGGATAATCTGGTAACGTACTTAAATCATTTCCAACGATTGCTGTAGTTTCTGTAAAGCGTGTACCTGTCAACTGCATCCCATCACCGGAGTCTCCGGCGAAACGGATCACAACCTTATCTACGTTCTTTGTTTCTATGCTCAAGGGTTTATATAGGGAATTTCGTTAAATATTGGATGCGTTATGTGCTAGTAAAATAGTGTCACTTCAAATGGTGTAACTAATAGTCTTTTAAAATAATTAACCACTATGAGATCAAAATTTAGCATCACTTTTTAGTTACTCACAATGAATTCACTGTTAAGAACAGTATTTTAGGCCAAAAAGAGATTAAAACGCTGGATTGTTGCACTTCAACCCTTTAAAACGTAATATATACCATTATGGTCACCCAGCGAGATCCAAACGATCCCCGCCAATTATCTCTTTTTGGTGAATTGCCACGATCTTCAAACCCATCTATTGCCACTTTCCCAGAATTTGATCAAGCATTAAATAACCTTATCAAACTAAGTGATCTAGGTGCATTCATTGAACTGAATATTCAGGGCTTTGAAAAGGGCTATACTCTAAAATTATCAGAAGCCATCATTCCCAAGGATTTTTTAAAGCTACCAGATAACTATTCTCCGATAACGGTAAAGCTGTTTTCTCATGATTTGCGTAATGAGATCAAAAAACTAACCTATGAAATAAAATCATTTTTCACCCAGCGGAATTCATTTAAAACATCTTTTGGGTATTTCCTCTTTAGGTCAGATTTCAGCAACTGGAAGCAATACCTTACAACAAAAAAAGAACAAATTAATGAACATTTGAATAAAGAATTCAGCGGTGGTGCCTACGGAAGATATTTTTTAGAACATTTTTCTCAAGGTTATGAATTTATTGAATCGGTTGCAGATATTACTGCCCCCTGGGAATATCGGAAAAAACTGCTACTGAAAGATATTCAAGAATGTCGTAAACAAATGCTGAATAATAACACGACAATGGCAAGTTTAAAACCAACTGAATTGGACTTTCCATTCTCATTAATGGTTTTCAAAACGATGCATATACCCATGGTTCTACATCATTATCAGTCTCAGATCCAAATTCATTCTCGATTCAAGACTATTCATTTGGAATACCTTGTCGATAGGGACATAAATACAATTGAAGACATTCGAAAATTAGCTGATAGCTTATAATTTTTTCTTTTTGCTTAACTAATACATTAACCCATGAAAACAAAAGAACAAATACGGTTAACTACGTTATCCCACGGCTCTGGCTGAGCATGTAAGATCGGTCCTGATGACCTAGCCCAGGTTCTGGGTGATCTTATGATTGAGGATGATGATCGTGTAGTCGTCGGTTTTGATAAGGCTGACGACGCCGCAGTGGTACGTCTTGAAGGCGACCGGTATATCTTACAGACAGTCGACTTTTTTACACCAATCGTAGATGATCCCTATATGTATGGACAGATAGCAGCAGCTAATTCAATTTCAGATATTTATGCCATGGGCGGTACGCCACTATTTGCCTTGAATATTGTAGGTTTTCCAATCAAGGATCTTCCGAAAGAAATACTTTCAGAAATATTACAAGGTGGTGCTGACAAAGCAAAAGAAGCCGGGATACCCATCATTGGCGGGCACAGCATAGATGATCAAGAACCAAAATATGGACTGGTTGTTACTGGTGAAGTATCACAAGATCATTTGGTAAAAAATTCTGGAGCCAAACCTGGAGATGCAATCCTATTAACAAAACCACTGGGAACAGGTATAATAACTACCGGTATTAAAAATGAACAAGCTTCTGTCGAATCGATTGATGCTGCTATCGATTCAATGGCTTTGTTGAACAAACTTGCTGGCAGCATGCTAACCGATCATTCCGTTCATGCCTCAACAGATGTAACAGGTTTTGGTCTACTTGGTCATGCTGCAGAATTATGCCGCAATAGTAATGTAGCAATGCAAATAAATTATAGTGACCTAAAGTTCTTGCCGGGTACGGAACAATTAGCACAACAAGATAACATACCTGGTGGAACCAAAAGGAACCTTTCCCACGCAAATCAATTCACCTATTTTTCAGAATCAATTACAGAATTGCACCAATTAATGATTGCTGATGCCCAAACTTCTGGTGGTTTGCTGATTGCTCTACCACAAGATCGGGCAGGTGAATTTCTTGATAGCTATAATGATAAAGAACCTATTTCAGCCTTCCAAATTGGCAAAATAATAGAAAATTCCGAGGTTCTTATTACCGTATTATAATTACTTGTAAAGTATTCAGTAAATAACGTATTATATACGACAATAGTTATCGGATATAAAAATGCTGAAACTAACAAGAAAAGTTGAATATGCCCTTATTGCTCTGCGACATATGCAGGATAAAGCGCCTGAATTGGTATCTTCTACCAAAGAAATTGCAACACAGTATAATATACCACTGGAGATTCTAGCCAAAACATTACAGCATCTAGCGAAAGAAAATATTATTGAACCAATTAACGGGCCTCGTGGTGGCTATCGGCTTAAGGCCCATCTTGATGATATTAATCTCGTTGAATTCTTTGAAAGAGTGGAAGGTCCGTTAGGCCTAAGTGATTGTTTTTTTGATTTAAATTGTATGCAGATTGACCACTGCAATATTCGCACACCCATCCAGCGCATCAATGCCAATATGATAAATATGTTTCGCGGTATGACGGTGCAGGATGTGACCAGCTAGGAGTACCAATGGCAGAACTAACAAAAGCAGATATTATAGCTGTACTGAAACAGTGTTATGATCCGGAGATTCCAGTAGATTTATGGAACTTGGGACTGATCTATAATATTGCCTACAATAAAGAAACCGCCGGACCAGTAGATGTTGATATCACTATGTCACTCACTACCCCGGGGTGCGGCATGGCCGATCAAATGGCCCAGGATATAAAACAGAAAGTCGAAGCGCTAAATGGAGTAAGCCTGACCACCGTTAACGTTACGTTTGATCCACCCTGGAAACCAGAGATGATGACCGATGAAGCAAAGGAAAAGCTGGGGTTTTACCCAACACCGGCGCCCTTGGAAAATACAGAATCACCTGAATGGGAGTAAACCATGAGCATTAAAGAAAAAGAATTAAAGGAATTCAAAGCTACAACTATTTCTGTAACCCCACGGGCCTCTGAACGGATCAAGAAAGCCATGAAAATTGAGGATAAAGAGAACTGGGGTTTACGTATGTCCGTGGAACAGGGTGGTTGTTCAGGCATGAGCTATAAAATGACCTTTGATGAAAAGCGCGGTGACCAGGATAAAGTGTTTGAGAGTAGTGGTTTAACAATCTTTTGTGATATAAACAGTTGGCTCTATGTCCGCGGAATCGAAGTTGATTTCTCAGATGATATGCTCAATGGTGGCTTTAAGATACATAATCCAAATGCAAACCGTTCCTGTGGTTGTGGAACGAGTTTTTCGGTCTAGGAAAACCCATTGAAAACCCAAAACAAAACCATTGAGAAGGTTACTTCTCAAGACTACCAATATGGTTTCGTAACCGATATAGAACAGGACACGATTCCCCCAGGATTGAATGAAGATGTTATCCGCTTGATTTCCAATAAAAAAAATGAGCCTGATTGGCTGACTAGTTGGCGTTTAAAAGCTTATAACAATTGGCTAAAAATGAATGAGCCCAATTGGGCCAAGGTTGATTATCCTAAGATTGACTATCAATCGATCAGCTATTATTCCGCACCGAAGGATAAATCTGACGGTCCAAAAAGTCTTGATGAAGTGGACCCAGAACTTGTTAAAACTTATGAAAAACTAGGTATTCCTCTGGAAGAACAAAAAATGCTGGCCGGGGTAGCGGTAGATGCTGTTTTTGACAGCGTCTCTGTTGCCACTACCTTCAAAGAAGATCTGGGAAAAGCAGGTGTGATATTTTCTTCCTTTTCGGAAGCTGTTCAGGATCACCCAGATCTGGTAAAGAAATATTTAGGTTCGGTTGTACCGTACACTGATAATTACTTTGCAGCTCTAAATTCTGCTGTGTTCAGTGACGGGAGTTTTGTTTACATACCTAAAGGGGTGCGCTGTCCCATGGAATTATCCACCTATTTTCGCATCAATGCCATGAATACGGGCCAGTTTGAGCGCACCTTGATCATAGCCGATGAAGGTAGTCACGTGAGCTATCTGGAAGGTTGTACAGCCCCTATGCGTGACGAAAACCAACTCCATGCTGCGGTGGTTGAATTGGTAGCTCATAAAGATGCAGAGATTAAATATTCCACAGTTCAGAACTGGTACCCTGGCCACCCAGAAACTGGTAAAGGTGGTGTCTATAATTTTGTGACCAAGCGTGGTATCTGCGAAGGATCCAATTCAAAAATTTCTTGGACACAGGTAGAAACTGGATCAGCTATAACCTGGAAATATCCCAGTTGTATTTTGAAAGGTGATGACTCAGTTGGCGAATTTTATTCTGTAGCGGTTGCTAACAATTTTCAGCAAGCGGATACGGGTACCAAAATGATTCATACTGGAAAGAATACCCGCAGTACAATTATTTCCAAAGGTATTTCTGCCGGTAAAGGACAAAATACCTATCGCGGGCAAGTAAAAATTATGAAAAATGCTGAGCATGCTAGAAATTATTCCCAGTGTGACTCAATATTGATCGGTGATCAATGCAGTGCACATACTTTTCCCTATATTGACGTACGCAATCCCAGCGCACAAATGGAACATGAAGCGTCTACTTCCAATATCGGAGAGGATCAATTATTTTATTGTAACCAGCGGGGCATTTCTACGGAGGATGCGGTATCATTGATTGTGAATGGTTTCTGCAAAGAAGTATTTAGGGAATTACCCATGGAATTTGCAGTAGAGGCGCAAAAACTAATGGAAGTAACTCTTGAAGGAAGTGTTGGTTGATCCGGAGTAGGTTATGCTAGAAATAAAAGATTTACACGTTAAAGTCGAAGATAAGGATATTCTCAAGGGCATAAACCTCACCGTACATCCGGGCGAATTACATGCTATCATGGGTCGGAATGGTTCTGGTAAAAGTACACTAGCCAATGTAATCGCTGGTCAGGAATCCTATGAGATTACCAGTGGTGACATCCTCTATAATGGTACAAGTATTATTTCTGAAAGTCCTGAAGAAAGAGCCTTAGCCGGCATTTTCATGTCATTTCAATATCCCGTAATCATTCCCGGGGTCAACAACACCTATTTTCTCAAGGCGGCATTGAATGCTATAAGGAAACATCAAGGCAAGATGGAATTAGATGCTGTAGAATTCCTAAAGCTGATCAGAAAAAAATTGGCAGCAGTCGAAATGGATGAGAAATATTTGCATCGGGCTGTGAATGATGGGTTTTCCGGCGGTGAAAAGAAAAAGAATGAAATACTGCAGATGCTTACCCTCGAGCCAGCACTTGCCATCCTGGATGAAACTGATTCCGGACTAGATATAGATGCTCTGAAGATTGTGGCCACTGGCGTTAATAATTACCGCCGGGATGATCGCGCCATTGTGATCATCACCCATTACCAAAGAATCCTAAAATACATGGAAGCGGATTATGTACACGTACTGATCAATGGAAAAATTGCTAAATCTGGCGGTGAAAATCTCGCTGAACAATTGGAAGAAAAAGGCTACAGCTGGCTGGATAATTAATATGCATTTTCTAGAAAAAGAATTAAACCAATTGATCCAATTTTGGGATGAAGAGCCGGATGCACTACACACTTTGCGCAGTAGTGCTTTTAAACAATATAAAGAGGTTGGTTTACCAAATAGAAAATGGGAAGGCTGGCAATTCACAGATTTTTCAACACTTGAAAAAACATCCTACCGTTTGGCTGCGTCTGGAGATATACCGCCGGTTCCAGAAACACTGCCAACCATTGATAATTGCAATAGAATTTTTATAATAAATGGGCATTTTCAAGAAACTTTATCTGTACTGCCAGACAAAGTAACTGTGCAAACATTGCAACAAGCATATGCGACCAATCCAGAAATTTTTAATAAGGCGATGGTTTACAATTCAAATCCATTTCACAATTTAAATACAGCGCTGATGAACTCAGGATTAGCCATAATTGTTGGAAATAATACTGTCATTGATGATCCAATACATATTCTTTATTACACTACCGGTTTAACTGAGCCCAT
>Ga0208764_10001199_pt1 | contig 16897 bp, 17 predicted proteins | sample ETNtaG_18_FD_185762 | JGI IMG/M metagenome (GOLD analysis project Ga0208764, IMG submission 185762) | Marine microbial and viral communities from oxygen minimum zone, Eastern Pacific Ocean - ETNP201302SV91 (SPAdes) (version 2) | ecosystem: Environmental > Aquatic > Marine > Oceanic ... | reverse complement strand
GATAAAATTTCCAAAGATAGGATCGATTGCAAATTATGAATGTTATTTCTAAGAATACTTACTGAGAAATCTACTTCCTCCTGCCCTAACAAAATTAATGAATTTGGTAGGTGATTCTGAATAATCACTCCCTTAATAAAGCCATCAATAGAAATGAATACAATAAGAAATATGATACAAGGCAATAAACTAGATAAAATTACAAATAGACCATGATAGTTTGGCATTGATCTTAGGGGCTTACCCTGAATAAGAAGAGATTGTGCGCGATTCCTAAAAAATAGAAATGATAGTAATCCAATTAAAGTAATTACAGTTAAACTTATGATTATATCTATATTAATATCTAACCTCTTAATTCAAAGAGAATTAAAGTTCAAGCTCAACTAGGTTTATAGTATTTATTTTTACTTCTTCATACTCATTTTCAGACAAAGGAATTAAGCCCTTGTCTGCAAGATATCCATCAAACCCCATAGCGCCCTCACTTGTAAATTCTTTCGCAAAATTTAATAATGAAGGTTTAATCCTTATATGATTCTTTTTAATATAAAAGTATAGAGATCTAGAAATTACATAATCTCCAGAAAGTATTTTTTCGAATTCTGGTTCAACTCCATTAACATTGGAACCTTGCAATTTATCAGAGTTCTGTTCAAGAAAACTATACCCAAATATTCCTATAGCATTTGGATTAGCTTCAAGCTTTTGAACAATTAAATTATCATTTTCTCCAGCTTCAATATATGAGCCGTCCTCTCTTATAGTTCTTGCAATTCTTTTAAACTCACCTTTGCCTTCTTTAGAGCTACTCCTTAGGTCTTTTAAAGCAGTAAAAGATTTTGCTCCACTATCCATTGCTAGTTCGACAAAAGCATCTCTTGTGCCTGAAGTCGGTGGTGGCCCAAGAACCTCTATTTTTATATTCGGTAACTCTGCATTAACATCTTTCCAAGTCTTATTTGGATTATCTATTAAAGTTAAATCATTATCATTAACTGGTATTTCTTTTGCTAAGGCAAGATAAATATCTCGGGTTGTCAAATTATACAAAGTACCTTTTTTTGAATTAGCTAGGACAATTCCATCATAACCAACTTTAACTTCTATAATCCTAATCCCATTTTCAGAACATGTATTGTATTCATTCTGCTTTATCCTTCTTGAAGCATTAGTTATATCGGGATATTCAAAACCAATGCCTGAGCAAAAAAGCTTCATACCGCCTCCAGATCCAGTTGATTCAACTATAGGCGTTTTAAATTTGGTTGATCTGCCAAATTCTTCAGCGACAGCTGTTGAAAAAGGAAAAACAGTTGAAGAACCTACGATGCGGATCTGATCATTTGCATAACCCTCTTGTGGTAAAATGAAGGGAGATATTAATAAAGATACAAACAGAACTTTTTTTAAACTTTTTTTCATCCTTAACTCCAGAACTGAACCAAAAACATTATAACTTGTTAAAATAAACCAAAATTAAACTTATATTGCATACCAAACATTATTTCTTCTGTGCTTTTTTCTATATTATCATAATTTTTTTCTACATAATTTACATAAAGCTTAACTGGTTTAGCTATTTTGTAATCAAATCCAATACCCAAAAGCTCTCCTCCAGATCTAATCATATCTGACTCTCCATACATAAACTTCAAAGGTAATTCTTTTATAAAATCTAATTTTAATGAAACAATATAACCATCATCATCATATCTACCTGTGCTATCTTTTGATTCCTGCCATATGAATCCAATCAAAACTGGATTACTAATAGGAATTGATGCAGTAATTCTAGTTGTATTAAAGTAATATCCTTTTTGAGGCACATCTTGATCAAATGCTAATGAAAAATTTGTATCATTAATTATAAATTTACCTGACCAATTTATCGAGAATGAAAAACCCTCATTACTATCTTCCAATATAGTCATTAGATTAACTTTAAATCCTCTTAGCGAGGGTGTTGTCCATTGAACAATTTTTTGACTCCTGTTTTCACCCCATAAAATATTTTTGATGTCTCCGGATGTATCATTAAATAAATCAATTTTAGCTTGAGACTGTTTTACTGGTGTATCATGCATTCCTACAATAAATTTTCCAAAAGCTCCCTTTAATCCTACAAAACTATTTCTTTGCTTAAATGCAGGATCCCAATCAATAGGGTCATTTTGTAATTCATATTGAAAAATAGCTGATAAACCATTATCAAAAATTTCTGATCCTTTAAATCCAATTCTTGATGCATGAGATTTTATTTCTGATTTTGAACTCTGCTTACCTTTATTGATATTAGAAATTGCTATATCTAATCGTCCGTATATTTCCTGATTTGCTTGAATTGATGAGGATATTATCAATAAAAATATAAAAGTAGAGATTAAATATTTATAATTCATTCCCAACATTTCGTACCTCTAACAAAAAAATTTGTTATTTTTTTTTATGTGAATCACATAACAAGTTTTGTTAGAAAAACAAATACTTTTTTTACTAAAATACAATTTTTGTATAAAATTATTATATGGATTCTCATTTGATATTATGGAGGCATGCGGAAGCGAGCATAGGTATAAAAGATATTAATCGTGATTTAACTGAAAAAGGAAAATTAGATGGAAAAGAAATAGCTGAATTATTGGCAAAAAATTATACTAATATGAGTTTATTTTGTTCAAATGCTATCAGAACAATAAATACATCTAATTATTTGGTTAACATATTACCTAAAATTAAAACTTACTATTTTGATAAATTATACTTAGCTACTTCTGATGAAATGATAAATATTATCTATCAAAATTCAATTAATAAAAAAAATATACTATGTGTTGGTCATAACCCTGGGATTCATCAATTAGCGTTGTCATTAGTCAAAAAAAACTCTATCGATCCTAAATTTGAAAAGATAAATCACAAATATCCCACAGCAGCTCTTGCTGTTATAAAAATTAAAGATGGTAATTGGGAAAACTTATATAGCAAACAAAATGAATTAATAGATTTTATTACGCCTAAAGACTTAAAACACTAATCACAATAGCGGTAAACCCCATAATACTCATTAAAAGAAATGTACCTTGAGCACCTATTAAACGAGGATAATTAGCTCCAGGACTTCTGCTCATTCCCCATGCATGTAATACCCTAAAGATAACAAGTAGACCTCCCATTGTATGAACAATATGTGGATGAACACCTGATATCTCTATAAGAAAAAGAAGAAATAAAGAAAGTGGTACATTTTCGATAAAATTAGATTGCACTCTTTGAACTGTATTATCTCTCCATTCTGGTTCTTTATCTCCTCTTAAACGAACATAAAGGACCTGGTTTGCCAATAGAACGGATAGTAAGATTAATATTCCAGCATATAATAAAGTGATCGATGCCATTATAACGCTCCTAAAATAACAAATATAATACCAATGACTGATAAGCTAATACCTATCCATGCATATTGATCGAACCAAAAAAGCATGAAGGCTTTTTGTGAGCCTTTTTCAGCGGTTGCAGTTTCTCCAGACTTAAGCTGTCTTGGTAATCCTGAAACCCAAAAAATTTGTAGTCCTAACCATAAAAAACCAAGACCTATTGGAATAAACCAAAAATTTTCATTCATGTTTAGACTCCTTTACTCATTTTCATCATGAACCTACTTTTAAAGATATCAGAGGAAGATCAAGAAAAGAAACAAAACCTGGTTCAGCATCGCAGACATAAGGTATCGCATTTACCCCATGCATAGCTGTTGAAATAAGAGGATCATCATTCCAGTCATGACTGAAAGAGACTTTCATTTTTGGCACTCCCTCAACTTCTACAGTAACACCTACAGGATCATTCCATTCTGGCGCTGAATCCTCACTGGCCCTATAAATTGCTTCTTGAATAATTGTAACATCATTAGAGCAATTTCCTGTCCATTTACGTCTTTGTGCAGCAATAGTTCCTTTAGCAATTTTACCTGCAGCAATTTCAAAATCCTTATCAGCAGTAACCAGCTTTAAATCTTCCTCAACATCTATAACTTCCACACCAATTCCTTCAGCAATGAGATAAATAGCTTCTTTAAATAAACCAGATAACCACGCCTCATAGCGTTCAGCTTCAACTTCATATTCTTCCATAGTCTTACCCATAAGCATCCCATCAATAACGATCTCTTTTGAAGGATAATAAGAAAACTCTGAACTCTCACTTACAATTATTTTTTTAATTTCCTGAGACATCCCAGTCATTGTAAGAGGGACCAACTCAGCAAGCCAACCAGGATTATATCCTGTTCCATGCAAGCTTACTCCGCCCTCTTTACATGCGCTTTCAATTTCATTTAAATAATCTTCTCCAAATGCTTTAGGAAAAAGAAAACCAACGGTTGTAACTACATTAACTCCACTTTTTAAAATTTTAATTATATTGTTTTTATCAAGATCTGGATCCTCATTAACTCTAAACGAGGCTAAAGGAGTATAATTAATACAATCGATATCTAAATCTGCATTTAAAAATTCATCTATATTATTTGTAGCTTTTACCCCTAATTCTTCAATGCCAATAATGGCTCCAGCATCCATCCCGATTTTGTTTTCATCAGAAACTATTAAACCGGAAAGATTTAAATCTTTTCTATTATTAATACCAATGATTGAAGCCTTACCAACATTGCCGCTTGACCATTGAACAACATTATATGTTTCTTTTTTCAAAATTCACTCCCTATGCTAATTTTACTTTAGTTCGACAGAACTATTATGTCATGAAATTTGAGATAAAATGAAATTATTATTAGTTAGTAAATATTGAAAATTTTATAGGAACACTTCGTCTTTAACCCCAAAGAGAATACTCCGCATCCAAGCATTTGCTGGATCATCAGTAGATCTTTTATTCCATATCATTTTTACTGAAAATTCATCTGATTTAAATGGTAGAGGAACTACGTCAAATTCATCTTTATTATTTACTAGAGCACTGACATTACTTGATAATGATATAATGCAATCTGTCTCTCGAACTATTTCAATGGCAGCTTGATAATAATTCACTGATACCATTTTATTTCGTTTTCTTCCCATTTTCGCTAATGTCATGTCTACAGGGCTATTACTGATACCATCTATACTAATGAATACATGATCTGCAGATAAAAAGTTTTCAAAACTTATCTTATTATTTTTAATTAATGGGTGGCCTTTCCTTGCAACGCATCGATAGGTATCTCGATAAACTTCAAAACTATCAAAATATTCATCAAATCTTTGTCCAACAGGTGAGTCCATTTCCTGAGCCATGTGAGGATCGGCAGCGAGGATAAAATCAATATCATGATTTTTTAATCTCTCTAGAACACCATTTTGCAAAGCAATATTTGTTATTTTTATTTTTGGCGCTTTTTCTTGAAGTGTTTGAACTACCTTTGCGGCAACTTTAGATGCAGCAACATCAGGCACACAAAAAGCAAATCTTTTTTCAGACTCTGCTGGATTAAAGCCTTCACGTGTTAATGTTCCATCAATTAATTCCAGTGCCTTTTTTATAGGACCAACAAATTCTAAGGCTGCAGGTGTTGGTTGCATTCGATCGCCTGATCGAAAGAAAAGATCATCCTTCATTGTATAACGCAATCTATTGAGAGCATTACTTACAGCAGATTGGGATAAATTAAGTTTATCAGAAGCTTTTGTTATTGAGCCCTCATCAAAGATTGAATTAAAGACAACCAGTAGATTTAAATCAAGATTATTAAAATTCATACTATAAATACTCTACATTTTTATAATTCATTTGATAAATATATAAGAGATCACTATTTATAAGTCAATATTAATTCACTGACATAATTTTATAGGAGAAAAAATGTCAATACTTAAAAACATACTGCTAGTGTTCTTATTTGCTTCAGTGCTCATAGCAATACAACCTGTTTTTATATAGTTTCGCTGAAAAGCAAACGGTATTGGGTAATCTTACCATCCTTCCCCCTCCCAACCCTTCAAGGTGAGGTTACCCAAAAAACTTTAGGAAAGAAAAATGAATTTAAATAAAGATATAATTGATTTTAAAGAACCAGAACTTAGAAAAAAAGTTGATAGAATTCAATATGAGAGAGAAATGACTTCAATTGCTATATTTTTATTTATAGAAAAACTTTCAAAATTTTTCCAAATTTCACAATCTCAATTCAAACAATAATTTAAAACAGCAACATTTTGTTCTATATTTTCTCTGTGATGAGAGAAAATACAATCGTAGTTGATGGATTAACTTTTCCTGAAGGCCCAAGGTGGTACAAGGATAAATTATATTTTTCAGATTTTTTTACGCATCAAGTTTACGCTACAGACCCCTTAGGGAATTGCGATAGTATAATTAAAGTGCCTAACCAGCCATCAGGTTTAGGTTGGTTGCCTGATGGAACTCTTCTTGTTGTTTCTATGATTGATCAAAAAGTTTTAGCATATAAAGATAATGCATTAACAGAATATGCTGACTGTTCTGAATATGCCAATTTTCACTGTAATGACATGATAGTGAATACAAATGGGAATGCGTATATTGGAAATTTTGGTTTTAACAGTCGTAATAATGAAAGTATCAAATCAACAAATCTCATTCTTGTTCGACCAAATGAGAAACCTGTAATAGCTGCAAATGATCTCTATTTCCCTAACGGAACAATCATAACAGAAGACAACAAAACATTAATAATAGGTGAAACCTACGCGGCAAGATTAACTGCTTTTGATATTAATGATGATGGATCATTATCAAACCGAAGATTATGGGCTGATTTAACAAATATAGAGAAAGACTATACGCCAGTTCCTGATGGTATATGTCTTGATGAAGAACATGCTATTTGGATGGCTTCTCCAAGTACAAATGAAGTCCTTCGAATAAAAGAAGGTGGCATCATACTTGATAAAATAGGTGTTCAAACAAATGCATATGCTTGTACTTTAGGTGGAAAAGATAGAAAAACATTATTTGTTTGCACATCAGGAGGGTCGGATATGCAATCCTGTATAGAGAAGAAAGAAGGTAGAATAGAATCTTTTCGAGTTGATATTCCAGGAGCTGGAATTCCATAAAAAAACCCCAGCTTAAACTGGGGTTTTTTCATTTAACTAATAATTATTTTTAATAATTAAATTTAGCTCTAACACCAATAGATCTTGGAGCTCCATATCTTGCAAAGTTCCAAAGTGTAGCAACTGGGTTAGCAGATACTCTGAATGTTTCATCAGTAAGGTTTTTACCCCAAAGTGTAAGTGCTATATTTTCATTAACTTCCCAAGTAACAAAACCATTAACAAGCGTTCTTTCTTCGGCTTGTGTATTTCGTTTTTGCATAATAACTGGATTGTCAGCAGTTCCACCGGCAGCATTTGCTGGTAGAGGGCTTAATTCAAATTCATCACGGTGATGGAAACCTAAATTATATATAACTGAACCACCTGAAGCTAAATCCTGGAAGTATGTTACAGATAAACCAGCAGTTAATTCTGGAGAAAATGGAACACCAAGACTTGAAAGATCAGGATTAATTGTAACACCTGAAGGTGCGCCAGCAGTTAATGTTCCTGCATCAATACCAGGTGCATATTCATCATATTCATGATCAAGAATACCTAAGAAACCATCAAAACGAATGTTATCAGTTGGAACATAAGTAGCTTCAATTTCAAAACCAGTTGCTGTTGATTCACCTTCGTTAACAGCGGCTGTTTCTTGGAATTGTGTATCACCAACTAGACGAACTTTCACAGAGTCTCTTTGAAGGCTTTCATATTCTGTTTGGAAAACAGCAGCATTCAATCTTAATCTACCTTCCATAAGATCGGCCTTAACACCAATTTCTATATTAGTATTTTCTTCATCATTATAAGGTTTACATGTAAATGTTGATCCGCAAGTTTCTGTGAATCCACCTGCAACATAACCTGTTGCGATACTTCCGTATATTAAGGTGTTTTCGTTCATTGCATAATCAAGAACAATTCTCCATGTGTCAGCTTCAAAATCCTTATTATCATCGATAGCAACACCGAAATCTTCTTTATTTAAAGGATTAGTCCAAGGACCTAGATATTGATCAGGTGTAAAAATTAAAGCAAAACTTGCTCCATCAGGTGCATATTGACGTCTGTAGAAGTCTTTTTCATCTTCAGTATGTCTTAGGCCAACTGTTAATTTCAGCTGGTCACTAATGTCATAATTGGCATCAATATAAACAGCTTTACTTGTTCTATCCTGACCAGAAGCCTGAATTTCAGCAACATTAGCAAATTGTAATGCCCCTGAAGTACCAGTAGGTGAAATAAGATCAACAAAACCTAAATTACCATAAACAAGAAACTCAACATCATCAGTATAGTAAGCAGCGCCAGCAACAAAATTGAAAGGTCCATCAAATTCTGAAGTTACTCTGAATTCTTGCTGGAATTGTTCTCTTCTAGTATTTCTTGCAGCGTCATAAAGTGATGTAAAAGATTCACCAGTATATGTACTATTTAATATTTCATCTTGATCTCTTTGACCTGTAATAGATTTAAGGGTGAAGTTTTCAAAATTAAATGTTTGAGTTAGATAAACACCTTCAACTTCGATTTCGTGTCCTCTACCAACACAAGTAAATGTGTTACATGTTTGAGATTCACCAGTAATGAATGGATTTCCTGGGTAAGGTCCGTCCCTATAACCAGGGAAACCTAAATTTGGAAATAAATAAGCTTCTGCGCCGCCGCCAGGTGTGTCGTTGGCTGTAGCAGGAGCATCGCCTTGATCATCAAGTAATTCATAAGTGAAATCTGCTCTATAGAAATCATTAGGCTCATATCTAACCTTAAACTTAGCGGCAAGAACATCTTTACCACCAATTTTACCGCCATTACCTACTGATGTATATGTGCCGTCAGCATTCTTAGTAGTGCCTACATCATTAATTTGACCGCCTTCAGAATATAAAGCTGTTGACCCTGGTCCACCAAATGAAACAATATTTCCAGATGGTTTACTATTAGTCCAGTAGCCTTCTTCTTCATCTTGAATAACGGATATACGTACAGCTAATTTATCACCAATTGGGAAGTTAATTGCTGCACTTATTTTTTCAATTGCTGCATCATTTGAAGCATATTGACCATAAGTTGCTTCAACATCAAAAGTTGTTTCACCAAGAACTGGTTTTTTTGTTGTGAAAGCAATAGCACCACCAGTTGTATTTTTACCAAAAAGCGTTCCTTGCGGACCACGGTAAATCTCAACCTGCTCCATATCGAACATTTCGATTGCTTGAGCTTGAACATGGTTAAAAGCAAAATCATCAACAACAATACCAACTGATGGGTCTTTAGTTACAAGGATTGAAATAAAACCTGTACCACGCATACCACCTGCAATAGCATTAAAACCATTTTGAGGAGTTAATGTAACATTTGGCGCAAGTTGTCCTAAAGCAAAAACATCATTCCTAAATGTATTTTCAAGTTGTTGTTCTGTAATAGTTGAAACTGCAATTGGAACATCCTGCTGAGAAATATCTCTCTTAGTTCCAGTTACGATAATTTCTTCAATACCTAAACGACCATCTGAGACTGACTCATCTTGAGCGTAAGCATTAAAATTAATTCCTAAAGTAAATACAAAGGAAATAATTGTTAAAGATCTAATTAAATACATAGTGTGTAAACCTCCCCACAAAGTTATTGATTACTTAAATAAATAAGCTTTAATTATCTTAGCTGATTCTCATATATTAGGATGCTAATTTCAACTCTTATTTTATAAAATTATACAAAATCAATATATAGATTTTATACTATGTATAACGCACTATGTAGTGGTTTAATGATACAAAATATGCGGTAAAAAGACCTATAAATTTGAATTTACTAGAAAGTCTTTTAAACATATTATTCTCGCTATATATTATATTAAAAATAGGATTTGAAATGATAATTGTTCTTTCACCAGCAAAAACTCTAGATTACTCTTCATCAAAGAATATTGATGATTATTCATCGCCTGTGTTTCTTAATAAATCAAAGGATTTGATAGGTGAACTAAAAAAGAAGAATCCCAGCGAGATATCTAAATTGATGAAATTAAGTGATAAGCTAACATCACTAAATGTTGAGAGATATCAAGCATGGAAAGCACAAAAAAAACCTTCAGATAATTCAAAACAATCTATTTATGTATTTAAAGGCGATGTTTACCAAGGTTTGGACATAGAAAGCTTTTCAAAAAAAGACACTAACTTTGCACAAAAACATTTAAGAATTCTATCTGGTTTATATGGCATTCTAAAGCCTTTAGATATTATCGAACCATATAGATTAGAAATGGGTACTAAGCTAAAAACAAAAAAAGGATCAGATTTATATGATTTTTGGGGGAAAGATATTTCAGAAGAAATTGAAAAAGAATTAAAGAAAATGAAGTCTAAAACTTTAATCAACCTAGCATCTAATGAATATTATGACTCAGTTAAGTCTTTATCTAATGATGTAAATGTTATTGCTCCTATCTTTAAGGATAAAGGTAAAGATGGAAAATATAAGATAATTAGTTTTTATGCAAAGAAAGCTAGAGGATATATGGCTTCTTGGTTAGTAAAAAATAAAATAAATAAAGAAAAGGATATAGCTTCTTTTTCTGAAGAAGGGTACAAGTTTTCAATAGAAGACTCACAGAATAACTTTCCTGTCTTTTTAAGGGGTTAATTTTTTATTGAGATCATAGCTTTGTTAATTTATAAAGGCTTATTCATTTGTGGGGCCATAGCTCAGTTGGGAGAGCGCCTGCTTTGCAAGCAGGAGGTCGTCGGTTCGATCCCGTCTGGCTCCACCATTAAAAACTATCCCTAACTGATATAAAAAATTAAAGAACGATGAAAATAGAAAGAACATTTCCAGATACAAGAATGCGAAGAATTAGAAAAAGTTCCGGTCTTAGAGAAATGCTAGCTGAAACAAATTTATCGAAATCAGATCTCATACAACCAATATTTATAAAAGAAGATTTATCTGGAAATGAGGCTATTAAGACAATGCCAGGAATTAATAGAATTGGTCTTGATATCTTAATTGATGAAATTGGTAAAATCGTCGAATTAGGAATAAAGTCTGTAGCAGTTTTTCCAGTCATTAATGAAGAAAAGAAAGATGAAATTGGTTCACAAGCTACAATAGAAGATAATTTTATTTGTCAGGCTATATCTTCGATTAAGAAAAGTTTTCCTGAGCTTTTAATTATAGCTGATGTAGCACTCGATCCATATACCGATCATGGTCATGATGGTCTACTTGATGAAACAGGAGATGTTGATAACGACTTAACTCTTCCAGTTTTAAGAGAGCAAGCAATTGTTTTGGCAAAGGCAGGAACTGATATGATTGCACCATCAGATATGATGGATGGTAGAATAAAAATTATCAGAGATGCTCTAGAACAAAATGATTTTATAAATACACTCATACTTGCTTACTCAGCAAAATTTAGTTCAAAGTTTTATGGTCCATTTAAAGATGCAGTAGAGTCAGCAAAATTTTTTGGTAACAAAACTAAAGATACTTATCAAATGCCCGTTGGAAATATTAATGAGGCTTTGCATGAGGTTGCTCTTGATATTCAAGAAGGAGCTGACATTGTTATGGTTAAGCCTGGAATGCCCTACCTCGATGTTATCAAGGCTGTCAAAGATGAGTTTAAGGTTCCAACTTTTGCTTATCAAGTAAGCGGTGAATATTCAATGCTTAAACATGCTGTCGACTCTGGGCTACTAAACAATGATGTCATCAAAGAATCACTTTTATCATTCAAAAGAGCTGGGGCAGATTGTGTATTAACCTACTTTGCCTCGGAAATTGCTAGAGAACTATCCTAAATTAAGCTTTAGCTTCCAGAACAATATTTGACTCAATATCAAGGCATCGTCTTTCAATATTTTCAAAACCTGCCTCATTGAGAACTGAACGTAACCTTTTCTCTCCGGCTTGAGCGCCAAGTTGTAAACCAACTTCTTGCGCTCTTGATGTAGGAACACATATTAAAGTTGAAAAAGAATAGTAAAGTCCAGATTGTGAATTCAGATTATCCTTTAATTCATCATTAGCAAATGGTTCAACAAGCATAAAAGTGCCATCATCATTAAGAGTATTTAAAATAGCCTTTGATACTCCAACAGGATCGCCCATATCGTGTAAAGCATCAAATATGCATGCAAAGTCATACCCTTTTTCAGGTATATTTTTCGCATCAGAAACGGCAAATTCTATATTAGTGACCCCTTCTATCTCTGCTTTTTCTCTTGCTTTAATAATTGAAGGTTCATGAAAATCATATCCATATATTTTAGAATTCGGAAAAGTTTTTGCCATAAGAATTGATGAAGAGCCCAAGCCACAACCTATATCAGCTACTGTTGCTCCGGCTTCAAGTTTTTCCTGAACTCCATCAAGAGATGGTATCCAATTTTCTAAAAGATTAGTCACATAAATAGGTCTAAAGAATCTATCAGTACCACAGAAACAGCACTCGTGGTGTTCCTCCCATGGTCTTCCTCTACCAGTTTTGAATACATCTAATGCAACATCATGAGTAGCATATTGGGCAACAATACCCTGGAAAAGTCCTTGCATACATGTGGGTTCGCCCTCATGAGCAAAAATAGCAGCCTGCTCTGGAGTTAAGCTAAATTGATGGCTGTCTTCATGATATGTAATATAGCCCATTGCTGCATTAGCAGATAACCATTCTAATAAGTATCTTTCATCAAGTTTTGTTTTAGATGAAAGCTCTTCAGCTGAGCATGGACCGTGTTCATCTAAAGCAGAGTAAACACCTGCTTGATCTCCAATGTATGCAACTAATAAACTTCCTGCAGCAGAAACATTTTCAAAAACCTTACCCGTTAATTCCATTAGTTTGTCTTCATCAAGGTCAACTTTTGTCATCATTTACTCCATATAAAATATTAAAATTATTCTATTAGAAAAATACCAGTTAAAGAAATAAAAAGTATATTTTATGAACTCTTTAGAACTAAAGCTTTAGCAAATGGCTTTCGCCCAAAATAAAAAATAAGAAATGAAATTGGACCACAGATAAGAAACATTGTTGCCATTGAAAGATCTATTGCCATTTCACTCTTAAAAACTTTATCAGTAAAAAATGCCACCGCCATTGGACCTAATCCATAGCCAGTAATATTGACAGTAAAGACATATAGCCCTGATACAACCCCTCTATATTGATTAGGTGTAATATTTTGTAGAGATGTGGCAAATAAAGCTAAAGGAAGAGTAATAAAGAAACTTGTTACAAATATACCAATTAAAACAACATCAGAGCTCAAACTCAAAAATGTAATAGGCCCTATAATCGTTAGAGCGATTGCAGTAATAATACAAACAACTATTGTTGCCGCATTAAAATTTAATTTTGTTAAATATTTTTCAACCATTGGTCCAGAAATAACTCCTAAAGACCCTGCAAATAATGCAACTAACCCATATTGATCGCCAATTCTTGTATGCTCCCAACCATGAATTCTATGTAAGAAAGTGGGCACCCAAGATTGAACACCATATAAAAGAACAACAATAAAAGCTGACCCAATCAAGAGAGGCATATAGGCTCCAATATTCTTAATTACATAAGAAAAAACCTCTTGAATGCTATCTTTGTCCCCTTCTTCACTAACTAATACTTCTTTTCTTTCAGGGTCTCTAAGAGCAAACATAAACAAACCTAAAATAACACCTGGAACTGCAATTATAAGAAATATAATTTGCCATGGTTGTACAATGATACTTTCAAATAAAGTTACAGGTTCATTATAAATTCTTAAAATTTGAGCTCCAAATAGAAGAGATAGGCCTTGGCCAATATAAGGACCCATTAGATATATACTCATTGGAAAGCTTCTTTTTTCGACTGGAAAAAGATCTGATATAATTGACCAAGACGCTGGAGTGAGAGCAGCTTCTCCTGCACCGACACCTGATCTAGATAAAACTAATTGCCAAGAATTTTTTGAAAATCCACAGGCTGCAGTTGCTACACTCCAAATGACAATACCACCAATTAGGACCCGTACTCGATTTACTTTATCAACTATCCTTCCGAATGGTATACTAAAAATAACATAAGCAAGAACAAAGCCCCAACCTTGAACAAATGAGATCTCAAAATCAGTTAAACCCATATCTTCTTTGATAGGAACGACAAGGTAGTTAATCATTTGTCTATCTATAAAAGATATTATGTAAGCGATAAGTAATATTGAAGTAAAAAACCATGCGTAGGATTTTTTTGGCCAAGCTGTCTGATTCATTAAGTCCCCCAAAAAAATAAACCCCGTAAAAATATAACGGGGTTTAGTCTAACTTCAAGTAACTAATAAAGTTAATTCAATAGTATCTATTCTACTTCCCAACTTTTAACTAAGTTAAGTAATGCAGTATCCATTACCCTACGAAATTTATTTGCGCCTCTTAGATATTTTTGACCGTCATCACTTGCTAAAGTCTCGTTAAGATTTGAAAGAGCCTCTTCTAAAGAAGAACCATTTATAACTACATAATGAGTTCTTCCCTTAATACCTGTAAAAGTATCTTGAAAAACAATCATTTCACCTTTTTGGCCAGGTGAATTAACTAATTTACTAAGAGCATCAACAAAGGCTTTAGAATTTTTCGCCCTTATGTCAATTATAACACCAACAGGTGAAGTAGGATTCTGATTATCTGAAGCAATTATAGGTGTTCCAGCGCCTTCCATAATGATTTCACCAGCACCAGATATAATGCCTAATAATTCTTGTCCTTCTTCGCTTGAGTTAACAATTTTATTATTTTTTTCAAACTGTGATGGGCTAGAATTCTCAGTCACTATGCAATGTGAAAATTTATTTGCACCATTTAATGGGAATGCATAAAGACGATGAGTTGATACGCCTTTAGATGCAGGAGACGCAAAGAAATTGTCAAACGCTCCTATAAAAGTGTTGATGCTTTCCTCTGTTTCAAGATTAAAGCAATAATATGCATGCAATGGTGCAGCATATGATTTTACTGTCATAAATAAAATGACAGTAAATGTACTAATTAAATATTTAAGCATAATAATTCTCCTTACCTATTAAATTTATTCAGGACGATACAAGATATTTTCTTGATTTAAAGATGAACCATTGCATTGAGCAAATTCTGTCTCATAATCACGTCGATCTTTCCAACCGCCTCTTCTTTCTTCCATCTTTCTCTCCATCGCTGACTCAACATCTGGATAAAGAACAATATGAGCAAAAGTAGGATAATTGGCAGCTCCAAAGTGAGGCACAAAAGTTAACCATCCAATAATTCCGTTTGGATCTTTTTTAATATTTTTAGCAATTCTAGTATGCTCTGCAATTAAATCCTCAGCTTTTTTTCCTTCACGAATATTACACCAATTCCATTCAGCATACCTAAGGTCATCTTTGTTTAAAGCTTCTTCATTTGCATATAAAAAGCTGCCTGAAGCTGCTTTTACATAACAAGTTGCTACACTAGCCCATTCATCTCTTAACTTTTCAGAATCTTTTGAACTTAACCACTTATCCCAAGTACGTCCTATTTTTGGACCAACCAAGAACTCAATAAAATCAAAATTATCGGGATTATTAAAATCTCCATGCGAGTAAAATGGTATTTGACTGATAACAGTTACTTCAACATCATGTTTTTTTGTCCATTTGTAGAATTTATCATTTAGATTATGATAATCCTCCATTGTCTTACCTTCATTTAATTTACAAATGTTGGCGTTAATGGCAAAAGGGGCATTACTCGTAATTCCACCCCCAAGACTATGGTCATCAGCAAAAACAATATTGCTAGTAGTAAATAAAAGCATAAATGAACTTATTAATAAAAATTTTTTTAACATTTAATTCTCCTTAAGTTTTATTGAGGTAATCTATTGAGGACTTGCACATCATATAGTTCTTCACCTCTACAAGTTGCATACTGTTTTTCGTAATCACGGTAATGTTTCCAACCACCTTGAGCAATTGTTTTTTGATGCTTCATTGAGGCTTTATTATCAGGAAAAATTATAATATGAGCAAATTGTCCTGGTGCACTTGCGCCTCCAAGTCGAGGAATAATAGCAGCCCACCCTATGATACCTTGATCATTGCCCTCAAGATTTTTGGCCATTTCAGCATGTTTTTGTACAACTTCTTCGGCACTAACATTATCATTGAGAGTACACCAATTCCATGTTGCAACTCTTTCGTCAGCTTTAGCTAAAGCATCTTCATTTGACCATAAAGTAACTCCGGTTCCCATCTTAGGATAACAATCAGCTGCAGCTTGCCATTGTGCATTTAGTTTTTGGCCTTCTTTAGAGTTTAGCCATAAATCCCAAGCCTCTCCTGAAGTTTCGTGAGCAGAACCTAATATCTCTAGAAAATCATATGTTAATGGTTTCCCGGCTGTAGCATGAGAAAATAATGGAAAGTGACGAACATAGAATGTTTCAACATTATTCTTTTTTGACCATTTTACATAATCTTCTGTAACAGAGTTATATTCTTTTAATGATACTCCCTCTTTAAGTTTGCATACATTAACTTGAACATTAGAAACATTTGGAAGTTCTTCATAATGATCATCAGCAAATACAGAATTAGAAACAGAAATCAAAGCAAAAGAAAATAAAACTGAATATAAATATTTTTTCATTGATAGCTCCTTTATTTAAAAACCTAAGAAAAAAAATTACATTATTGAGAATCATTATCAAATAGTTTCTTTAGCATTTTACCTATAAGTTACACACATTAATCATAAAAAAAGGTTTTCTATGCATAATATTGTGGATAACTTTTATTTTTGAT
>Ga0208764_10001198_pt1 | contig 16898 bp, 10 predicted proteins | sample ETNtaG_18_FD_185762 | JGI IMG/M metagenome (GOLD analysis project Ga0208764, IMG submission 185762) | Marine microbial and viral communities from oxygen minimum zone, Eastern Pacific Ocean - ETNP201302SV91 (SPAdes) (version 2) | ecosystem: Environmental > Aquatic > Marine > Oceanic ... | reverse complement strand
ACTGAGCCGGACTGCGCAACCGACCCAAACGCTGACGGTTGCTTCGAGCACCTTGTCACCGAGGACGACTGCTCTCCAAATCAGGTCTTCACAGGGGATTCGTGCCGGACCATGATGAGGCCGGAGGTGCTCGACTTCGGAGAGTCCGAGATAACGCTTGAGATAGGCACGGAGATCCAGAATCTGACTCCCAGCTTCCTTGGGGACGCCCCCAGTTCATGGGCAGTCGCCCCATCTTTCCCGGATGGCCTATCAATCGACCCAGATTCGGGAGTGATTTCAGGGACCCCGAACCATGAGTCACCTCCCAAGTCGTACACCATCATCGCATCGAATGCAATGGGGGTTTCATCTTTCAGGCTGGAAATAACAGTCCTCCCGCCCGAAATAATTTCGATCCAGCTACAGGCCGACACCCTCCACTGCACGAGGGGCGAAACATGCCACTTGGAAACCCCGTCGTTCATAGGCGGAACACCCGAGAACTGGGCATCCCACCCATCCCTTCCATTGGGGGTGACATTGGGCCCCGACGGATCCGTCTCCGGGGAGCCATCACAGGTCGGCGATAGCAACCACACCATTACGGCCTCGAACAGCGCGGGCGAGGCATCATCCACACTCAGGATAATCACCACCCATGCATCGCCTGAGTCAATCGACTATGGTTCGTCATTCTTCACTTTCTCTCTAGGGCAGCCGATATCGATTTCACCCACTACGACAGGCGGGGAAGTCACGACATGGCAGATAATCCCTGAACTGACAGAAGGTCTCTCATTGAGCGAATCAGGAGTCATCTCGGGTTCTCCCGATGTTCTTCAGGAAGCCATCGGATACACGATAACAGCCGAGAACTCGGGCGGCACGACTCACTCGACAATATTCATCGAGGTAATCGACCTACCTGTCTGGGACCTCGAATACGAGCAAGTCACATTCGACCTCTCTCTAGGGGATGAAATCGACTCAGTAATCCCCACATGGGCCGGGGGGGCGCCAACAATTTGGGCGGCCCATCCTCCGTTGCCTGAAGGATTCTCACTGAGTCAGGGGGATGGTGCAATATCGGGTACGGCGACTCAGTTACAGGCAACCTCCACTCACACAATCTGGGCGAACAACTCCGCTGGCGGGGACTCGGCCCAGGTCTCTTTCCACATCATCAATCTCCCCCCACAAGCAGTTACATGGCCCGAAAACGAGTTCGCACTACCTTCCAACGAGAGCATATCGCTACAATCCGCATATTCAGGCCCCTCAATCGACAGTTGGGAAATCGCACCACAGTTGCCATCCGGGCTCTCCCTATCAGACTCCGGCGCAATCACTGGCACCCCAGACCAGAGAACGCAATGGTCCGAGTACACAATATGGGCCAACAACACGGGAGGGAGTTCGTCGAGCAGCATCTGGATCGCAATCCACGACATCGCCGCGGATCAGAGCGATTTGCTAAGAGGCATGGGACAGACTAGTTGGGGCGGTTGGCCATCCCCGGTCCTCCCGATAGGAGAGTGGGCCTTCCCCGTGGCATTCGCAGAGGGGGGCTATACCTCCCAAATCCCCGTAATTTCAGCCAGTCACGTTGGCAAGGGCAGGATGGTCGGTTACGGTCATGAGAGTTGGGTACATGGAAGCGGGGGTGACGACGAAACCACCTTCGCCCTCAGGGCAGTGGAATGGGCCTGTGGAACCAATGCAGTAGTAGGCCTTGCCTATGGTGCTGGTTTCGATGGATTCCAAGACGATCTGGAATCCCAGGGGCACACAGTGGAAACCTCTGTTTCGCCCGAAGATTTGTCCGGCCTAGACTGCCTCTTGGATGAGTTCTGGAATGGCCATGACGACGCCGACAACGAGAACATCGCCTCTTTCCTTCTCGAGGGGGGCGGGGTCATCATGGGCGGACACGCTTGGTACTGGTCTTACTCCAACACGGACTTGGCTCACGACTACCCAGGTAACAAGATCGCCAAGGAGACGGGTCTCTTCGTTTCCAGCGCATGGGGATACAATGACGTGGACATGAGCGAGGTCCCTAACGCCCTAGATCGACCCAGAGCCGCCATCGAGGCAATCAGGTTGGATCGCATAGAAGGCCAGACGCTCTCGAACGAAGATGCGAAAATAGCCGACGACGCTCTCTCCCTGTGCACGAGTGTGGTCACTCTCGACTTCGATGACTTCTGGGCACCCCTCAGGGATGTTGTGAACCAGACTGGATGGACGGTAATCCAGTACGGTACCCTCTGGGAGGATGTAGGCTACGATATCGGAGAGGACCCAGTCGCAGACTCTCTCCTAAGGGTCGAGACTGCACTGACACAGGGACTTCCGGCAGACCAGCTGCCATCTCACCCAAGCCATCGGGAATTCCCGGGGGAAGTCCCTAGCAACGCCAGCAGGGTCACTCGCACAGTTTCAGTGGATGGGAACCAGAGTGGCCTCCCATCGAACTTCGGCTACTCGTCAGCGAGGGCTCACGTGAGGATGACAACCGGCACCTATGCTGCCCCGGGGGAGGTAGTCACAATCACGATCCCCCCTAGCGTGGTGGATTCTGGGACATACATCCTCGTAGGTGCCCATAGTGACAACCTGTGGGGCAAGGACCAGCTCCACCGTCATCCGGAGATAGTACGCTGGTGGTATGTTGATGGCACTGAAATGGAAGTCGGAAACGCCTTCGGAGGCCCCATCTACGTGGCCATAGAGCCCGGGTCCTCACTTGGCGTCTTCGAAGTCACAATCTCGAATGCAGTGGAGGCGCCGACATACAAACACGGCGAGACAGACGTGGAGGATTGGCTCCAGTCGAACCGGAATGCGCCTGCACCATGGGCGGAAATAGGGAGCGACCAGTTCATCCTCTCAGTGCCCAGCCACGATATCAGGGACTTAGAAGGCCCAGACGACCTAATGGACTGGTGGGACCAGGCCCTGGGGATGGAGCACGAGCTGTACGGCTTCCTACCTTGGACCAGGGTCGAGAGAGCCGTATTCGATGCACAGATCTCCTTGGGCTGGATGCATTCCGGATACCCCTTCATGGCTCACGATCTCAGCGCCCCCGGAGTCGTCAACGTCACTCACATGAGCACCGAGGGGGACTGGGGTATGTTTCACGAACTTGGGCACAACCACCAGTGGATGCCCTCCACTCTTCCAGGTACGACCGAAACTGGCTGCAACTTCGCCAGCATATACCTGATGGAGGACCTAGTAGGAATCTCTGGACACGGGGCCATCTCCTCGGACCAGCGCGAGTCAAGGACCAGGACTTACTTTGACAATGGAGCCAACATCGCCGACTGGTCTGTATGGGTGGCCCTTGAGACATTCCTGATGATCAAGGAGGAGTGGTCATGGGCCGAGATCACTTCTGCCCTTTCGGTGTACTACGACCTCCCACCCGCAGAGGTCCCCTCGTCAGACGATGAGAAATTCAACGCATGGGTGCTACACCTGTCCAACTCTACCGGATTCAACCTCGCCCCATACCACGCTGCATGGGGCTTCCCACTCGACCAAGCCACGTTCGACGCACTTTCCCATCTTCCAGTTTGGACTGATGACCCCCTAAGGGGCGAATTCTACGAGTACCCTGCGATTCTGAGGGGCCTATACTCTCCCGCCATCTCCGAGGCAAACTCGGCCAACATCTCTTGGGATACCTATGACAATGGGACCAACATCACCCTAACGGCATTCTACGGAACGTCGGATGGAGGTACGCAACCCTCTGCATGGTCGCACAACGTCGAAATCGGTGAGACGCAAGTCGGTGAGCAGTATCTGGAGATTTCCGGGCTCACGTGCTGCGGAACCGATTACTATGCACGAATCAGAGCTGCCAACGATGCAGGTGAGGCATGGTTCGGGCTTTTCTCGTGGACCACGGACTACCTGGCCGACTGACTCCTCCTCAGCAATCCCTCAAGAGAGTAGCCGGGGAACTTCCTCTCATGCAGGGATGCGAGGGGGATCCACACAAGCGTGTGCAATACGGTGACAAGGAAAGCAGGGAACAGAGCCAGCCTAGGCTCGCCTTCCATCAGGAGGGCCACCGAGCCTAGAACCGCGAAGTGAGACACGTAGATAGTCAGTGAAAGCCTGCCCACGGGTTCTAGCACTGACAGCCTATCTCCCAGAAACGGCTCCCCTCCGGATTCCTCATCCCCCTCGAGTACCCGTAGGGCCAGAGCCACCATCGTCCCCGAGACAACCAGGAAGGGCATGTTGGCAGGGAAGAAGGTGAGGACGGCTTCCCCTGAAGTTAGGGCCCAGTCAATCCCCTCGATTACAGACAATGCCAATGTCATTGAAGTCGCAATTATTCCAAACACAACCCCCCTCTCCCTGGCTCTGGAGTCTTCACGCAGGTCGTGAAGAACTGTGCCTAGGAGGATGTAGAATGCCCATGGTAAAACTGGATAGGTTCCGTTCCATAACAGTCTGGCAAACCATTCCCCCGTGTCGCTGGCATCTACCCTTTCGAACCAACTGAGTTCAGGACCAGCGTTAGTCCCCAGAATCAAGGGCGAAGCACAGAAAATTAGCATCAACATTGCCCTTAATCCCATGCTAGTCCTAACTAGTGCAGGACAAATGGCAGCCGAAATAGCAAGCAGAGTGAGAACGCCAGGAGTGTGCCACTCGAACCTGCCACCCCTCTCAACATTCAGAAGTAGGTTCACTACAATCTGGCACATGCAGAGGAGGGCAAACCTAGGAATTATCCAACTTGCCAATTGACTTGCCGAATGCCCCTCCGATGATCTCCTAGAGGCACTACTGTACATCCCCCATCCTGAAATTGTGACGAACATTGGAGCCGCCATCCCTCCGAAGGCAGCCGCAACGAATGCTGCAGGATGCCCTACGGTAATCCCACTGGGGGGGACGATTGCTGCTGTATGCACCTCCACCATGCAGAGGACAGCTACGGCCCTGATCCTGTCTATGTGCTTGAGCCTCATCCGAAACCTCGCACTAGGTTCACCTAGTTGAGTAGTTGCAGAAAAAGATGCTTCTGGAGAAGCACAATTCTACTCACTCTTATTCTTCGTCATTATCGGTTTCCAGCATGGACCTAGCCCCATATCCCAGCAAAGAAATCGAGGCCACGTACAATAGAGCGATAACCGAGTGCACGACGGTCAAAACCGCCCCAGCGGTCCCTCCAAAGTTAGTCCAACCCATGGGTCCAAGGTTGTCGGAGACAGCCCCGGTGAAGTCCTCAGCCCCCTCATCATCGATCTCGCTGAAAACGTGTATTTCGAATACTGGCATCGACTCAGTGCTATCTTCTGAAAGGTCCGGGTTCAAGAAACCGGGTCCACGCGTGTCCAAGTGGAAAGTAACCTTGACCTTCCCGTACATTATCGCTGTAGTAACTGGTTCGACCTTCAGGTCGATGTCCGCCCCAAGGTACACCGGCAGAGCCCCGGGTATCACGTCGACGTAGGTGGAAGAGCCAACCAGCTTCCCCTGGATCTGCGTGGTGGTGGGGTCCACTGTCACTGTATGCTCCACCATGTCAATTCCCTTGTAGGTCGTCTCGCCCCCTACCTCGGAGGTCGCAACTGCGTATCCTGCCACATTGAAGTTGAATGGGTCGTTCGGTGTCGCCAAAGACCCCGCGGTCCCCATCAACGAAGTATCAGAATTTCCAGCATGGGCGGTCAGGAGGCCGCTCGCCCCCTCTTCCCTGTGTGGGGCCCTCCAAGTCAGGTGCTCGGTCATCCCATACACCTGCCCATCTTCGCATGGGAGGTCGTACCCAATGAAGTCCCCATTTGCATCGTAGTCGAAGTCACAGAAACCATCCCCATCCGAGTTGATGTATCCCTGGGCCATCCTCTGGCCAATGGTGTCCCCTTTCGTGCTCATCTTGAACACGGACCAGTCCCCGGTGCTGATTCCGTCCGAACCGTAGTAGGTTGCATTCGTCTCTAGGCTGTTCCAGGAGAAGAAACCGAAGTACGCGCTCACAGCATCGTCCCACCCGTATAGCCAGTTGCTGATGGGCATCGAGTAGTAGGGGGTATTTCCAGTGACGAAGTTCAGCAGCACTGGCATCACTGTGTCGAAGTAGAAGTTGGCGACCCAGTCCCTAAGGGCATGCGCTGATTCCTCCGAGATTCCGTATAGCGCTGCGACATAGGCATCGTCCCATGTGTGCTGCACTCCTTGTGAATCAGGGAGGCTCAATCCTGAGAGCTCACCGAACATGAATGGTCCAGGGAACGATGATTTGAGCCCAATGTCCGGATCGTTAAGGATGAAATCCGATTGCTCCTGAGTGAGGCTCGCCATACCTGCGAAACTATCGCGATTCAGCCCGATTGGGATGTAAGTGCCGCCCAATGGGTCATAGTCTCCGAACGCAGTCAACCACCAGTCGTTGGAGGCCATGGTTCCCTGGCCGCCAGTCAGAATTAACTCGAACTCGGTGGGTGAGCCAGTTAGCCCCAAGCCCACCCAAGGCTCGACGTACCCAGCGACATCTGCTATCGTAAGCAGGCCTACGTTGTAGGTTGTCATAGCACCAAAGTAGTCTGCACTTTGGAGGGGCAGAAGGAGTCCGACTACCATTCCAGGAAGCGGGATTCCGCTTATCTCGAAGGAGGTTAGGAGGCCAACACTCTCGTTGAATAGGAGATTTTCCAGCGTAGCAGGGTCATTGATGGTCACTCCGCTGACCTCTGCGAACCTTTCTTTCAACTGTGGGGTCTGGTTGTTGACCTCTGCTCCTCCGCCATGCTCGACGAACTTGGATGCTGCCATAGAGTAAACAGCCCAGTCCATGTGCGCGGCGAAATCGCCAGAGTATCCATAAAGAGCAGCTCTGGAAGCCGTGACCTCTTCACTTGGGGCACCCATTCCTGTGATTAGCACCGGACCTATGTCGCATGTGATAGCGATGCAATTCCCACTCCCGTCATTTGCATTGTAGAAAATTGACTTTATCGCTGTAGCGTCATAGTCTCCAACTGACATCGAACCATCGAGTCCGCTCTGAGATAGTGATGCTGCGTACGATCCCAATAGGACCTGCTCCTCCGCACTCATGTTTCCGAACCTCCCTCCACCGGCAGCATCCGCCATTGCCTCAATGTCCTCTGAGGCCCAGATGCTTGGTGCCCTGTTGGAAAGGTCGAATTCCACCATCTGAGCAGCGAACATTGCCTTAGCGAATATCTCCCCATATTCGATTCCGCTACCCATGCCTGCTATCCTCTGTGTGTTCCAAAGGATGTTGATCTGGTTGACTACGGTATCGCCGGATACCGATGAGTGCTTCACTCCCTCGTCATCCGCCCATGTGCAATCCTCGCACCACTCGAAAGTCTCGTACCCCGAGTAAGTGATTGAACCCTCTTCATAGTCGTATTCGATGACCTCTCTAGTTGTGTTCTCGTAGTAGATGAATGGGCCTACCTTCTCGTAGGTTGGCTCAACCGTCGCATCTGCCAGAATTTCTTCCAGATTGGTGATCGAGTTTGCGAAGTACGCCTTCTCGGAAGACGCGTTGATCCAGTCGTCATCGAAGTCAGCCGTGTAATCCTGATTTCCATCATCATCCAATCCATCGTAACTGCCTGCTACCGTATCTGCCACGGTTCCTTCGATGATGCCGTCTATCGTCCCTGTGACGCCTATTCCGACGTTCACCATCAGAAGCACCGCCCCAATTATAATTGCAATAGTTCCCTTGTTCTCCATTGTATCACTCAGACTTCCGAAAAGGGGGCTAGGCATAAACCATTACACTAGGTTTAGTCATGGATACTTGATGCCCGGAGTACAACCCCTCGTAAGATAAGGTTCATTTCGGCACTCATGGGCGATGGCCATGGGGACCCGTAGCTCAGTTGGTTAGAGCGCTCGGCTCATAACCGAGTGGTCATCGGTTCAAATCCGGTCGGGTCCACCAAAATTGCAACCTCCAATATTGACACATTTAGGGTCCGACTTGGGCGAAGCCTCAAATACGGTTCAATCAGAGGATTTAGTGATGAGTGCATCGTTTAGAGTACCGTTGATGATACTGGTTGTCTATTTCATGAGCCTCTGCTCGGGAGTGGCTGCCGTCCAAGCACAGACATCTCCTGACGTTTCGCTTACCTGTGATCAACCTGCCCCAATCGAGGTTTACCCCGGCGCACTGAGGTCTACAATCATCTACTGCACCTTGACAAACCCTACAACATTCTCTGAGAAGGTCGACCTGACTTACCAACAGGGGATCATTTCGGTAGCCGGACCAGGTTCTGCCACGGTCCCACCGGGTGACACTTCATTCCAAGTTGCCGCAAGAGCCGATTTGAGGCAGCCAGAAGGCCAACAGGTTGTCACAATAACAGCAACCGTTACCCAATGGAACGGAGCACCTGTGACTGCAGCAACTTCTCCTACTGAGGCGAAGGTGATGACCGTCTTCAAGCAGTTCAGCAGGCTCAGGGTCGGTGCGGAGTTAGCATTCATTCAACTACGGCCTAAAGTCGACTACACCCTTGTGTTTGACGTATACAATGATGGCAACGCGAGGGACAAGTTCAACGTCGAGATCCAGAACTATGACGAGTTGAACGACGAGGGATTCCAACTGAGTCTTCCCTTGATATCTCAGGAGATAGACTCGCTTGCACCGCCAGAGAAATTCAGGGTTCAGATGCGTACCCCGAAAAACCAAGGATGGACTGACAAGTACTTCAATCTGCAATTCAAGGCCACCTCCGAGTACTCTGTCAGGTCAGAAGGAGTTCCTAATTACCAGATACAGGTAATGACCATCTACATCAGGGGCGTATACCTTCCAGGATTCGAGTTAGTCGGAACCACGATGATGGCGGCTCTTGCAGGTGCAGCAATAGGAAGGAGCAAAACCAATGACGAAAGACTCATCGATGAAGATGGCAACGTCATCCCTCTAGATAGCAGGATATTCTAGAAGTCCACTTCCAAGAGCCATTAGGCAACGGATTGATAACCACTAGTCTAACGTAGATAGTCGAGGGATGTACCTTTTTTGTTTGAAGGTGATGCAAATGTTGACCGGAGTGTGAGTTGAATGAGCCAAGAAGATTCGAAGGCAGATCGCATAGACCCAGTTTCAGGGGTGAAGGTAAGTGAATACGTCGAAACGGGGACCCCTGCCAGTCAATCGGTTGGTTTACTGGAGAAGGCGTCCGAGCAGAGTCACTGGACTCAGGATGCCATCATTTCTGACGATGGGGGCCAAAACGAATCACGACAAGTAGCAGGACTCTTTGAATCGGCTAAGTCGGTGTTTTTGTTCGGAATTATCCCTCTCATAGTGTTTAGAGCCATTCTGGTATACTTGCCGTTTGGAATAGATGAACTGACGGTGCCCGGTACTTCTGCTTCCCTGGTAATGGCTATGGTTTTCCTCTCCTCTTTCGCATTCGTATTTTGGCGGCTCGGCCTTGTGACAACTACTGGCCTCGCAGTCTCTGGCCCCGGAGCATTAGCAGCTTCTCTAGTGGCAATTTCATATCTTCTGATGCTCCTCCTTCCCTTGGTGCTAGGAGTTTTCTTGGAGGGTGAGCTTTCCGTCGGCCAGATCGAATATAGCGAGGACGGAGAGACGATCACAGTCAAAATACTACAGACAACAATGTCAGACAGGGAGTTGGAGGCAGACCTAGTAGTTATTCAGTCAGGGTCTGAAGTCTGGTCCTCTAATGCAAAAGTAACCATAGACAGTAGCGACGGAGAAGGCGAGATCACTATCCCGGTAAGGGACTTCTATTCTTCCAATGCCATGCCTAACTCCCCCTACACGCTTAAGGTGACAATAGACGGCGGGGAATACGTCCGGGACATGACATACAGCCAGATAATTTGGACAACTTCTTCTGTATCACCAGGGGGGCAATGGACCGGCATGGAGGCACTTTCACGAGATATCACAGGGGTAGACGGAATCGCTCTTGGACTCGTGAAGGAGGATCCCGACAGGTGTAGCGGGGATGCTCAGAACTGTCTTGTTGGAGTGGTAATGTCCGGTTGGGCGGGTCTTGACACCGGCTCTGATAAGCCGATTAGGATGCCATTTGCCAATTTCTCCGTCGAAGCAGTACTGATGGAGGGCAACGACGTCGCAATTGACTATCCGACAATCACGGTAGTCAACACACTTGCGACATGGGACTCCAACGGGGGGCTATTCGGGGATGGAACAGGTTTTTGGGGCGAGCAAGGATCAGAGTTTGCTCTGGATGGTTCGGTTTTGGATGCGACCTTCGGACATTATGTCCCTAAAGACGAGTTTGACTCCGCTGGAGACTATGGGTGCTATTCATTCACAATCACAGTTAGTCAGGATGGCGGAACCTCCCTTTCCGATACTTCCTACTACGAGTACAGCACAAGTAACTCTAACGATATCTGGGCATCAGTATCAAGTTGTTAGTCAGTCATTGATGCTAGAGAGGAACTCCCTCATCCTTTCCGTCTTCGGTTCATCGATAATCGAAGAGGGGCCCTCTTCGGCAATTAGGCCTTGATCCATGTATATCACACGGTCTGCAACGTCCCTTGCAAAGCCGATTTCGTGAGTAACGACCACCATGGTCATCCCTTCTTCTGCAAGTCCTTGGATCGTCTCGAGAACAGAACCTATTAGTTCTGGGTCGAGAGCGCTAGTGGGCTCATCGAAAAGCATAACCTCGGGCTTCATCGCTAGCGCCCTGGCAATAGCAACCCTCTGTTTCTGCCCACCTGATAGGTTTCCGGGATAAGCATCGACTCTGTCTAGCATGTCTACCCTCTCCAGTACTTTGCGAGCCTCCGATCTGGCCTCTTCCCTCCTCATCCCCCTTACGTGAATCAGACCCAGGGAGACATTGTCGATAACCCTCAGATGAGAGAATAACTCGAAGGATTGGAAGACCATGCCAATTCGAGAACGCACTTCGTTGATGTCCGCGGCGGGGGTGTTGATCTTCTCGCCCTTTAGCCTCACGATCCCCTTGGTCGGCTCTATCAGGCGGTTGATACATCTCAGAACAGTCGACTTGCCACTCCCGGAAGAGCCAATAATCGCCAGAGAATCTCCCTCCTTGACTTCGAATGAGACTCCTCTGACAGCATGGACGCCGCCCACGTATGTCTTTTCCATGTCTTCGACGCTTAGGATTATTTCAGACATTCAAGCACCTCCTGAGATGCCAAGTCCTGGTATCCTGGTCTTTTCTTCTAGATACCTTAGGAAAAGGGCTAGAGTCCAAGTAATCAGGAAGTAGGAGATCAGAACCATCCCCCATGTCCAGAAAACTTGGAATGTTGTGGCAACTATCAGCTTGCCTTGCCTTGTGATCTCCGCATAACCGATTATCATTGCTAAGGAGGAGTTCAGGACTAGGTTGACCATCTCGTTGCCCAGCGGTGGTATGCATATCCTGACGGCCTGAGGCATTACTACCAGCCTCATTGATTGCATGTAGTTCAAGCCAATGCTTCTTCCAGCCTCCATCTGGCCCGATGGTATTGCAGCGATAGCCCCTCTGATCGTTTCGCATTGGTAGGCACCTGAGTTCAATCCGAGTGCGAATATCGCACTGATGTATGCCCTATCCTCTAGGATGCCACCAATTGGCCTGCCATAGGCTAGAGACTCAGGATTCGTCTCGTAAACAACAAAAATATCAGTGATGAAGTTAGAATTCCCCTCTAGGTAATCGAAGTCGAAAAGCATCAGCCCCGGGTCCTGCAACCTTCTGCCTAGTTCAAATCCAAAGTGGATGAACATGAATTGGACAAGAAGAGGCGTGTTCCTGAAAATGTCTGTATAAACTGTAGCTATTGTATTCAGTGGCCTAATTCCCCATGGGTTCAGAGAAATATTGCTACGACCTAAACTCAACTCCCTGATTGAGAAGTCCCCATTGCAGGATAAGAAGATTGATCCAAGAACCGCCATTCCAACACCAAATAGAATCCAGAACATCGCACTAGGGGCCCCTATGGGGGAGTAGATATGCTCCCAACCATCCAGATTTAGAGCGCTAATGTCATCAAGGTTGGAGAAAATACGATGTATTCCGAAAGCAAGCAATGCCACCCCTATCGCTCGAATTGCGATGACATTCAGAGGCTCACTGGCCGCAATTTGCAGCGACCTCTCTTTGCAGTAACCCATTATCCCATTAAGTGGGTTTTCCAGATTCCACCTCTTGGCCAAACCCGTCGCCTTAACCACTGAGATGGGAATCTGCATCAGAACCCAAATTGGAGTTACAATGAACATCAACAAAATCTGGAATCGGTTGGTCTGTGCCACATTCTTCAGAGTGGTTGGCGATGTCTTAAGCATCGAGAGAATTATTCCGAGTGAGAAACCCATAATTATGCCAAAGATGACAATCTTGGCAGTTGCGACGAGTCCATCCATCAGACGCTCCTTGGAATAATCTACGAACTGGCCAAAGTCATTGAAGTCAATCACTTCGAATCCAACAAACTCCTCAGAGCCAGCATTCTCTGTTCTCAGTATCGAGCCGTTTTCACCTATCGCAACCCCTCTGAAACCGTCTTGCATTGCGAACCCATTGAATGAAGTCTCATTCGAAAGGGGGATCATCTGCTGGGAGACGATATTGCCCCCATCCAGACTAATTGCCAGATACCCGTTCGAACCAGAAAGCAGTAATTTGAATTGACCAATAACGTCGATATTCGAAACATCTGAATCCAAAGTAGAACCACCTACTTCGAACTCACTCCCTCCACCAGGGGGGTACTCTCTTTCGATTTCTACAATACTCCAGACAAAGCCTACTGGGACATTCCCTTCCCTAGATGACTTCAGAATATGTCCTTCATCAGAGATTGCGTATGCCCTTATGCTGCTATGGTACTCAATGTCAATAATGCCGGTTGCAGAAACCTCGCTCGGAGCATCTCGGTACTCCCAGCTTGCCCCTCCATCCGTAGACGCCATTATTGCCCCGTTCTCCCCAGAAACTAGGCCATTATCGGAATCCAAGAATGAGATGCTAAAATAATCAATCTCTCCTTGGGAACTTGCTGAGTTCCACTCCGCACTTCCATCTTCTGAAATCTCACAAGTCCAAATCTCATCCTGTTGGATGACTACAAAACTGCTGTTTCCCGTGAGGGCAATGTCCGTTATATCTCCGAATAAACTTGTACTAACATCAGTCCAGACTCCATCCTTCATCAACAGGATGGTGCCATCATTTCCAGATACTGCCATTGACCCGAAGTTTGAATCCGAAGAAGTAAGATCTTGATTTACCGAAATACCAGATTCGGACCAAGTCTCGCCCCCGTCAATGCTGCTGATCATAATACCACCAGTTCCGAAAGCCCAGAATTCACCTTCATGGAATTCTGCTGTTAGAAGATCGGACTCCGTCCCGCTATCTGCCATCGCCCAACCGCTCCTGACTTCCTGGGCAGAAGCCCCTCCGATCGAGACAAATAGGGCGACTATCGCCAAGGCAGCAATCAAATCTTTGCGCTTCGACCATCCCATGAATCGCTCTTTCGAAGCTTCCGTTACCATGCTACCCCCTCGCTCGTTTAGACTCGAGGATTTAGTCTAGACGTCTATTTCGCAAGAATCAATCTCTAGCATCCAATGGGCAATATTGATGGGGGAATTCTGTCCGATACTGGCTATGGGAGAATTGTTGTACAGTGGAAAGGTTAAGCAAGTATGGAGTACCGATGATCCAGATATTATTGAATTTAGATATACAGACCAGATTTCAGTCTTCGATCAGGTCATTCCAAGTCTAATTCCGAGGAAGGGCGAGTCACTTAACAGGGCCTCCTGCCACTGGTTTGACTTAGTGGAGAAAGAAGGGATATGCAAGACTCATGTTATCGAGATGAATGCTCCAGATAGAGTCCTAGCTCGTCGTTTTGACGTAATAAGGGAACCCGGGGCTATTCCCAAGGATGCTGAGAACTTCTTTGTCCCGTTGGAAGTCATCTGTCGTCACTACTTAGCGGGAACTGCATGGAGGAGGTACCAGAGGGGGGAGGTAAAACCCGAGGATTTCGGATTCGACCAGGGAGAGACTCTCCAGGAGGGTGCCAGACTCCCAGAGCCATTCTTGGAAGTATCCACAAAATTCGAGAAGTTTGATAGAAATCTGGAGAGAGAGGAGGCATTGGAGATTTCCAATCTTGGCCCAGAGGAACTGGATGCAATTCTTGAGATCGTGCTTGAAGTTGATTCAGTTATTGACCGTGAGACTTCTAAGAGGGGTCTAATACACGTCGATGGGAAGAAGGAATTCGCATTGGGACAGGGGAGGGAACCTATCCTAATCGACTCCTTTGGTACATTGGATGAGGATAGGTGGTGGGATTCTAAGGCATACGAGGATGGCGAGATAGTTCAACTATCCAAGGAAGCGGTTAGGAAGCACTACATTGAGACCGGCCATCATGCTGCACTTTACGAAGCCAGGCAGTCAAACGACGAGGAGCCACCAATACCAGCTCTTCCGAATGCCATAATTGAAAGTACGGCTGAACTATACGCAAGCATGTTCCAGCGCCTTACTGGAGAGGCACTCTGATGGGGACCCATGAGTATGAAGACGATCCTAGAAACGAGACGGTACTAATTTCCGTCAACGGAGAACTTTACCCTCGTGGCGAAGCCATGGTCTCAGTTTTCGATGCTGGATTCCTGCTAGGAGATGGTGTCTGGGAGTCATTCAGACTCCATGAGGGAAAACTAGTCTTCATTGAAGAGCACATGGATAGGCTCTTCCGAGGTGCATCAGAGATTTCCCTAGACCCAGGAAAGTCGAGAAACCAGATATTGGATGAAATAGATCGAGTAATTTCTGCGAACGAGATGCACGACCAAGTCCATCTTAGGCTAATAATTTCCAGAGGATTGAAGCCTACTCCATATCAAGCCCCATGGGTAATATCGTCCCCTCCAACCATTGTCATCATTCCAGAATACAAGACAGCAAACCCCAGAAGGGCGGTCGAAGGAATCAGCCTAGTCTCAGTGGATGTGAGAAGAAGTGGGCCAGATATCCAGAATCCGAGGATTAACAGCCTTTCCAAGCATAACTGCATCGCAGCTTGCATTGAGGCTGGTGAGAAAGGCGGTGACGAGGGTTTGATGATGGACCCTCACGGTTTTGTCTCTACGTGCAATTCGACTCACTTCTTCATGGTGAAGGGGGGAGAGGTCTGGACATCATCAGGAGAGTATTGCCTAGAGGGGATTACTAGGGCAAAGGTACTGGAGTTATGCGCTAGCAACGACATCCCCTTCTCCGAGAGAAACTTCACATTCGAAGATGTGAACTCGGCAGATGAGGCATTCGTAACTGGGACTTTTGCTGGCCTAACTCCGGTGACCTCATTCGATGGAAGCCCAGTTGGAGACGGCAGGAGGGGGACTATGTGCGAACAACTGCAGAATCTATACCAGGAACTAGTTAGGGGATAGAATCTTGTCCGAAGGAAAAACAATAGCAATGTGGTCCGGTCCTCGGAATATCTCCACTGCGATGATGTACTCCTTCGACAATAGAGACGATTGCTATGCCACCGATGAGCCACTATATGCTCACTTCCTCATGTCCACAGGGGCGCATCATCCCGGTGCCAAAGAGGTAATGAAGAATCATGATACCGATTTTGAATCAGTAATTTCACACCTCACAGGTCCAATACCAGGTGGCAAGCCGATATGGTATCAAAAGCATATGTGCCACCATGTGATGGGGAATTCTGACATCTCTTGGATTGGCGGATTAACCAATTGCTTCCTCATTAGGGACCCTCGTGAGGTTCTTCTTTCACTATCCAAGATTACTGACTCAATTGACCTGATGTCTACAGGCCTCCCACAGCAGATCAGAATTGTGGAATACCTGAGGGGGGAGTCTGGACACAACCCACCAATTTTTGACTCGAATGAGATATTGGAGGACCCTATAGCATTACTGAGAAAATTGTGCGATTCGTTAGGTATCAGATTCGACGAGAAAATGATTTACTGGGACCCAGGTCCAAGGAATTGTGATGGGGTCTGGGCAAAGTATTGGTACGATTCAGTGTGGTCTTCTTCAGGATTCGCTCCACCATCTAAAAGAGATGGTGACCTGAACGCTACTCTATCACGAGTCTTGGAAGAGGCCGAGCCATTGTATCAGAAACTCAGGGACATCCGAATCAGCGTCTAGGAATGCCTCCTCATTAGGATCCCGCATTTTCTTTTGCTTGCCGATCTAAGGAATACGAGCAGGTGCCTGAATGCATCCTGAACTCCTCCATCGAGTGGCTCATCCGATCTCACTGACCACCCGCCTCCTTCTATCTCCTTCCTCAGAACCATCACATCGTTTGGATCCAGCCAACCTAGTAGCTCAATACCACCAGAGCCCTCTCTAAAACCCCTCTCTCCGATTACTCCCTCACTCAATCCATCGCCTAGCTTTCCTAGAAGGGCATGGAGTTCGGAACCTTCCTTACTCTCTGTGGTGAATTCGATTAGGTATTCGATTGCATTGCCGTCGTTGCTAGGGAACCTACCAAGGCGCTCTCTAGAATGCCCCCCATCCAAGGCTCTTGGGGCACCTCCATCATCCTGCCAGTCCAGTACGGAGAGGAATAGGGATGTGGCTCTGTCAATGGGGGATGGCTCCCCATCCATAAATTTCGGCAGCACGTTGTATCCTTCCATTAGTTCCAGGAGATTTTCGTGCTCTCCGGCCATCGAGTCGTTTATGGGGCCAATCAAGGAATCCGGAGCCAATCTGATTGGATCGAATGTGTGGAACGAAGAAGGGCGAATGTAACTCCCCATGTTTCGTAATATCGGCTATCTGTCAAGAAGCCTTCTGAGCCTCTGATCATAC
>Ga0208764_10001196_pt1 | contig 16900 bp, 14 predicted proteins | sample ETNtaG_18_FD_185762 | JGI IMG/M metagenome (GOLD analysis project Ga0208764, IMG submission 185762) | Marine microbial and viral communities from oxygen minimum zone, Eastern Pacific Ocean - ETNP201302SV91 (SPAdes) (version 2) | ecosystem: Environmental > Aquatic > Marine > Oceanic ... | reverse complement strand
AATCAGAGATCATAAGTGGGGTAGTTGTTGTTAAACCTCAAATATATGACGATGAACGTGGATTTTTTTTAGAGACATGGAGACAGGAATGGCTACCTGAAACTCGACCAATGATTCAATCAAATAGGGCAGATCGTTCAAAAGGAACTTTAGTTGGATTCCACTATCACATGCATCAGTCAGATTATTGGTACGTATCGCATGGGCAAGCGCAAGTAGTACTCCATGACCTGAGACAGGGTTCACCCACACAAGGGGCTACGCAAAATTTCAGATTGGGAACAAGCAAAGGTTCAGAACAAAAAGGTGTTTATATTCCACCAGGTGTAGCCCACGGATTTGCTGCTATTGCAGACATAACAATTACTTATTTGGTTGACAATTATTATGATCCTGACGATGAATTAGGCGTAGCTTGGAACGATCCTCAAATTAGAGCCGATTGGGAAATGGATAATCCAATTCTTTCAAAAAGAGACCAGTTGAATCCTCTTTTGGAAGATATCGAAGAACATCTAAAACCGAAATATCAGGCAGATTCTTGAAATGCGTTTACTGATAACAGGAGGGGCAGGATTCATAGGATCGGCCTACACAAAAAAATTAATAGCACAAGGCGATGAAGTGATTGTTTATGACGCACTTACCTATGCAGGCAATTTAGATAATCTTAAAGAAGTCGAAGAAAACCATTCCTATAAGTTCATTCATGGAAATGTGTGTGACTTAAAAAAACTTGATGAAACCATCGACGGTTGTGACGGCGTAGTTCATTTCGCAGCAGAAAGCCACGTGGACCGATCTATTGCCGACCCCAGTCCGTTTATTGAAACGAACTGCACAGGAACTGCAAATCTTTGTGAGCTTGTACTTAAAAATAAAATAGAAAAATATGTTCATATATCTACAGACGAGGTCTACGGATCGATAGGAAACAAGATTGGTGAAGGCTCATTCACCGAAGAAGATCCTCTGCGACCCTCATCTCCGTACTCTGCTACAAAGGCAGCTGCAGACTTGATTGCCTTGTCGTATCATCACACGCATGGGTTGCCAGTAAGCATTATTAGGCCTTCCAATAATTACGGTCCAAACCAATTCCCAGAAAAAATGATTCCTCTTTTTATTACTAATCTTCTTGAAGGTAAATCAGTCCCCTTATACGGAGATGGTCTCAACATAAGGGACTGGTGCAACGTTGAAGATACTTGTGAAGCGATAGACACAGTTTTAAAAAAAGGAGAAAAAGGCTGCGTATACAATGCGGGAGCCGGTAACGAAAAGACAAACTTAGAACTTGCTGAAAAACTTATTGAATTGTGCGACGCTGACAAATCGTTAATCCAGAAAACAACCGATAGAGCCGGTCATGATAGGCGCTATTCAATAAATTCAAACTTAATTCACCAGCTTGGATGGCACCCAGAATGTGATTTCGAAAAAGGGCTTGAGAAGACTGTCGAATGGTATAAGCAAAATAGACAATGGTGGGAGCCACTAAGGGATAGTTCGCAATGACGGTTTTCATATGTGGTTCCACAGGCCGCCTAGGCAGATCTGTTGGACAAGTCTTCGAAAAAGAAGCAAAAGTTGTTGCACCGACAAGGCAAGAGCTCGACTTAAGATCAAAAGACGACATACAAGAAGCTATCGAGGCTAATAAACCTTCCATATTGATCAATTGCGCAGCTTGGACTGACGTTGACGGTTGTGAAAAAAATCCAGAACTGGCAAAAGAGATAAATGCAACACTGCCACAACACCTCAGCGAGCTGAGTAAAAAAATTGGTGCACATTTAGTTCAAATCTCAACTGATTTTGTTTTTGATGGGAGAACTGACATTCCCTATAACGAGAAGCAGCCTCCTAATCCACTAAGTGTTTACGGGCAAACAAAACTTGATGGTGAAATTGGTGTAGGGCCAAAAGCAACCATTATTAGGACTTCATGGCTTCAAACTCAAGACGATTCAAACATGGTTGAATGGATACTTGAAAGTTTCAAGAAAACCGGTCCAGTTGAAGTTCCAAATGACCGTCGCGCTAATCCAACTTTCGTTTCAGACCTATTACCGATTATCAAATATTTTGCAGAGTCGCGTTATGCGGGTGTGGTGCATGCAACAAACCAAGGAACGACGAACTGGTGCGAATTCGCAAGGTTTGTTGCCGAAAAATCTCACAATGATCCAACCCGTGTAATCCCGTCAGAAGCAGAAAAACTCAACCGTGTTGCAGAAAGACCAGTTTTTTCAGCTTTAGATAATGCCATAATCCGCGAAGAAAAAATCGAACCACTCCGACACCACCAAGATGCTGTACTGGAATTATTGAGGCGAACATAAACAAAATGGATACTGACCTAAACCTCAAAGCAATCAGAATTTGCGACCACCTGATAGACGTGGCCATAGGGCTTATAGCGTCGTGGACGCTTGTATTTCATATTTCGAAACTCTTCAATTTAGAAAGAGATGCAACTTTGATAATTGGAATCATTGCATTCCTAACAGTTGTCTATTCTCTTTTCAACAACTCAGAAAAATACAAAACCGCAAATGATCCGCCATCATTTACAAGCACACAAAACAAGTCTCATACAGTAATTTTTCTTTCACTAATAGCAGTATCAGCCTTATTAGCGTGGGTTGACCTCGATGGATTGTTATGGCCATTAGTATGGATCCTTTTAATAGGAGTCCTTTTTTTATCGTTCAAAAATTCCTGGGAGAGTGATAGAACAACGACTTCACAGCGGACCCGAGAACTCTCACGATTAGGGACAATTCTTGTTATAACGCTTGCATTATTGACAGCATTCTTATCTTTGATAATGGTCAGGCCCGACCAAGATGATGTTTTTCTCGTAAATCAATCCACTTGGGTGTCAGAGCATTCAGAAGAACTGCCACAACGAGACACAATCTTTAGTGATAATAGCCTTCCCACAGAAAGGCCAGCAGGGCTTCAAACCTCAATCGAATCCTTGATAGGGACCGTGGCCGCCCACATGCCTTTTACAGCCGCAGCGTTGACATATTTCGCTTGGGGGCCTCTCATTGCAGCTCTGGGAGTCCTTGCGACATGGCGATTACTCAGAGGGCTAGGGGCAAGGTCACCAGCATTAGCGACATGGGCAGGAACCGCTTTTTTGATTGTTGATGGTGAGATGCACGCATCATTTGGGAATTTTTTCGCAGGAAGATCATGGCAAGGCAAAGCGGTTCTTTTACTTTTAGTTATACCTATGCTCTGGCATCATGGCGCTAACTGGGGAAGAACAGGATCAAAGAGATCCCTGTATATAGCGACACTCGCAGGAGTAGCAGGAATCGGATTAAGTTCATCAGCGGCATTTCTGGTACCAGCGGTCGTATTGGCAGCAGTAGCCGTGACTTCAATCGAGCAACAAAAACCACAGAGACTAACCCAATCCTTAATTGCCATCACTCCAGCGATCATCGCTGGCATTTATACGATCCTTTCAGAGCCTCAAAAACTACAAGCCGCTAAAGGTTTTATAGCGAGTATCAGCCCCAAAGAACTTTTAGACAGCGGCAATGAACCTATAGAAATTTTGCGAATGGTATTTGACAGAGGTGGGACAACATTCATAATCATGATTTGCATACTCACATCTTGGATCACTATAAAAAACAGATCATCCAGACTTGTATTACTTGCAGGACCGATAGTTGTATTTATAGGTTTCTTCACTCCCGGAATACTTGACGTTATGAATGAAATCGGTGATGCAGATGCAGTTGCATGGAGAACTCTTTGGGTCTTACCTTTGCCGGCAATGGTCGGACTCGTTTTAATTGCACCGCGAGCTGGGATTAGAGGCGCCCCTGTAATTGCTTCGACAATCTTAGTGGCGACTTTTTTGGCATTAGGAACTCCAATTACAAGCTCTGATAACAGAAAAGCAGAAATAGTTTGGCCACCTGCTTATGACCTCCCTCAACCAGAACAGCAAAGCGCTTCAAGTCTTATAGAGATAGCTGGCCCAGGAGGCATAGTGGCAGGGCCAGAAAATGTAGATTTTTCAGTTTCTGTAATGACCACGAGGGTTCGTTCGATTAACCCGCGTTCCGCTTATTTGACTGGAAGACACGTAGGGGAAGAGTTTTTATCGGATGAGAGATTAATTCTTTCTCGAGGATTGGAAACTGGCAGGCCAGAATATGGAGCTGAAAGTTTCGAAAATGCCTTAAGGGCACTTAGTCCGGACGCTGTATGCCTTAAAGACACTAAAGAAAACGAAATAGCTGAATTACTAACAAATGTCGGTTATAAAGAAATTGGAAATGATGGCTTCTGTCGAATTTGGGTTGAGTAACAGCTTGATCGTCAACGAGGCCTAGTCCACCTAGCCAACAATCGCCCACCAGGAAAACGTTTCAACCAAGAAAATTTACTACGAAAACTCGCTTGAGTTGAATGAATCGAAAAAGCACTGTTCACACTTCGGCGGTTAGCTTCATATAGATCTTCCAAATGGTCAACTTCGCTACCACCTTGGAGCACGGAAAGCAGTTTGGCTTCAGCAAGATAAAAGTCATTCAGTAAGCCAGCTCTTAAATCTCGCGGGAACATCTCAATAAATTTGTTATTTAGATGTTCGATGGTCATATTCGAAGACCATGGGAGCTTACTTCCGGATTGGATAGCGGAATGAGAAAGTTTGTGCATTGCACGAGCTATGGCAAGGTCGACATTAACTCCACCTGAAGCCACCCATTCATCGTCAATTAGTTTCAAGGCCCCATCTTCGAAAACTAGATTGTCGAAACTGCAATCTATGAATTGCTCGCCCAAAATTTCAGTTGACAAGTCATTGAGAAAAGGATGTGTTTCCGAATTTGCGGGAGGAGTGCAAGCATTGAGTGTCAACCAATCGTCAAACACCGACAAAAGAGATTCGAAATCTTCTAGATTGCCCTCTCTTAGACTTTTCAACGCCAACTGTTCAAGATTCGAACCCGAAACATATTTCTCAGCTGGAGACTCGTCATTTTTTTGAATCAGCCAAGAAGATTCAGAAGAAACATTTTCATATGCTGGTATCCGATTAATTTTGCGTGTCCCATCTTCAACAGTTACCTGTCTAACTCCTAAGAAGTTTTTCTTCCTTTCCCCAGAAAAGCGCCAAGCGATGACATCCTCGTTAACAATTGACTTCGATTCATCAAGTCTGCAAACAACTAAAAAAGAGTTAGACATCTCTTGACCCATGTCAGAATCAATTACTTGGCGATGTAAAGCTCTGGTGTCAAAGAAAGGTAAAACACCTGAACGGCTGCGATCCACAGGTGTGCCTACAAGCTGATCTATCAGATCAACACGGTCATTTTCGATGTATGCGCGATCAGAAAGAATAGTTAAAGGCAGTTTGTAATCAGGAAATGGGTATAACCAATTTTGCTGTCTGAATCCCGCATCAGTGAGGAGAGATGAAAGTACAGGCTTGGAAAAAGTTTTTACTGAATTAGTTGAAACGTAACCTTCTAAACCGACCCAAGGTTTATTAAGATGATCCTCGTTTGCCCCCATCCAATAAGCAAGACCCATCTGATTTTCAATTGCAATCACAACAGTTCCATCAGGATTAAGCAGTTGAGATAATTTTTTAAGAAAGCCGGAAGCCCCATCAGGGTGGTTAATCGCATATTCCAGAACACCAATTACAAGAATTAAATCGAAACCTTCACTGTCATCAAAATCATTAACAGATCCACAGCGAACATCAACGTTGAGCCCCTCACATCGCAAAGAGGCCAACTCGGCACGCATACTGTCACCTTCAAGAGCAACAACTTCTGCGCCCCTCTCTGCTGCGTAACGACTCATGACACCCGTGCCGGCACCGACATCGAGCACCCTCATAGATTTGTCAAAATTGATAGGGCGTAAAATATTAGAGCGTCGCCTGTCAAGGTGATAACGGCTCGGCCAATCAGTTATATGAGACGCTAAAAAATCAGAAGCGCTAGAACGGTCATCAGTTGTAAGAAAAATGTTTTTCATCCGATCTTCCGCACCATCACGCCAAGTGGCTTCTGAAGAACTCACTTAATTGCCTTTATCCACGTTTTTTGCTGACCAGTTGCCCCCAAGAGCTACTAATCCTGTTTGATGACTTCCGGCCACGGGATCGACTTCAAATCTGTAAAGATGGGTATGACGTTCGAAAACCTTCGTCATGTCACGACTATGAATCGCAATTGAAATTTCATATGTTCCAGGTTGCACAGGAAGAGACAGCATTTCATAGTCAACTTCAATTATCCCTGCTTCGTTTCCAGCACTTGTAGCGGCCCCTGAGTTAATCGAGGAGACATGAGTGCCGTCAGCCCTGTAGAGACCCAGAGCAACAGTTGCGGGTTCCCCAACCCCCTCAGCATCGTAACGAACCCTTATAAGAGCAGGTTGACCTGAAGCAGTAGAAGACATTGAATGCCCATTTACATCGACTAGTTCAAGGCTTTTAACCAAGTCGTCAGGCTTTAATCGCAATTGATGCGACTGATCTGAAATGTCTACATCAGAGTTCTCGTCGTGTGATATGAAATCTTCGAGCACTGAAGAAGAAGAACCTACCGAAGCCAGTTCGCCTTTGTTAATCCATACACTCGAGTCGCATAGACGCCCGATCATGTCCAAATCATGACTTACTACAACTATTGTTCGACCTTCATCGCGCAAGCGAGCGAATCTATCTAGACAGCGTTTCTGAAAAGTTAAATCTCCAACAGCTAATATTTCATCTACAAGAAGAATTTCAGGTTCTACATGAATCGCAACTGAAAAACCAAGTCTCATGTACATTCCTGATGAGTAGTTCCTAACGGGTTCGTCAATGAATTGTTCAAGTTCAGCAAATTCAACAATGTCATCGAACAGATTTCTGATTTCTCGGCTTGTGAAACCCAAAATCGATCCATTCAAATAAACGTTTTCACGACCTGTGAGCTCTGGATGAAACCCTGCTCCTAATTCTAAAAGAGCCGAAAGCCTCCCACGGGCGACCGCACTACCTTCATCAGCGCGTAAAATCCCAGCCAAGACTTTCAGTAAAGTACTTTTCCCAGATCCATTTCCACCAATTATTCCAAAGGTTTCACCTTTTGGGATTTCGAAACTTACATCACGGAGTGCCCAGAACTCTTCATATCGTGTTCGATGTCCCGCAAGTAAAGTTGCTTTAAGAGTCCAGTTTCGGTCTTGCATAAGACGAAACTTCTTTCCCAACCCTTCAACACTTATGGCGTTGCTAGTTCCACTCATGTCAAACTTCCTCAGCCATACGAGGTTCAAGGCGATTGAATACCTTGAAACCTATATACAAGACAACAAAAGTTGCTGACAGGATAGCCAACCATCGTTCGAGCGAAGGGAACCGAAGGTCATAGAGAACATTTCTATATGCTTTGGCCCAGGAAACCATCGGGTTTAATTGATACAGAGTTCGATAGCTGATTCCGAGAAATTCTTTATCTGCCGGAACGAGATTTAGCGGATAAAGAATAGGGGTCAGGAACATCCAAGGTTGCAATGCCACCATCAGAAAGTGTTGAATATCTCGAAAATAGACATTGGCAGCACTTATCATCAGGGCAAGGCCGATTGTGAAAAGCAGTTGAAGAATCATCAAAGCGGCAACTACAGGTATCCATTTAAAGGCATTATGCCCTTCCCATAAAGCGATCAGAATGAGAAGAACTAGCATTTCAACAATCAAAGTCAAAAAGCGTGCAAGAACAGCTGAAGTTGGTAAAACCCAACGAGGAAAGAAAATTTTAGTAATCAGCGAAGAATTAGCTGTGATGGAACGGTTTGCTTCAGTGAGACTAGTCACGTGGAACTGCCAAGGCAGCAGGGTCACTAAAAGGAAAACGGCGTATGAGTCCAATCCACTTGGATCACCCACACTAGGTTCAATCCGCAAAAAGATCGAAAAGACTGCTGAATATACGACAACGGCTACCAGAGGATTCAAAACAGACCATGTCCAACCCAGAACAGACCTCTTATATTTTGACCTCAAATCGCGTAGAGTTAAATTCATTAAGAGATCAGGCTGAATTAGTCCTAACCATTCACGTTTATTCTTAGGTATTCCCACCGCCTAATTCTAGCGTTCAGTTACGGTTCATTCCGTGGCGTCTCGCTTTAGTCACTTTTCATCTACCCTTAAAGTAGTTAATTATGAACTTATTAGAACCACATAAAAATATTTCAAACGAAAGGTTCAAGCTAAGCAGCTTGTACCTGAGGCTCTGGCATGCCGGATTTAGATGGCTTTACTTAATCGACGCGATAGCCATGTTCGCCATCATGGTTTTAGTTAATTTGATTCGCTTTGGTACTGCATGGCCAGAAAAAGCCGAAATGTGGATTGGCATAATAGCTGCGACTTTTATTCTTCAACTGGTCTTCTATTTTGGAGGACTGTATGAAAAACAAGTTCGCCTAGGTCAAAGAATGTGGTTCTCACATGTAACTGGAATGACACTTATAGGACTGCTAATTATCGCTGCTTTTACTTTACCTACAGGCAGATACCCGATTCCAAGAGCTAATTTGCCGGCAGTTTGGGTATTAATTGCGTTAGCTGCAACAGGGAGTAGAGAACTTTCTAGAAAACTTCGGACACGTCGATTCGGACCTCCAAGAGTTTTATTAGTCGGTAGTGGTGAACAAACACAGTTGGCAACTGAGCATCTCAACGAAAGTGACCGAGGCGCTATTGTCGTGGAGACTTTTAATGAAGAAATTGTTTCGGATTTCGAGTTAGTTTCTGAAGTTGAAAAATGTGATGCAACCGATGTCGTTTTTGTAGATGATATTTCTCTCGAAAAAGTTTTTCCTGAACCTGCCAGAACCCTCAATCAGAAAAATATTGGAGCTTATTTGCGTGTAACGGCAGCGACAGCACTCATAGGGCTCAGAGAAGTAAGGGAGATTTCAGGGATGCCTTACGTTGCGTTGCGAGCAAAGTCACTACGCCCACACCAAATAAGGCTAAAAAGGCTTATTGAACTGCTAGTAGTTCTGGCTATTTCACCTATAGTCATGGCTTCACTCATCGTTGTTGCTTTGTGGCTAAAGCTGATAGCTAAAAGAGAAATAGTCTTAAAACAAGAACGTATAGGAAAAGACGGAAAACGTTTTACGTTGTTTAAATTCAGAACTATGAGAATTGATGCAGAAGCAGATGGCGAAGCGAAACTTGCTCAAGTCGATGATGAAAGAGTTCTTAAAGGGTGCAGTTGGTTACGAAGAACCCGACTGGATGAATTGCCTCAGTTTTGGAACGTGTTAATAGGTCAAATGTCGATTGTCGGACCCCGTCCGGAAAGACCAGAAATGGTTTCAAAATTTACAGAAGAAATAACCGGATACGGAAGAAGGCATGAAATACCACCAGGAATTACGGGCTTAGCCCAGACAAGAGGTGGCTATCACACAGATGCCTCATACAAATTAGGACATGATCTTCAGTACCTAATGTCTTGGTCACCAATTCTTGATCTGCAGATAATGCTTAAAACAATCTTGGTAATGTTCCGGCGCAGACAATGAAAGAGCCAAAAGTAGCTGTTGTTATCCCTGCTAAGAATGCCGAAAAAACATTAGAGAAAGCATTTATTTCTGTACTCAATCAAAAAACAGATGAACAAATAGAGATATGCATAGCAGTGGCTCCATCTGAGGATTCGACATTAGATGTCGCTAAGAAAATTTTGTTAAATAATGAAAATGTCACTCTCGTAGAAAATCCAACTGGCAAAACTCCAACGGGGTTAAATTTAGCGATTAACAAAACCAAAGCACCGGTAATAGTGCGACTCGATGCACATGCAGAACTTGAAGAAAAGTATGTTTCAACCGCTTTGGAAACCTTAAAAAAAACAGGAGCAGCGAACGTAGGGGGAAGACAGAATCCAGTTGGCACTACGCCTTTCGAAAAAGCAGTAGGCATAGCGATAAGTTCACGTTTTGGGGCAGGTGACGCAAGATTTCGTACAGGTGGCAAAGCAGGAGAAGTGGACACGGTTTACCTTGGAGTGTTTGAACGAAGAGCAATTGAGAACGTAGGTCTTTTTGATGAAAGCCTTATACGAAACCAGGATGCTGAATTGAATTGGCGTCTGAGGGAAACAGGTAAAAAGATCTGGTTCGAACCTGAACTCGTGGCAAGTTACAAGCCAAGATCAACATTGAAAGAATTGATGAAGCAATATTATGAATATGGAAAATGGCGACGTCATGTAGTAAGAGTTCATCCAAAGTCAATTAAGTTACGCCAACTTGTTCCACCGCTTAATGCATTATTGTTTTCTTTGGGTGTTGTTTTAGGATTTTTCTGGATGCCCTTATTCAGCTTCCCAGCTTTGTACATAGTCGGGACAGTTTGTGCAACTACAGCAAAATCAAAATCAGCTAAAGATTTTTTTTATTTACTGATTATTTTTCCAACAATTCATTTTTCATGGTCGGCAGGATTTTTAAAAGGTGTAAAAAATTGAGTCAGGAAGCTTCGTAGGCTTCAATTACATCATTTGCCACTCCGTCAGCAACCACGACTCCGCCTTCAAGCCACACAACACGTTCGCAAGATTGCCTCACCTCTTCTAAATTATGGCTTACCAACAAAATTGTTCCCGCTTTTGAACGATGCTCTTTAAGCCTTTCAGAGCTTTTCTTCTGAAAAGAACGATCACCAACAGCAAGAGCTTCATCAATTAGAAGAATGTCAGGTGCCAAAGCGGTAGCTACAGCGAAATGCAGTCTTGCTTTCATTCCTGAAGAAAAAGTTTCCATAGGTAGATCCAAAAAATCACCAAGCTCACAGAAATCAGCAACGCTATCGGTCATATTTTCAGCTTCTGACTTGTTTAACCCTTGTGCTAACAAACCCAATTGAATATTTCGCCAGCCTGTTAACTGAGGTCTTAGAACCGCTTGAACACCAAGAAAAGTAGGAACAGACTTAACAAGGATTTCACCTTTGTTGAGCGGAAGAAGACCTGTCATGGCTTGAAGAAGACTTGTTTTACCAGAACCATTAGGACCGATCAGGCCTACGGATTCGCCCACATTGACATCAAAGGTGACACCCTTTACAGCTTCGATTACACGAACCTCGGGTTTTTGTCCTCTGATTGCGGATCTAATTAACTGGCGGTTAGTTCTAACTAAATAGTTCACATGGGCCCCAGAACAACGAATAGCTAAATCACTCATCCGGTGCCCCCATAAGTCGTTTCCTTAGACCGGAAAGCGGCAAGACCTACAAGTAAAGCCAAAATAGACCAGGCTCCTGTGGCCAGCCATACTTCTCCCCCTGTCGAAGTGCCAACCATCACCCAACGCCACAGAGAAACAAGACAATACATTGGGTTTAGAAGAAAAATTGCACGCCAGAAATCATCGTCCACGACATTGTCGACTGAGTAAAGAACTCCGGAGATGTAAAACAAAAGTCTGAAAACAAAAGGTAAAAGATTTTCAAGGTCTCTGTAAGAATGGTTTATCCGTGCTCCAAGCAATCCAACGCCAAGACTGAATGCGTTTTGAATCATGAAAACCGGAATGATAAGTAACCATCTGATATGCGGCCAATTTCCATAAGCAAGCACGACTATTGTCATGACCACAAACACTGGGATAAAAGCCAAAGCCTGCCCTACCGTTGCACTCATAGGTAAAACTGCTCTAGGGAAATGAACAGTTCTAATGAGTCCAACGTTGATCACAAGTGATCGAGTGCTCTCTGAAATAACCCTTTGCGATTGAAAGAAAACAAAAACGCCGATTGTAAGAAAAACCAGATACTGATCGACACCGCGATCGATAGGCATAATCAAACCGAAAACAAGGAAATAAACTCCAACCTGAAGCAACGGGTTAAGAACAAGCCAAATACTGCCCAGAAAAGTATGTGAATTTTGGGCACGCAGATCTTCAAGCGGTACACGCATCATGAAATGACGGTGTGACCACAGTCTTTTGAGATATTCACTTAGAGAGAGAGACTCCCCAACTTTTAATAAGTCCATTCAGTACCTAATCCTATTGGAGTGAAATTGGTTCTATAGTTCAACGATCGTAGAGCCTTAAACTATTAGTTACGCTAACGTGCCATCACATAGTTTTTTTGGAAAATTTTATGAACCCAAAGATCAATGTTTTACTAGGAACAAAAGCAGAGATGATTAAAGTAGCTCCTGTAATTAAGGAGCTTGAAAATCGCGGAGTTCCTTTCCGACTAATAGAGACAGGCCAACATGGCGCCTACCTAAACGAATTGCGTAAAGAATTCCAAATACGCGAACCTGATGTTCGCTTAGGTAAGGACAAGGATGTTGACAATCTTTTTGAAGCCGCCAAATGGTTTGGTGGGTTAATTCGAATTCTTGCCAATAGGAAGCGTATTAAAGGGCAAATTTTCTCAGCCCCTAATGGTATTTGTTTAATACATGGGGACACTCCATCGACATTGATTGGAGCTTTTTTGGCAAAAAGAGCCGGCTTTAAGATAGCCCATCTTGAATCTGGTCTACGGTCTAAAAGTTTTTTGCAACCTTTCCCAGAAGAGCTAATTCGAGTGATAGTAATGAAACTCTCCGATGTTCTTTTCGCTCCAGGTAAGAAAGCAGTTTCTAACTTGGTTTCATTGAAAGTTAAAGGTCGGATAGAGGAAACAACTACAAACACAGGGATTGAGTCTTTAGAGAAAAATGTTCAAGAAGTTGGGTGTGCTTCTGGACCGGTGGTGGCGACTCTTCATCGAGTAGAAAATTTACATAACAAAAAACGTTTGGAAGGTTTTTTAAAACTTCTAGAACGAATTGCACAAAAAGGGCAAAAAGTATTGTTCGTTGTTCACCAGCCAACTCAAGAAGTTCTCAACAAAAAGGGAACTATAAAAAAAATCAAAGAAACGGGAATTGAAATGGTTCCCCTAATGCAATACAAAGAATTTGTTAAAAAACTTGCAGCAGCTCCATTTGTGGTAACCGATGGAGGTTCGATACAAGAAGAAACTGCACACATGGGAGTCCCATGCTTGCTTTGGCGAGGTAAAACTGAGCGTGAAAATGGTTTAGATAAAAATGTTGTTATAAGTGAATATGATGAAAAAATTTGTGAAACATTTTTGGATAATTTAGAAAGTTATCGGTTTAAGGATCAAAGAAGATCTTTAAATCCGTCTTCGCATGTGGTTGATGTACTCGAGGAAATTAATCAAACTATTTAGTCTTGAGAGGATTTTTTATAAAAAATCCAGCAATAAAGGTAAGCAGTAAATCTCTTATAAGTAAAACAGCTCTAAAAGCACCAACGAGTAAAAGAGCGTTCACAGTCCAATCAGCTAAAGCAATAAAAGAAGGCTCGAAAACGCCTAGTCCATGAGGAGCGAACGGAGCGAAAAGACTTATCCGCCAAAAAAGAGAGAAACCTCCAACGGCTGTCGTCCATTCAATGGCCTGTCCTGCTGATCTTAAGTAAGTGTAAAAAACTGTTCCAAAGGTAAACCAGTAGATGAACAGCGATAAGTACATCTTTAAAATGCCACTATTTGAAATCTTTTTTGGAGCGTCAAGCCCCTTACGTTCAGACCACCAAGTCATAAACCTATCCAATATTGGTCTAATGAAAATTGCGATAGCGACTAGTAGAGATAAAGAAACCCATCCCACCCAGAGAGGAATTCCAGAAGAGGTCGCAAGTAGTAAAGAGCCGATCAAAACTGCAATAGGTATAGCGAGTAAATTCTCAAGTCCGTAAAAGACCACTAAAGAATGTGTAGCAACCCCCTCATTTCTTAGAGCCAGACTTCTACTTGCAAAAAGCCAAATTCCACCTGGTAGATAACGGGTTAGTGTTGTTTTAATAGCGGCTTCATTAACTTGCTTCCAGGTGATCTCTTCACCTAGTTCTCTTAAAGCGATAGTCCAAAATGCTGTATTAGCGAAAAACGGTAAAAAGGCAAAACCTACAACTGCTACAAGTGGCAAAGGGCGAGCTTCTGAAAAGAGATCGAACATTTCTGATCCTCTATCTGCAATAAGCCAGACGACGATACCTATTACAGCAACTAGATAAATTTGACTCAAAAATCTTTTGTTAAAAGTCATTTTATTTCATCTAAAAGTTCAATAATTTCAACATTTTTGTACGAACGAGATTGAAGTTTCTCGATGTGTTCGTTTAATTCAGAGCGACCTGTCAAAACTTTTTCAACAACAGAAACTAAATTATCATTAGTTCCTTTTGAAGAAGCTGTACCTAAATCAGAAACTAGAGAATCAAGCTTTTTTGAAAAAGGAAGGCAGACGACAGCAGCACCTTTTAAGGCTCCCATCAATCCAGCGTGGTATCGCATAGTCACAATTACTTCGACACCATTAAAGCACTGCTCAAAAGTTTCCAAGTCCGGATTTAAAACCTCACTTTTTGTTTTTAGTCTCTTAGCTACCTGTTCATGCAACAGCGAATCCTCATCCTGGTTGAGCGAAATAAATCTGACACTTAGACCAGTAGAAGTTGCGACAGCATCGATACTTTCAGCCAGATCACTGATTTCTCTTTCTGGCAATGAAGCTTTAGGTCCAAATGCCGCTGGAAGAAATCGAGCAGTTTGAGGGTTACGTAAAGAAACTCCAAGAAAACCTGACGAAGAAATTGGTTCGACTTTATCTTCAGTATTCCAAAGCCAGCCAAGGTCAGCAGCTCTAACAACATTTGATACGCCAATCGACTCAAGGATCTGAGCTGAAGTTTCATCTCTCACAGAAACTCCTAGATGCCCCTTAAATTTATTGGAAACTTGCTTCAAAGACTTTTTACCTGTCAATCCTGAAGCGCCCAGACCAATTCCAATCCATGGAACACCTTGTTTTCTCGCTGAGGTAATTCGACTTAAGTGATAAGGCAAATTCCAGATTCCTGTTTCGTCTTGGAGAAGTCCCCCACCTCCAAAAATGAGGGCATCACTTTCATTTAATTGTTTTTTGAACTCTAAAAAATTCATGTGACCAAAAGAATCCACATCAAAACTTTCAGTGGTTTTGACTGGATTAACAGAAGGAACAGTTGCCTTTACCCCTCTTTCCTTTAAAAGACGCAGGAGTATTGAAAAGATTAGTTCATCGCCAAGATTGGAAGAACCAACCCAGGCCCCAATTACTGCTCGGTCGATCACGCATCTCGACACTATCGTGATGTAATGGTTGAGATGACAGAAACTAGTAACGAAAAACTTATAACGAAGACAGCCGTATCCATAATGGCTTTATTTCTGCTAGTTTCATGGATCCCAGCTTTTGGAATACCGCTCGGGGATTCACATGAAGGACGGGTTTTAGGCCAGTTCTCTCTCCATATGAAAAATTTTTGGAGTATGGGAATCATCGATTCCTCCTTTGGGGCTTCGTGGGAGCCTTTTTCTGAAATCCCTTACACTCATCATCCACCGATTTTGACATTCTTGCATGTGATTGTCTCATCTATTATTGGTGAGGGTCTAAAACAAATAAAGTTAATAAGTTACGTTGCCGGAGTTCTCACCCTGCCTGCCCTTTTTTCAATGGGAAAAAATCTTGGAATCAACTCAAAAGCAGCAACGATTTCAATTCTGGTTCTAATTACAACACCATGGTGGTGGATTTATGGACGTTTAGGTTTAGGACTCCTACCGAACGTTTTGATGATAGGAACTATTTTGGCAGCGACCACAAAACCCACGAAACGGAAAATACTACTTGCTTCGCTGGCAACATTTTTTGCGGTAGCAGCTTCATGGCATGGTGTCTTTCTGTTCCCTTTTCTATGGTTTCAAACCTGGAGGCGAAGAAAATTTGATCAACTGACATTCTCATTGATCGGAGCGAGCTTCCTAGCTGGATTAGTTATTCTTATTTGGATTTCACAAGGAGGAGGACTCAGCGAACTAGGAGAACATATCGGTGAAAGAGTTGAAAGAGACTGGACTTGGAGTCAATTCATTCAGAGGCAATGGGATTTCGCTCAAACCCTTCTACCTCTCTGGTATATGATTCTTGCCTTACCTGCATTGGTTATTGGTCTAGTTGATTCTCGGACACGCTATTTGACGACTTCTCTTGTTTCTATGGTGGTTGTTTTTGCCGTAGTTCCTTCAAACGGAGCTTGGATTCACAATTATTGGAACTTTCCGATCCTTCTAACCCTATTTCCAGGTTTTGCAGTGATGAGCGAATGGATTCTTGGTTTCATAAACGGAAAGATTAAATTAACTAGTTCGAGAAAAATTGACGCTATAACTTTGGGTGGGTTTTCGTTACTTGCAACTGTTTTGATTTTTGCCTTACAACCACTGAGTTTGCATAAAAGTTACTTCGATGAAACAGCTGATGCTGGAGAGCTTGTTGATTCGATAGAACTTTCAAGTGGACAAAAAACTGCGTGGCATCTTCCACAGGTACCGTGGCCTACATGGGTTTCTAATAAATGGAATGTTCCGACTGTTAGTCTTTCAAATGTAGAAGATTTAGGTACCGTTCCTTCTGAGGACATTGTCTTATTTCGCATTGACCGGATGCCAGATTGGCTTGATGAAAAGATTGAATTTGAAGTTAAAGACCGAGAAGGTAAATATGCGACAGTCCAGGCTTCTGTAATGAAAAAGTATGTCTCTGGGGTAATGAAATGAAGCAACCTGTAAGTCCAAACGGTAGTGCCGCAGAGGAATTTGATACGCAAGATTCACTAGAAAAAGCCGTTCATGGGAACGACTGGAGGACGCTTAATCCTGCACAAATTGGAGAAGGTAATTTTGTTGACCCTGTGACGGTCATTTTGCCTTGCTATATGGGGCAGCAGGAACTTGAGTTAACTTTTGCTGGCT
>Ga0208764_10001193_pt1 | contig 16911 bp, 18 predicted proteins | sample ETNtaG_18_FD_185762 | JGI IMG/M metagenome (GOLD analysis project Ga0208764, IMG submission 185762) | Marine microbial and viral communities from oxygen minimum zone, Eastern Pacific Ocean - ETNP201302SV91 (SPAdes) (version 2) | ecosystem: Environmental > Aquatic > Marine > Oceanic ... | reverse complement strand
GTTTAGTGCAGGACCTGCTGTGTCTTTGTAAGGATCACCAATGATATCACCGACTACTGCGACTTTGTGTTCTTCAGTACCTTTTTCACCTTTCATTTCGATGAGTTTCTTTGCGTTATCCCATGCACCACCGGTGTTTGCCAAGTGGTATGCTAAGAAGATTCCAGAGACAACTGAGCCCATTAAGAGACCTGCGACTGCAGAAGGACCTAACAATACACCAACAATGATTGGTGCTGCTACTGCAACTGATGCTGATTTCCATAGTTCTCCGATTGATGCAATTGTTGCAACGTCTACACACTTTGCATAATCAGGTTTTGATTTACCGGTTAAAATTTCAGGATCTTCTTTGAACTGTCTTCTAACTTCATAGACCATTTTCTTTGCTGCACGTTCTACGCCGCTGATTAATTGACCTGTGATGATAAATGGAATTAATCCACCAACTAAGAGACCTACAATTACAGATGGGTTTGATAGTCCATAATCAATTACAATGTCTTGGAAATAATGTGATGCTTCGAATTGGAATGCTTGAATCATTGCTAATGCTGCTAGTGCTGCACTTGCAATTGCAAAGCCTTTGGTTACAGCCTTTGTCGTATTTCCGACTGCGTCAATTTCATCAGTGATTTTACGATTTTCTTCACCCATTTCTGTCATTTCTACAATACCTCCTGCATTGTCTGCAATTGGTCCAAATGCGTCAATTGAAAGAACAATTCCTGCAAGAGATAGCATAGCCATTGCAGTTAGTGAAGTACCAAAGATTCCGTATAGTAATGGGTCAGTACCTTCAGGTGCTGCTGCAGATGTAATTGCAAATGAAATGATAATTGCTGCAACTAGTGCAATCATGAATGGTCCGGTTGATTGTAAGCCTTTGATAATTCCCATTAATGTTAATGATGCATAACCCCACTTTGCAGATTCAGATATTTCTCTAACAGGTTTTGAGTTTGCGTTTGTGTAATAATCTGTAATTTTTTGTATAACTGGAACTAGAATTACACCGATGACAGTTGAGCCAAATAGTGCGTAAGCAATTGGAGTGTCACCTAAGATAATCTGAGTGAATACAAAGTTTAGTGCAATTGCGATTGCTGCTGATACATAGAATGAGATATTCAGAGGCTTCATGACATCAGTAATTTTTCTTGAACCAATTGTTGCAGTACCAATGATTGATGCTACTAATCCAGATGCTCCAATTAAGATTGGATATGCAAAGTTTTCTGGTGAACCGATTAGTGCTGCAATTAGTAATGATGCTAAAATTGTTACAATGTATGATTCGTATACGTCTGAACCCATGCCTGCTGCATCTCCTACGTTGTCACCTACGTTATCTGCAATTGTAGCAGGGTTTCGTGGGTCGTCTTCAGGAATGTTTGCTTCTACTTTTCCAACCAAGTCTGCACCCATGTCGGCAGCCTTTGTGAAAATTCCTCCACCAATTCTAATGAATAGTGCAATTAGACTAGCACCAATTCCTATACCGGCAATGGTGATTGGGTTTGGATAAATCATGTATAAGATTGCGGTTGCAGCTAATGCCATTGCAGGAACTGCAAGACCTACTGTTGCACCGCCTCTAAATGTAATAGCGAAAGTTTTTCCTAATCCAGAGCCTGTTGCATGTGCTGCTCTTACTGCAGCCTTTACTGTAACTTTTAGTGAGATGAATCCTGCTACTGCAGAAAGTGTTGCACCAACTGCAAAAGCAATTCCGTTTGAATCACCAATAAAGAATCCAATAATAACAGATAATCCGATTGCTATTGGAATAATAATTCTCATTTCACGTCTCAAAAATGCTGCTGCACCAACTCTTACGGCTTCAGATATTTCCTGCATCTGTTTTGTACCAGGGTTTTGTTTAGCAACCCAGCCAGTATAACCAGCAGCAACTGCAAATGACGCAATTGCGGCAAGAATTGGTATAATTACCTCTAGAGGTAAACCTAGAAAACTTTCAGTAGCCATCGTATATTTGAAAAACGAATCTGTGAAGAATATAAATCAACAAGAGATTTTGGTAGAATTCCGTTTCTTGTATGGATCAAATGTCTTTCCACGCAAGCCTTGTCTGACTAATTTGTTGAATCTTTTACCATGACTCAGATATGGAAATCTTTGGTGAATTAATTCATGCACAATTGTGTTTTCCAAAGTCTTCTCATCAGGGATTTTCTTTACATTGATGAATATGGTGTTTTTTTCCATGTATGAGACTCCATAATACTTGTAGGCAGTAGTTCTGCAACCTTCGGTAATTTCTTTTGGAGCAGACATTACTTCTTTGTTAGTAAAGAAGACTTGTGGTTCAGGAGTTGAGAATCTTTTTGAGTATATTCCCACTTTTTCTAGTATTACCAAACGGAGCTCATCATCTAGCTTCATGATTAGAATCAAAATTTCAGAGTTTATTGGATTATGTCAAATGATCTTGGCAAAGTGTAAAAGATGGTCAGAGTTTAGTGTTGTAATCACAAGTCATACAGCCACCGTCTCATCATCCCTTATTTCATTTGATTTACTATTTTTTGAACCTTGTCTCTAACTTCGTCAGTTATCTCAGCAATGACTAGTCCTTCGTTTGGTTGACCATACATTACAACTGAATTTTCAGGTGCAAATAGGCACACAGGTAAAACCAACAAATCTTCTTCACCATCAACCAATAGTCGAATAGGAGGTTTTTGATCAAAGATGGTTTTTACAAGATTAAAACTCTCAGTGCTGATTTCACCAGGATTATTCTTTATGGTTAATTCAGTATTGATTGATTCAGTTTCAGGAGGAGAACGTTTCTCACGTTTTTCTTGTCCGTCAACTATGTGTAATAATGGAACTAATCCCATTTCTAAAAGTAATTCAGATGTTGCATCTCCAACAGTAATTACAACTTTCTCAGAGTAGATTTTTCGAATGTAAGATTCTTTTTCAGATGAATCATTTGGAATTAATTTTCCCAAAGGAATTTTTAATTCATCACGTAAGTTTGATGGTAAAATCATGTACTAGTTTGTAGTAGCTTCTGCTTGTATTTCTTCTTGTAGTTTTGCTGCAACAATACTACATTGTGCTGCAACATTTTTTGCTGCAATTCTAAATGCATCTGCACTTGGAGATTCAGTATCTGTCATCATGACAGGTTTACCTAAATCAGAACCTTCCATAATTCCAGAATTTAATGGAATTTCTCCTAAGAATGGAATTTCATGTTTTTCACTAATCTTTTTTGCACCACCATTACCAAAGATGTAATGTTTGTTTGAACAGTCAGGACATGAGAAATAACTCATGTTTTCTACAACTCCAAGTATTGGTACGTTAAGTTTGTCAAACATTCCAATTGCTTTTACTGCAACATTACTTGCAACATCTTGCGGGGTAGTTACAACTAAAATTCCAGTAATTGGAATTGTTTGTGCAAGTGTTAATGGAATATCACCAGTACCTGGAGGAAGATCAACTATGAGATAATCAAGGTCTGTCCAGTTTGTGTCAACTAAAAATTGTTTTAAAATTCCAGAAATAATTGGTCCACGATAAATTGCTGCTTGATGTTCTTGTTCTGCAAAGAATCCAAAAGATACAACTTTGAGATCATTAAATGTTGCAGGTTGTAATTTGTTGTCTTCTACTTCCATTGCACCATCTTTCATTCCCAACATCAATGGAATACTTGGTCCGTAGATATCTGCATCAAGTAATCCAACCTTTGCACCTGTTTGAGATAATGCAAGTGCAAGATTCAGTGATACTGTAGATTTTCCAACACCACCTTTTCCGCTAGCAACGCCAATTACATTTTTGACTGTAGCTAGTGAGTCATCATCAAGTGAACGACCTTCCATAACTTTTGCAGTAACTTTCATATCAAAATTTTCAATTCCATCAATGTCATCAATTGCTTTTCTAACGTCTGCTTCAATTTCGTCATTGAATGGACAAGCAGGAGTAGTTAATTCTAAAGTAAATTTTAGATCACCGGAGTTTAATTCGAGATCTTTTATCATTCCCATTGAAACGATATCTTTTTTCAAATCAGGGTCAACAACTGTTGCCAATTTTTCCAATACTTGATCTACGCCAACCATTGTGCAGATTACTCATTCTCTTCATTTAAAATATTCTTTACTTAGTCCAAACTAATTAGAAAATTATAGTGAATTGAGGCACATACATACCAAAAAAATTGGAATTTTTTGAGAAAATCTTGAAAAATACCCAAAGGTTCATAAATAAAAATTTCATCAAAAAATTGCAATTGTTTTCTGTTTCAACTCTAGTAGATATTGTAAGAATTCCACCAAGCCTATTTGGTTCAACATTGAAAAAAGCAGCAGAAAGTATTTTGAAATCAAAATATGAAAGTATGATAAATCAAGAGCTAGGATACATCATCATGGTGATGGATGCCAAAGTGGAACCAATGGGAAAAATGATTCCTGGTGACGGAGGTACATTCCACAGAGTAGAATTTCAAGCATTAACATTTTATCCAAAATTACAAGAAATTGTTCAAGGTGAAATTGTAGACATTACAGACTTTGGTGCATTTGTAAGAATTGGACCAACTGATGCATTGTTACACTTGTCACAAGTTATGGATGATTATTTGAAGAGTGATGTAGCATCAGGAATGATAATTGCAAATCAAAGTGGAAGAACATTAAAAGTTGGTTCCATGTTAAGAACTAGAATTACCGCAGTGTCATTAGGCAAAGCAGCCACAATGGGAAAAATTGGAATTACTTGTAGACAACCATTCCTAGGTACAGAAGAATGGATTAAAGAAGAAATTGCAAAAGCCAATGGCGAAGAAGTAGATGCAAAAGAAGTTGTTGTAGAGGAAAAATAATTGGCAAAAGAATTAGCTTGTAGAGAATGCAGATGTGTAACAACAGCAAAAGTTTGTCCAGCATGCAAATCAACAGATCTTTCACCAGATTGGAATGGAATAGTATTAGTTGTAAAACCAACCAACTCAAAAATTGCCAGTACACTAGGAATTAGTAAACCAGGCAAATACGCATTAAAGGTAACTTAAATTGAAATATTCTCCAAAAAGAGAATTAAAACGATTTTTAGATGAAGATGTTGCAAAAGGTGACATCACAAGTAAATTATTAACAAAACAAAAAATTGTTGCAAGAATAATAACTAGAGAACAAACTGTTGTGGCAGGTACAAAACATGCAAAAGAAATTTTTGCATTAAAAAAATGTAGAACAAAGATTCTCAAACAAGATGGAAAAATAGCAAGACCAAATCAAACTATTTTAGAAATAATCGGCAATGCAGGAGATGTTCTAACATGTGAGAGAACTGCGTTAAATCTACTCTCAAGAATGTGTGGAATTGCAACACAGACAAACAATCTCAAGAAACTTGTCAAATCTACAGGTTCAAAATCCAAAGTTTTTGCTACAAGAAAAACTGCCCCAGGTTTAAGATTCTTTGATAAAGAAGCAGTGAAGATTGGCGGTGGAGAGAAACACAGAATGACTCTCAATGAAATGATTATGATTAAAGATAATCATTTGGCAGTAGAAAAATCAATTGAAGATGTTTTAAGAAAAGCAAAAAAAACTAAAGGTAAAATTGAGATTGAAGTAGAGACACTAAACGATGCAATTTTGTGTGCAGAAATGGGTGCAGACATCATAATGTTAGATAATTTTTCTCCAAATCAAATTAAGAAAACTATAAAGAAATTATCTGAACTCAAATTAAGAAATAAAGTTACATTGGAGGCATCAGGAAGAATAAATTCAAAAAACATTACAAAATATGCCGAAACAAATGTGGATATGATATCTGTTGGAAGTATAACTAATTCAGTTGACGGTATTGATTTGAGTTTAGAAGTTTCTTAACTGATTGCAAGCATTCTTTCAATTGCTAATCTAGCCTTATCTGCAGTTTCTTTTGGAACAGTAACTACATTTGTCTCATTTAATAGAGAATCATAGACTTTTTCCAGCGTAATCATTTTCATGTATTCACATTCTGCTTTTTCAGATGCAGGAATGAATTTTTTATCTGGATTTTGTTTTTTCATTCTGTATAAGATACCTGTTTCAGTGGCAACCACAAATTCGTTTGATTTTGAACTTTTCACGTGATTCATCATTCCTTCAGTAGATAAAATTTGCACTTGGTCGGAGCTATAACTTCCATTTGCAACATCATACATCATAGGAGTGGTACAACTACATTCAGGATGAATCAAAAATTCTGCATTTGCAAGAGAGTTTAACTTTTCTTTTACATGATCAGGAGTAATACCTGCATGTACATGACATTCGCCTGCCCAGATTAACATATTTTTTCTACCAGTCATTTTTGCAACGTAAGATCCTAAGAACATGTCAGGTAAGAAAAGAATTTCTTTGTCATCTGGAATTGCTTTTACAACATTTACAGCATTTGATGATGTACAACAGTAATCTAATTCAGATTTTATTTCAGCAGTTGTGTTAACATAACCTACTGCAATTGCGTTTGGATGTTCTGATTTCCATTTTTTTAATTGTTCAAGGTTTATTGAATCAGATAATGAACAACCTGCATTAGTATCAGGAATGAGTACTTTTTTTTCAGGACTAATTATTGCTGCAGTTTCAGCCATGAAATGTACACCACAGAACAAGATTGTCTTGTGAGGAGTTTTTGCAGCCTGACGTGCAAGCCCTAATGAGTCACCAACAAAATCAGCTATGTCCTGAACTTCAGGAATTTCATAATTATGTGCAAGAATTACTACGTCCTTTTCTTTTTTCAATTCTTCAATCTTATCTTTTAACATCCGAAATCTTCCATCCGGAAATCATTTAAAGTATTATTATTTTACCAAAAAATTACACAGATATTTTGTTTTTAGGTAATTTTTGCCGTCATTTCACTATTGAATTTAAAACGGATCCGAAGGGATTCGAACCCCCGACCTAATGCTCCGCAAGCACTCGCTCTATCCATGCTGAGCTACGAACCCAATAATTTACTTGGAAAAATTGTTAAAAACGTTTGGAAAGGAGTTATGCTTCTTTTTCTGCTGGTTTGACATACAAGTAATTCATTACTACACCTGCAATGATACCACCAATGATTGGACCTACCCAGTATAACCATTGGACTTCCCATAAACCTGCATCTCCAGATACAACTGCAGGTGAAAAGGAACGTGCAGGATTCATTGATGCACCTGTTAATGGGACACCTACTAAGTGAAGTAAGAAAACCATTCCACCTATTGCACCACCGTAGATTTGTTTTGGTGCTTTTGTGTGAACTGCAACCATGTAGATTACAACTACTAAGAAGAATGTTAAAATAATTTCAACTACTAATCCAGAGATCATACTGTTACCAATTAACTCACTAGGACCTCCATGAGCTCCCCAGAATACCTTTTTACCAATTTCAGGAAATAGTGCTTGTAATGATAGAGTAGCGACAATTGCACCCATAATTTGGAACAAAATGTATCCAATTCCATTCTTTACATCGATTTTTTTGGTAATCATCATAGGTATTGTAACTGCGGGATTGATATGCGCACCAGAAACATGTCCAAATGCATAAACCATCAAAACAATAATTCCACCGTGACCTAGTGAAATGAAAATTATTGCTTCAGTTGATAATCCATCACCGTACCATGCAGCAGATAGAATTACAGATAATGGTCCAAAGAATACTAAACCAAATGTTGCAATTGCTTCTGCAAGCCATGCTCGTGGATTTACCATATTCGATGTCGAATATTTTGACCATATAAAACATGCTAGTCAATTTTTACTCAAAGAATATTTATCTGGAAAAATTATGCAAGAAGTATGATCGAAGAAGGAGAAACAGTACCAAAATTCCAATTAGAAGATGCAGATGGAAATTTAGTAAAATCATCACAATTGAAAGGACAAAAGTATGTCGTGTATTTTTATCCAAGAGACTTTACTCCAGGATGTACAACTGAAGCAGATGAATTTTCAAAAGATTATAAAAAATTTAAAAAAGCTGGAATAGAAATCGTTGGAATCAGTAAAGATGACGTAACATCACACAGAAAATTTTGTGATAAAATGAATATACCTTACATTTTACTTGCAGATGTAGAAACAGAAGTTTGTAAGAAGTTTGGAGTATGGGGATTAAAAAAATTCATGGGACGAGAATTTATGGGAATAAACAGAAGTACATTTTTAGTAAATGAGAAAGGTAAAATTTTCAAAGTTTTTCCTAAGGTGAAACCAAAAGGACATGCAAATGAAGTCCTAGAAGCTTTTCAAAAATAAAATAAAAGAAGAGTAAAGGCGTTTAATGTCCAGTGTTTGCTTTAGCACCTTCAGGTCCAAAACCTTTAGGTAATGATCCTCTATTAGATTGTGCTTTTGTTGCTGCTGCTGCGGCTTCAGCTTTTGCTGCTTCTACTTCTGCTTTTGCATCATCAACTTTTTTCTGTTCTAGACGTGCCAAGTATTCTTTCTCATAATCTTCAAGTTGCTCTTGTTTTGATTTTCCATCAGATGCACTTCCAGCACTTGCCTGTGGTTCAGGTTGTGGTGGTGGAGGTGGTGGAGGTGGAGCAGATTTTGCTTGATCACTTGCAGGAGCATCATTAATCCAAGTACCAAATTTTTTGGCTTCTGGATGATATGCAAGTCTTTGTCTTGTTGCAAAGTACTTGTTGCCTGGTGCTGTGTAACCAGGAACTTTTGATTTTTGATCATTCCAGTTGGATGGTGTAACATTTGTTTGTGCTACAAGTGCTCTGCTACCAAAGTATCTGTTACTTGGTGCAGTGAAACCAGTGATTGCAACTTTTTGTGTGTTCCAGTTTCCGGTTGGAATTTCACGGAATCTTTCATGAAGTGGAACAGATGGTGCTTTCTCTGCAGGTTTTGGTGGTGCTTTCTCTGCAGGTTTTTTATCATGTGCGTGTGGACCGCCACCGCCTTCTGGTTTTTTAGCTTCTGCTGGTTTTGGAGCTGGTTTTGGAGCTTCTTTTGGTGCCGGTTTTGGTGCCGGTTTTGATTCAGCGCCTTCAGCAAGACTTGATAATCGCTTTTCTAATTGAGCAATCTTTGCTTCCAAATCAGCTTTTGTTGTTCTTGAAGATGTGGATTTGCGTTTTGTTGTAGTTTTACGTGTAGTTTTACGTGTAGTTGTACGCTTTTTAGATGTCGCCATTGGTGGAATAGGGAATTAGTTGCTTATGTGCATTTTGTAACGACATAAAATTTTTCCAAAAAAATAAACAAAAATTTGTAAAAATTTGAAAAAAGGAGTTGTAATGAGGATAGTAGATTTTCTATATTCCCATTTCTGTTTTAAGCTGAGCACACCAGTTCTCTACTCGTTCTGCTGTTTTTTCATTTTCACTGTCTTCATCGACAGGAAGTCCACAAAACTTTTCACCATCTTCTGGTGCTGTAATCTCATTGAGATGTGGGATTAAACATCTTGAACTAGTAAATTGGTCATAGCCGTCAAGACTAACATATCCGACCATTTTTGCACCTGCTTTTTCGAAATATCTGTGTAGTTCTTCCATTGCATCGACATAATCTTGTCCATAGCCAACAGAGTCACCTAAGCCAAATATTGCGACTGGTTTTCCTTTGAGATCTAATGCACCAATTTTTTCTAATAGGTCATCCCAAGCGGTTCCAGATCTTAATTCTTCGGCTCCAGTATTCCAAGTAGGAATGCCACATATGAGACCGTCAAAACCGGCAAAGTCTGCCAAGTCACTTTCGGTAACATCTTTAGCATTTGATACTGCATCGCCTAGTTGTTCTTTGATTATACCACAAACTGTTTCAGTTTTACCAGTTTGAGTACCAAAATAAAGACCGATTGTCATTAAAAAAAACGGTATCCTATTCATATTTAATTCATACTGATCTCAGAGATCTAAAAATAAAGAAAAAAAGGAATTTTACACTAATGATTAGTGTCCTGTATTTGCTTTAGCATCTTTGATGAATCCTTTAGGTAAAGTGGCACCTTTTTTTGCCATTTTTGCAGAATACTCTTCTTTTGCGGCTTCAGAGTCGTCAGCTTTGGCCTCTTTCTTAGGTTTTTCATCGTGTGCGTGTGGTCCACCCATGATTCGCCATGGTGTTAGTTGTTTATTTATGTAATGATATGAAATTCTTACAAAATATAATCCAGATTTAGAAAAAAATTAAAGAAAATAAAAGAAAAAAAGAAATCGTTTTACACTAATGATTAGTGTCCTGTATTTCCTGCTTTAGCATCAGGTACAAATTTTGCAGGAAGAGGACCTAATAGTGAAGCTCCTCTTTTACCATCTTTAGCCATAGCATTGTATTCTGCTACATATTCGTCTTTTGCCTCGTCGGTTCTCCAAAAGTTTTCATCTCTTTTTGGTGCAGCCTTCTTTGGTTTTGCTTTTTTTGTAGCTTTTGGTTTGTCGTCATGTTCATGTGGACCAGCCATGACGAAGATCTAAAAAGATTGTATTTAATTCAGATGATAATTCTAGAATTAAGTTTCAAAAGATGAGAAAAAATATTTTGATAATGAAAATGTATGAAAATAAGTTCAAATTATTTTTAAAAAAGATAAAAGAAAAAAGAATGTTCTAGAATTACACTAATGATTAGTGACCTGTATTTGCTTTAGCGTCTTTGATGAATCCTTTAGGTAAAGTGGCACCTTTTTTTGCCATTTTTGCAGCATAATCTTCTTTGGCTTTATCAGCTGCATTAACTTTAGCTTCTGCTTTTGGTTTTTCATCGTGTGCGTGTGGTCCACCACCTGCTTCTGGTTTAGATTCTGCTGGTTTTGGAGCTTCTTTTGGTGCTTCTTTTGGTGCAGGAGCATCATTAATCCAAGTACCGAATTTTTTGGCTTCTGGATGATATGCAAGTCTTTGTTTTGTTGCAAAGTACTTGTTACTTGGTGCTGTGTAACCAGTAACTTTCGTCTTTTGATCATTCCAGTTGGATGGTGTAACTTCAACTTCTGCTACAAGTGCTCTGCTACCAAAGTATCTGTTACTTGGTGCTGTGTAACCAGTGATTGCAACTTTTTGTGTGTTCCAGTTTCCGGTTGGAATTTCACGGAATCTTTCGTGAAGTTCACCTGATGCTGGAGGTGCTTTCTCTACTGGCTTTGGTGGTGCTTCTGCTTTTGGTTTTTCATCGTGTGCATGTGGACCGCCACCGCCTTCTGGTTTTTTAGCTTCAGCTGGTTTTGGAGCTTCTTTTGTTTCCGGTTTTGGGGCCGGTTTAGTTTCAGCTGGTTTAGGAGCTGCCTCAGCAGGTTTTGCATTTTGTGCAGCTGCTAATTTATTCAATTTTGCTTCTAAATCAGCAATTTTGGCTTCTAGATCTTTTTTTGTTGTAGACTTTCTTGTAGTCTTTTTTGCTGTAGCCATAATTTCACCTCATTTGAGGTGTTTATTTAGCTTATGATGTTTCTATGAAGGTATTATTGATCTAATTTTATTAATTATACACGTGTAGGAAATGAATGGACGATTTCGAAAAAGAATATCCCGATTTTGATTGGAAAAATACACCAGCCTATAAGCATCCAGGAGGAAAAAATTGTCCATGTCCAAAGCACGAATATATTCGAGAACAGATTAATTTTGCAAAACAGGTGAATGACGCAGGATCGGATGCTGCACGTGTTACACTCAAGTTTTGTCCAGAACATTATCAAGTTTACATCAAAGAGGTAATTCCTGCAATGCCACTAAAGTACAAAATTCTCACAAAAATTGCATTGAAAATTGGTGCAATACAGATCGAACACCTAACCCATATGCAATCAGATCTATGCTTTTACTGCAAATTTGGTTCAGGTGGACATGGTAAGAAAAGCGAACTTCCGCCAATGCCTTAGTTGATTGGACTTAATCTAATTTTTGGACGATGTGGAGTATCATGATGACATTTCTTTCCACAAATTGGACACATCTTTCTATCAAGAAATATGCATTGACAGATATGTGATTTCATGTAACTCTCTGCTGCAGTAGAGTTTTCACCAGTGCCATTACAGAAAGGACATTGAGAATCAATTAGTTCAATTTTTCCAACGCCTTTGCAAACACCACAAATGTCCGAATCAGTCACAAAACCAATTGAATTGAAACAGAATTAAACTCTTGCTGAAAGCAGTTTTTGAGTACCGAGTTAGGCTTATACCTTCTTTTTGAAAAGAGGTAGCACATGCCAATTGAAGACATTCATGAGTTAGTAGAGGTTTTAGAAAAGGCCGGAGAGTTGAAGAAGATTTCTACAGAAGTGGATTCAGAGCTTGAGTTAGCAGAAATTTTACGTCGTACTATGTACGATAATGGACCAGCATTACTTTTTGAAAATGTTAAGGGATATGATATGCCCGTTTTAGGAAATGCATTTGGTTCAATGAAGAGATTAGAGTTATCACTTGAGACTTCAGATTTTACAGAGATTGGACAAAGAATTGCAGACATGTCAAAGATGGAAATTCCAAAAGGAATGTTAAGTAAAATTAAGAAATTACCTGAGCTCTCAAAGATGAGTGAGTCATTTCCAAGTTTAGAAAAAAGTGGTCCCGTTACCGAAGTAATAAAAGAAAATCCAACTTTTGATGACATACCAATTCTAAAATCATTTCATAAAGATGCAGGGAAATTCATAACATTTGGTTTAACAGCAACAAAACATCCTGAAACAGGGATAAGAAATTTAGGAGTTTACAGAATACAGATTGTAGATAGCACACATGCTCTAATGCATTGGCAAAAACACAAACGAGGCGCAGAACATCACGATATCACAAAATCAACTAAAACAGAAGTCGCAATCGTAATTGGAGGAGAACCTGCAACTGTTTTTTCAGGGGTTGCACCAGTTCCAGAAGGATTAGACAAGTATCTCTTTGCAGGAATTACAAGAAAAAAAGGAATCAAAATGGTAAAATGTAAAACAATTGATGTGGAAGTTCCTGCAAATGCAGAAATTGTATTGGAAGGTTATGTAGATTCATCAGACATTAGAGATGAAGGACCGTTTGGAGATCATACAGGATATTATACACCAAAAGAACCATTCCCAACTTTTACACTAACGGGATTGATGCAAAGAAAGAATCCAATTTACCTTACAACAGTTGTTGGAAAACCAATCTTAGAAGATGCATACATAGGCAAAGTAATTGCAAGTTCATTTTTGCCAATGATCAGAATGTTCCATCCAGAAGTTGTTGATTTTGAAATGCCTGCAGCAGGATGGTTCCAAGGGTTGGCAATAATTTCTATTAAGAAAAGATATCCAGGACAAGCAAAAAAAGTCATGATGGGTCTGTGGGGAATGGGACAACTAGCATTAACAAAAATGTTCGTTGTGGTAGACGAAGATGTGAATGTGCATGACATGAATGATGTAATTTGGGCAATTACAACTCGAACAGATGCTGCAAGAGACATTACAATCATAGACAAAACCCCAACAGATACACTAGATCCTGCATCACCATTAGTGAATCTAGGCTCAAAATTGGGAATTGATGCAACACAGAAAACAGCAGAAGAAGGATTCGAAAGAGAGATTCAAGAGAAAGTCCAAGTGGATGATGAAACTAAAAAATTAGTTGATTCCAGATGGTCCGAATACGGAATCTAACGCATAGATACTGTTTCGTAAAAATTGTCACGTTCTTCAGCAGAATAACCAATTTGCTTGATTGAATCAATTATTCTTTTATCAGTTAATTCGGTGGAACGAGCACCAGTACAAGAAACAACTTCTTCTCCAATCAATGTGCCACCAAAATCATCTGAGCCATACTGTAATGCCAATTGGGCCATACCAACCCCATTTGTTAGCCAAGATGATTGTATATGATCAATTAATCCATCAAAGATTATTCTAGAAATTGCAATCATTTTTAGTAATTGAATTCCTCCTGCACCAGTTGTAACAGTTCCCTCCTTTTGCATCAAGGTATTGTTTGGTTCAAAACTCCAAGGAATAAATGCCATAAATCCATTAAGATCTTTTTGCAGTTTAGCAATTTTGTCATAATGTTCCACAATGTCATTATTAGTTTCAACATGACCATACATCATTGTTGCAGAAGCAGGCAATCCAAGTTCAAATGATTCTTTCATAATTCTAATCCAATCATCGCTATCAATTTTTTTTGGACTAATAATTTCTTTAACCGAATCAGTTAAGATTTCAGCACCTGCACCAGGTACAGATTGTAAACCTGCATCTTTTAATCTTGATAAAACTTCTTTTGTCGATGATTTTTCAACTGTAGCAATCATATCAATTTCAGAAGTGGATAATCCATGTACACCAACATCAGGGAATTTTGAACGAATCATTTTAAAGGAATCTTCATAATATTCAATTCCAAGTTTTGGGTTATGACCACCTTGAATCAGGACTTGTCTGATTTTGAACATGTCCCAACCTGTTTTCACTCGGGCTTCAATCTCATCCAAAGTTAAAGTGTAAGCTTCTTCATGGTTTGGAGGTCTATAAAATGCACAGAACTTACAATCTGTAATACAGACATTTGTGTAATTCAAAATAATATTATTTACAAAAGATACTTTTTTCCCAAATTTCTTTCTGGTTATTTTCCCAGCAACAAGTCCCATTAGATAAACATCGTCTGATTCCAATAGTCTCAGATAATCATCTTTTTTTGGTCTAATGCCATTAAGTGAGTTTTCTAAAATATCACCTATGTCACTAGAGTGGATCTGTTGTGTTAATTGACTCAATCACAATCTATCGTTTGAGATTGATATTTAATTCTTAGATAAAAAACGAGCCTAAAATTACATTTTTGGCAATTTTTAAGTATGGTATACCAAAGATATCACTAATGGCAACAGGTACAGAAATTCGACTAAGTAAGATTATGAGAAAAGGTAAGATGCTATGCATTCCAATGGATCATGGTATTTCAAATGGACCTATCGAAGGATTAGAAAAACCACACGATGTAATTTACAAATGTGAGAATCATGGTTTGACAAGCATCATAATTAACAAAGGAATAATCAAAACATTACCAAGACCAACCAAGGTTGGAATTTTAGCCCACTTTTCATCTAGTACCGCATTATCTTTAGCCCCAAATAGAAAAATGCTAACAGGTTCTGTAAAAGAAGCAATAAGATTGGGAGCAGATGGAGTTTCATTACATATCAACATCGGAGGAAAAGAAGAACCAGAGATGGTTGAACAATTAGGAAAGATTTCAGAAGAATGTCATGAATGGAATGTTCCATTACTTGCAATGATGTATCCTAGAGGAGAAAATGTCAAAGACCCACATGACCCAGATGTAGTAGCACATACTGCAAGAATTGGTGCCGAATGTGGTGCAGATATTGTAAAAACATTATACACAGGAGATATTGATTCATTCAAGAAAGTTACAGAAAGTATTCCAGTTCCAGTCGTAATTGCTGGAGGTCCAAAAGCTAAAACAGATTTGGATATTCTACAAATGACAGAAGATGCAATGACTGCAGGTGCAAAAGGAGTTACATATGGTAGAAATATTTTTGCACATAAGACACCAGATAAAATGGTAGAAGCATTAGCAGGAATAATTTTCAAAAAAGAAACAGCAAAAGAAATGGCAAAGAAAATTGGCAACTGATAAACTTTTGATTGTCCAACCAAAAGTTGGAAAAAATCAATTAAATAAATTTGTAAAAAATTTAGAAAATGAAGGTGTGAAACACATCTATGCAGATCCTAAAACAATTACAGATAAAAAAAGTAAAATGAAAACTGTCTTTACTACACCTAACGCGGATTATGTAGTTCTTAGTAAAGATGGAAAGAAAGTGAAGGGAAAGAAAAATGGAAAACAATTCAAAATTTTATCGAACAAAGATATCGACGGAGTTTATGAAACTGCAAAAAAAGGACTTGATTTTGTCATTATTGAGGTAAAAGATTGGAAGATAATTCCGCTAGAGAATATCATAGCAAAATTACATAAGATACATACGAAAATATTCACAATAGCAAAAAACCAGAAAGAAGTTAGAAAGATGTTTTCAATTTTAGATGTAGGAGTTGATGGAGTAATCTTCCAAACAGGCTCTATAGGCGAAGTGCAAGAAACTTTGGTTAATCTTGGAACAAAAAGTTTTGATTTGAAAACTGCAAAGATTACAGATATTCAAGAAGTAGGAGATGGAGAACGAGTTTGTGTTGATACAGCATCAATGTTGCACAAAGGAGAAGGAATGTTAATTGGAAGTAGAGCAAATTTCATGTTTTTGGTTCATAATGAATCAGTCGGTTCATCATTCACATCACCAAGACCATTCAGAGTTAATGCAGGAGCAGTTCACTGTTATACATTATCGCCAGATGGAAATACAAAATATCTATCAGAATTAGAAACAGGTAGTGAGGTACTAATTCTAAATTCCAAAGGAAAAGCACGAAGAGCAGCTATAGGAAGATGTAAAATTGAAAAACGACCAATGCTTTTGATAAAAGCAAAGGTTGGAAACGAGATAGGAGGCATAATTGCACAAGATGCAGAAACTATCAGATTTGTGAAGGCAAATGGACAATTAGTGTCAGTTACACATCTCAAAAAAGGCGATTCAGTTTTGGCATTTTCAAAAGAGGCAAGCGGAAGACATTTTGGAATGGAAGTAGCTGATGAATACATTCTTGAAAAATAATGAAGTATAAGACCTGCGTATCAATTGGCGAAAAGAATCCAAAGAAAATTAAAACAATTCTAAAAAAAGCACTTTCAAAATCAGATTTTGCAGAAATACGATTTGATTATCTGAAAAAATCCGATATTCCAATTGTTTTGGAAAATTCTAAAAAAAGTCTCTCTAGATGTGTATGCACATTACGTCCAAAATCA
>Ga0208764_10001192_pt1 | contig 16921 bp, 14 predicted proteins | sample ETNtaG_18_FD_185762 | JGI IMG/M metagenome (GOLD analysis project Ga0208764, IMG submission 185762) | Marine microbial and viral communities from oxygen minimum zone, Eastern Pacific Ocean - ETNP201302SV91 (SPAdes) (version 2) | ecosystem: Environmental > Aquatic > Marine > Oceanic ... | reverse complement strand
GCAGGGAAAGACCGCTGACGGCAGGAAAGAACGCTGACATCGGAGAAAGATCCGACGGTGAGGTCCTTTAGGCCCATCTGACCCGGCAGCGTGGATACCGTAATCCACAAACTCGGGAATGGTCGTAACGCGGACGGTGAACCCGAAACGGACGGGGGTTCGATTCCCCCCAGCTCCACCAAGTCAAAAACTAATAGACCACAAGCCCTACAATCCAGAAATCTAACAGCTGAAATATCCGAGAGTGCCTATTGTGGGAACATCAATCAAGAGGTTGCTACAAATGGGAGGTACTCATATCGGCGAACGAACGAACCGGGTGCAAATCTTCCCCTTTCAACATCAACACTAAAATCCGGACATCGATCTATCAAACACTCAAGAGCTACCGTCCCCATTGTCCTGGCTACGGAAGCGCCAAGGCAATGATGGGGCCCATAGCCAAGACTCAGCATCTTTTTTACCTTACGTCGTACATTCAGTGATTCACTATCGGAACCAAACTCTCTCTCATCCCTGTTCGCAGAGCCATATAACAGCATGACTTTATGCCCTTTCGGGAGCATTATTCCATTGATCTCAGTGTTACGAGTTGTAGTTCGAGCCAAATTCTGGACAGGTGAAGTTAACCGTAGGAACTCATCTATTGACTCCCGTATCTGCGTACGATCCTCTATGAGTATCTTCCGTTGATCACGGTTGGTGGTTAAAAGTTCTACCGCTCCACCCAAAAGTCCTGTAGTAGTATCATTCCCACCGGTGATCATGGTGAAAACAAAACCGACAGCCCAAATGGATGACACTTTACTTTCCCCAGCTTGAGCAAGAATGGAAACAAGATCTGTGCCCGGTTCGGACTTTCTCTGTTCAAACAGGCCAGATGCATATTCAAATAGTTCAAATGCCGATGACGAGTCTCCAAGGCCACCTTCAGCATTTCCTGCAACGATATCGTTAGTCCACTTGTCAAAGAGGACCCTGTCAGCGACGGGGACACCTAGATAGTGAGCTACGACAAAACTAGGAAGAGGCTTGAAAATCTCCTCGATAATATCGACTTCACCCTGTTCTTCGATTCTTTCTAATCGCGTAATGACAAAGGAGCGTATTTCATCCTCAATGGAAGCCACCTTACGAGGTGTCATGAGATGGCTAATGAGCCGTCGAAAGTCTGTATGCTCAGGGGGATCCATCATCACAATGGGAGCAGCACTTCCTTCAAATGACTTCATCGCATCAATGTCAGGAGTTAGACCTTTTGATGAACAGAAGACCTCAGGGTCGCGAACTGCATCAAAGACATCCTGAAACCGTGACAAGACCCAGAAGTCACCGTAATGTTCATGACTTACTTGGTGGACAGGGTCTAAATCACGCAATTTTTTGTAAGCCGGGTATGGATTCCTCCAACTCTCTCTTCCTCTTAATTCATAGAGTTTCTCTGAAGCTTCCACAAACACCTCGAACTATGGCTGTTATCTAACACTACGTGATTCGATGACAATGGGAAAGTACGCTCCCAATTGCTACTAACCCCTATAGCACTCTAAAGTAAGAGCATGACAGCTACAGAAATGCCTAGCCCAAGTATTATTTATCCGGAATTTTGGGTTCGAAATCAAGAAGAAATTGAAAAGGATCTAGCCTGGTATCGTGCTAACGCTCCCGTAACATTCATTGAAGAACCAGTAGTGCCTCCTGAATCTCCAATACCTCAAGGTTCTGGAACATGGATTTTGTCGCGACATGCCGAAGTCCTTGAAGCATCTAGGAATCCTGAGATATTTAGTTCCGCCGACGGGATAACTATTCTCGATAGCCCTCCCGAGTTCAACGAATTCTTCCAATCAATGATCGCTATGGATGATCCACGTCACGCTCGGCTACGGCGAATCGTTTCAGCCGGATTCACCCCTCGCATGCTTAAGCGCCTTGAAGATTCTGTCCAACAAACCGCATCCGGCATTGTAGATGATGTCTGTGCGCGAGGTGAAGTTGATTTTGTAGTAGATGTAGCAGCAGCCCTGCCACTCAAAATAGTTTGTGATCTTATGGGAATACCGGAATCCCACTATCAAGAGGTGTTTGACTGCTCAAATGTAATTCTCGGTGCATCGGACCCCGAGTACGTCCCCCCCGGCGGCGATATCTTATCGGCAATCTTCAATGCTGCTCTTACTCTTCAGGGAATAATGGAAGAGGTCGCTGAATCAAAAAAGGGGATGGATAGTGACGATCTCACAACTGCTCTGGTAAACGCAAAGATTGAGGATGATCAGTTGTCGCCGTCTGACATTGCAGGTTTTTTTATCCTTCTCGTTGTCGCAGGAAATGAGACAACACGAAACGCTATCGGATGGGGTTTGAAGTATTTAACTGATAATCCAGACCAGAGACAGATTTGGACAAACGACTTTGAAGCTGTGGCCCCTACAGCTGTTGAAGAAATCGTCCGATTGTCTAGTCCTGTCACGTACATGCGAAGAACCGCAACCATAGATACGGTACTTGGCGGTCAAGAAATCAAAGAAGGCGACAAAGTTTGCATGTTTTATCTTTCCGCCAATCGTGATGAGGATGTTTTTCAGGATCCGTACCGGTTTGACGTGCTTCGACAGCCTAATAACCATGTTGGGTTTGGCGGACCGGGTCCACATTTCTGCCTAGGCGCCCACCTTGCTCGCAGAGAAATAACGGTAATGTTCCGTGAGCTCTTTAAAAGGCTGCCCGATATTGAAGCAGCCGGAGAGCCCGAAGTTCTCGCCGCAAGTTTCATTCATGGGGTAAAGCATCTTCCCGCGACTTTTACCCCTACAACAGATAAGGCAACGTGAGTAAGGACTATGCCTTCTATCCCGAAAACCTTTGATGATGTTACTGCCGATTGGTTGAGCGAAGTCCTCCAGTCAAGTATTGATTCCTTCACCTCCGAGAAGATCGGGGAAGGTGTCGGATTAATGGGAGATATCTACCGAGTTTCTCTTCAATACGGAACCGCTGCAGAGAACAAACCATCATCTGTTGTAGTGAAACTTCCTTCTTCTTTTGAAGAGAACCGTCAACAAGGCGTTGCTTTAGGAATGTTTGAAGCGGAAGTCCGTTTCTATGATGAACTCGGGAGTCGAACAGGCACAGGGCTTCCGGAAATCCATATGGCTACCATTAAATCTGGCACGGCGGAATTTGTCATCGTAATGGAAGACCTCTGCGACCTAACAATGGTTGATCAAGCTGCTGGAATGTCTTATGAGCAGGCTTTAGCTGCGGTAAAGATTTTAGCTAAAATTCATGCGGCATGGTGGGGGAAAGTGCAGACTGAGGAATTGGAATGGATCCCATCTATGATCGGCCCCCGCATTGAGTACGTTGACGAGGTTCTTCCACAGATCTATCCGGTCTTCGCCCAAATATTTGAAAGTGGTTTACCTGAAGGCGGAGCTGAACTGACACAACTGTTCAGTCAATCGTATCTGAAACTAAATAAGGCTCTTGCTGAACGAGCACCTTGGACGCTGGCCCATCAGGACTACCGCGTTGAGAACATGCTTTTCGGTGATCCATCAAAGGGTGAAGTGGTGGTGATTGACTGGCAAGGAATCGGACGGGGACCAGGAGCGTACGATCTCGCATATCTCATCGGGGGTTCTATGGAAACTGAACTCCGCCGAATGCACGAGAAAGACCTTGTAGCCACATATCATGCTGAATTGCTTTCCGAAGGAGTAAGCGATTACTCAGCTGATGCTACATGGGAAGACTACGGCTTCGCCCACCTTCTCGGTGGTCTCGCAACATCTATCTTTGCTGGCGGAACCTTAGATTTAAGCAACGAGCGGGGGAAGGAACTCATATCAATGATGGCTAATCGACACGTAACTGCCGCTTTAGACCATGGTGGAATTGGTCGAATCCCTTAGCTTCATAACGATAGGGGGATGGCACTTACTTGCGGACAGTTGCCTTAAGTAGTTGATCTCAGATGTGTATAGAATTTTGCGGTTCGAACCTTATATGACGCTAAATGCCAATACGTACAATAAGGGCATTGATATGCTCTTTGCCCACGGTTATGGAGAAAAGCGGCCTGTTTATTTTCAAACCGCCGCTTTTCATTGCATCTTGATTGACCATGGACCCTTCTAGCTTCTCTTGCTTTCGCTGCGTATTTGTCTGCCATAGATCCAAGGTAAATAATGGGTGTGACAATTCTTTATATTTTGAGTTCGTTGAGGAAAGGAATACGTAATGGATGTGTTTGAAGCTATGAGTTCTTGTCGGGCTATGCGTTACATAAAGCCGGATCCAATTCCGGAAGATCTCATCGAGCAGGTTATTAGAGCTGGGACATGGGCCCCAAGTCCGGGGAATTCACAAGGAAGGGATTTTGTTGTTGTAACTGATCCAGCGAAACGAGAGCTCATAGGTACCGCCATTGAAAAGATTATGGGAAGTCGAGTCGCAGCAATGGACCGACCCGATAAAACTCATCGGCTGATGCTCGATGGAACTCAACATTTGCTCGCAACGTTAAGAACCTGTCCAGTACTTATCTTTGTATGCGGTAAAGCTATTTACCCTTACGAGGCTCCGAGAGAGTCATTCATCTGGTCATCTATCTATCCAGCAGCCCAGAATCTTATCGTTGCTGCCCGAGCGTTAGGACTCGGCACGGTTTTTACTACATTTCAAGGTGTTGCTGAAAACGTGATACGTGAAACCCTCGATATACCCGTTGATGTATTCATTGGATGTATGATTCCCATGGGTTGGCCAGATAGAAATTTTGGCCCTGTGAAACGTGAACCCTACGAAAGAGTCGTTCACCATAACCAGTGGCAGGGTGAGTTAAGAGAAAACCATCTACGGGGCTAAGGACGCCCATTCTTCGGCAACATTTGCATCGCCAAAGATTTCTAACCCATCAGGGTTTCTACCCCAAAGAAAGAGGAGCAGGTTCATTGCGTTACCTCTAACAGCGACATCGCCTTTCGCATGTTCTCTTCGCACTACCAACCCATCCTCACTATTTTCTAAAAGCCACTCCCCTGACCCATCTGTCCTATGAAGATGAATAGACCCATCTGGGTATTTGAAAACCTTTTTCGGATTTGCTGAGAATTGCAACGCTCCGTCAATGTATTCATCCACTCCGTCACAAGCTACTTCGCCATCAACGGCAATGTGGTCAGTTACTGCGGTCTCAGCATCCCACATGTGCAGCAAGGTCTCATGGGTCATTCGCCGTACAAACCATGCAACGTTTTGTTCTCTCCCCCAGGTCCAGACAGGCGTTTCAGGATCATTGACTTTCAAGATTTCCATCATCGACCCATAGTTTTCAAGCGTCCACAAACGTATTCCTTCCTCTGGAGGTGTTGGAAAAGGTGTCTCTGGCCGTTCCATACTCTCCCCTTCAATAACGCCGGCGACAGCCCCATACACCATCCCAATATGCGCTAGAAGGTCTTTTAATTGCCATCCCGGGCAAGATTCAACGACCTTGATTTCATTCGCATCTGTTATTTCAAATAAACGAGTTGAGAAAATTTCCAAATATGCAAGTAATGAGTCTGTGTTCATAAACGCATTCTAGCCAGAAACCGCTGCACGAATTCCCTCTACTAGTTTTTCAACATCTTCAACTGTGGTGGAGTAACTAGTCATCCAGCGAATTTCATTCTCTTTTTCCCAGTCATAGAAATAACTCCAATTCTGGAGAGTTTCTATGGCTTTTTTGGGTAATTTCGCAAATACGGCATTCACTTCAGTTGGTTGAGTAATTTCTACACCTCGAATACCCGAAATACCTTCAGCGAGATACTGCGCCATTTCGTTTGCATGCGAAGCGTGCTTCAGCCAAAGGTCATCATTGAGCATTGCAGAAAACTGGGCTGCTATATATCGCATCTTTGAAGGCAATTGCGCTGATTGCTTCTGAATAAATTCAGCTGCATGGACTAGTTCTTCGTTGAAAACAATAATCGCCTCACCGTATGCCATCCCATTCTTCGTTCCACCGAAGCTAAGAATGTCTACTCCAAGATCACAAGTAAATTCAGCCACTGGAATTTGAAGCGCTGCAGTTGCATTAGCGATTCTTGCTCCATCCATATGGACTCGCAATCCTGCTTGTTTCGCTAAGTTAATGACCTCTTTGAGTTCCTCGACCGTATACAGTGTTCCGTATTCCGTTGACTGCGTAATAGAAATAGCTCCGGGTTGGGCATGATGAACGACTCCGAGTATCTCGAGCTCTTTCGCAAGAGAAACTGGTTCAAGTTTTGCGTTAGTGCTTTCGAGATCTATCAGTTTGGCACCAAGGAACCTTTCGGGCGCAGCGCATTCATCAACATTGATATGTGATGAAGTTGAACAGATTACGGCTTCCCATGAATTAATCATTGCTTGAAGGCCAACGATATTAGCGCCTGTGCCGCCCCAAGCAAGCAGAGTAGCTACCTCTCGTCCAAACAATGCATTCATTTCATCGCGAAGTTTGCTAGTAACCGGATCATCACCATAGCCAATGGCCGGTCCTTCATTTACTTCAATGAGTGCTTGTATGACTTCAGGGACAATTCCGGAAGTATTATCACTTGCAAATGACGATAATGGCGGCTCTGGAAGCATGACATGACGATACCGGAACTTCTGCTCAAAGCCAGAAGTAATCGTAATTCTCTAATTAGAAACCTAACGATATTTCCTCAAGAACCGGTGTGCAGATTGATTTCTTTACGACTTTTTTTACGTTGAACGTTTTGCACGTATCCTAATCACATGCACACTGGCCGAAATGATGACAGGAAACGCGCCCGAACTCGAACAGGAATAGAGACTCTTTCCGATGCCAGTGATAAAAGTACTGGCTTTAACGTCAACGTTGACTTTGAGGGTTTCAGCCAAATCAACGATGTCTTTTGCAGGTCACAATACGACCTTGAAGTCAAGACATCTGAAACACAAGGATTCTACGACATGTACAGAAGACCACTAGCTAATTGGCGGGGGGCTGAAGGGTACGGCCAACATGATTATGCGTTTCGTAATGCCACTTGGCATGTAGCTGATATTTTTGCGGAATTGCGTGAAGAGGATGACCGCCGTGATGGGTTCTTAGACCCTCTTTCACTTCTCAAGGATGGACCGGAGGAACAGATTGAATTTGATTCCGCTGAAGAATCTTCACGCATCATTAAACAAGCTGCCCGAACTGTGGGGGCTGACCTTGTAGGCATAGCCCAATTTGATAAAAGGTGGTCTTACACAGAATTATTCTCAATGAAGAGTCTTGGCCCAAAGCCGAACGAGATAGATGAAGGTTTGTCAAGTGTCATCGTGATAGGGCAGTCAATGGATAGTGAGCTTTTAGATACAGCTCCGTCCGCCTTATCAGGTGCGGCCACTGGAATGGGCTACTCTCAAGACGCCTTAGTACTACTTACTCTTTCACAGTTCATCCGAAACCTGGGTTATCGTGCCGTTCCTTCTATGAATGATTCCGCTCTCGCTATTCCTTATGCCATCCAAGCTGGTTTAGGGGAATACGGGAAACACGGACTTGTCATTACCCCTGAATTTGGTTCAAGTGTTCGTTTCGGAAAAATCTTTACTGACATACCTTTACTACCTGACAAACCCATCCGATTCGGTGTACAAGAAATGTGCCAAATCTGTAAAGCATGTTCAAAAGCATGCCCTAGCAAAGCCATCCCAGATACTAACCCATCGCCAGTGACATTCAATCGTTCCAATGTTTCCGGCATTACGAAATGGACTATTGACGGCGAAGCATGCTTCTCTTATTGGGCAAAGATAAATACTGACTGTGCTGTTTGCATTCGTGTTTGCCCTTTCACACGTGATTACACAAGAATTAGGAACCGTGCATGGTTGAAACTTGCTGGTTCTCGTTTACGGAAAGTAGCGTTAAATATAGATCAGAAATCAGCAAGGGGGAAAAGAGTCAAAACGCGTTTTTGGTGGTCTAGGAAAGACTAAACATCCAAGAATCTATATGCAGCTATCGCTGACCCTACCGAACCAACGAGACCACCGATCCCAATAAGCAGTAGCCCTATCTCCCAGACATCACCACTGGTAACAGCGAAACTTTGCAAAATGTTCAGAACGCTATCGCTTGATAGCCATTCTTCAAAGGCCCGATTTGCCCCGTAGACAGAAGCTGTTCCTAAACTCGCTCCGACAAGACCCTGGAAAGTACCTTCAAGCATGAAGGGAATAAGGATGAACCAGTTTGTTGCCCCTACTAGCTTCATGACTTCTATTTCTCTTCTTCGCGCGAACATAGCCATCCGAATTGTGTTCAGGATAAGCAAAAGACCTGTCGCTAGAAGAATGATTCCTGCTCCTAAGACAACCCATCTAATTACGTCAGTTGCTGTTTCTATTTTCGATATTTCATCTGTTGCTCGTACAACTTTCCTCACGCCAGGTTTGGTCTCGAAACTAGCCGCAATAATTTCAATAGCTTCAGCGTTTAGTTGAGCAGGGATTACACGATATGAGGGTGGGATCACGTCAATAGTGACGAGTTGTGTGATTTCAGGATTTTCGGGAAAGAAATCTTCATTAAATTCTCGAAGCGCTTCCTCTTGGTCAACGTACCTGTAAGTTTCAATACCGGTAGAATTCTCTAGATCAGTCTCGATCAGGCCTCTTTGGTTTTCTGAAATATCAGGTTGGATCCAAATTATGAATTCAACACCGTCTTCCCATCTATCTGTTGCGTTTGAAACTCCTTTCTGGAGTAGCAAAGCAACTCCGAGCAAACTCAATGAAACTGCGACCGTTAGTACTGATGCAAGCGTGAGCGTGAGGTTGCGGCGGAGGTTTCTAGCCGTCTCTTTAATTAAGTAGTCAAAGTTCATCACCATAGGATTAGCCCGCTATTCATAAACACCTCGGGCTTGATCTCTTACGATTTCACCGCTGTTTAGCTCAATCACTCTTCTTCGCATTGTGTCAACAATTCCTCTGTCATGGGTCGCCATTACCACCGTGGTGCCTGTTTCATTAATTCGTTCAAGAAGTCTCATTATCTCCACTGAGGTCTGAGGGTCAAGATTTCCGGTTGGTTCATCAGCTAGAAGAATCAAAGGCCGGTTAACGAATGCTCGTGCTATAGAAACCCGTTGTTGTTCACCACCCGATAGTTCATGAGGGAACCGATTTGTTTTTTCTTGTAATCCAACTAGGTCGAGAATTGCTGGAACCTGATCTTCAATCACGTACTTTGGGCGACCTATTACTTCCAAGGCAAAGGCTACATTTTGCGAGACTGTTTTATTTGGAAGAAGTTTAAAGTCCTGGAAGATGCTTCCTATCTGTCGGCGCATATGTGGAACTCTCCACCTGCTAAGGGAACCTATTTCCTTCCCTGCTATATGTATTCTCCCTGAATCCGGCTCCTCTTCTTTGTTGAGAAGTCGAAGGAAAGTTGACTTTCCGGAACCTGATTGTCCAACCAAAAAAACGAATTCTCCTTTTTGGATATCACAGGAAGCATCACGAAGTGCAAGCACTTCTCCTTTATAGACTTTTGTTACAGATTCTAGTTTGATCATTGGGTTCTTAGGGGTTATCGCCTCTCACGACGTTACCATTAGTACCTTATTATTTTAGGCAGGGTTCATTATCATGTGTCAGTTGACTCTGATCTTGACCACCGCAAATACGCCTCTATAAAGGAATCTATCTCGCCGTTGAGCACAGATTCGACTGCTCCTACTTCATGATTAGAACGGAGGTCTTTAACCATTTGATATGGCTGCATAACATATGAACGAATCTGACTTCCAAAACCGACATTTTTGTTTTCTCCGCTGATACTCGCTATTTCTGCCTCTCGTTGTTTCCGTTCTAGGTCAAGAAGTCGCGCTGAAAGCATTTGCATGCACCGATCTTTATTCTGATGCTGGCTCCGTTCGTTTTGGCAGGAAACTACTACTCCGGTAGGGATGTGAGTGATCCTTACAGCTGAATCCGTGACGTTCACATGCTGCCCTCCAGCTCCGGAAGATCTGTAGGTATCTATACGAAGTTCTGTTTCATCAATAACTATTTCGTCAGAGACTTGCTCAAAAAATGGAACTACATGCATAGAGGAAAATGATGTGTGACGGTTTGCTTGCTTGTTAAATGGTGATATTCGAACGAGTCGATGAACGCCATGTTCTGACTGGAGCATCCCATAAGCTCGCCTTCCACTGACTATAAATTCTGCTGATGAGATCCCAGCTTCGGTTCCTTCTGACACGGCTGTTACTTCAAATGAGAATCCCTTTTGATCAGCCCATCGTTGGTACATGCGTAGAAGCATTTCTGCCCAGTCTTGCGCTTCTGTCCCACCTTCACCCGATTGTATGTAACACACAGCATCGCTCTCATCATGTTCTCCAGTGAAGAGCGAACGAAGTTCTAGTTCATCAAAAGCTTTATTTGTTTCAGTCAACAAGGTCAAAGCTTCTTCAATGGTTGACTGGTCATTTTCCTCTTTGGATAATTCCAAAAGCGTTTCAGCGTCATCAATTTTTGTGCTGAGTTCATTAAAAAGTTGCAGATCTTCAGTGATCTCAGACAACTCTTGGCTTAACTTCTTCGCTTGTTCAGTGTTATCCCAGAAATCTGGCTTGGCAACAAGATCCTCCAATTCTGTTCGACGGTCTGCTATTTCTTCTATACGAAGGTACAGCAATGCTTCATCTAATCTTTTGTGGAGTTGATTTGGGTCAATGGTGGGTTCAGACATTAGAAAAATTCTAGCCCAGACTAGTGGCCTATAGACCTATAGATAGGTGCTAAGAAAACTCATCTACCGTGGCACTGTTTAAATTTCTTTCCAGAGCCACAGGGGCAAGGTTCATTTCTTCCTGTTTTCTCAAATTCACTCTTAATAATTGTTTGTTGTTTAACAGTTGAATTTTCCTCAACCGGTTTTGGAGCATCTTTAACTAGTGTTGCTGGTGATTTACTTTGAGTTACTGCTGCGATAGCTCCTGATGCTATTTCATCAGTACCTGAGTATTTTATGTCGCTTGCTTCTTGTGAGTCAGATACATCTTCTTGATTAGAATTATCTTCTGATACCTGAATATGAGTTATGTATTTGACGAAATCTTCATTTACTGATTCCATCATTGTTTCAAACATCTCAAACCCTTCTCTTTGCCATTCAGTCAGAGGGTCTTTCTGCCCCATCGCTCTCAGATGTATGCCTTCTTTTAAGTAATCCATTGAGTACAGGTGGTCTCTCCAGCGTTGGTCAAGGATCCGAAGCATGATTTGACCTTCAATTTGCCTCATGATTTCAGGAGTTATTTCTTCTTCCCGTTTCCCGTAAAAATCCAATGCTTGTTCCATTGAATACTCATATAGTTCGTTGATGTCTCCCATGCTGGTGAAGTTTGAAACGTTCAATTCGTGTGGCCAAAGAGTCAAGAGCGTGCTGGTAAAGCCTTCAAGGTCCCATTCTTCTGGGTGTTCGCTTGAACAATGCGTGTTTAGCGCTTCGTCTATCGCGGCGGCGAAGCAATCAATGGTTTCATCCCTTAAATTTTCTCCATTAAGAATCTCATTCCGTCGTGAGTAAATTACTTTTCTCTGTTCATTCATAACTTCGTCATATTTGAGAACATTTTTCCGGATTTCTGCGTTTCTCTGTTCAACAGTGTTCTGAGCTCGCTCAATTGCTTTCGTAACCATTTTGTCTCCAATGGGAGCATCATCTGGAAGTGCCTTCTTCATAACCCATTCCATAGCCCCTGTTGCAAACAGTCTCATCAATTCATCTTCTAGCGAAAGATAAAATCGGGATTCACCTGGGTCACCTTGACGCCCTGACCGTCCTCGCAGTTGGTTATCTATTCTTCGACTGTCATGTCTTTCCGTTCCAAGAACGTACAGACCTCCAAGTTCTTTAACTCTTTCTCCTTCAGTCGTACAGATTGGTTCGTATTTTTTAAAGAGTTCATCGTATCTTTTTTGACCTGAAGCATCTCCGAGGCTCAATCCCTCGGCTAAGAGATCTCTTTCTGCTAACCCTTCGGGGTTACCGCCAAGGATAATGTCTACGCCTCGTCCGGCCATATTTGTTGCGACGGTTACAGAACCGATGCGTCCAGCTTGGGCAACGACATCAGCTTCGCTCGAATGAAGTTTGGCATTCAGAACTGAATGGTTAATCCCTCTCTTGTTAAGAAGGTCAGCAACTAGTTCGGATTTTTCTACCGAAATAGTCCCTACAAGAATTGGCTGTCCTTTCTCATTCCTATCAATGATGTCTTCAACCAAGGCATCGTATTTCCCATTTTCGGAACGGTAAATAAAGTCAACTTGATCTTCTCGGACGATAGGGAGGTTCGTGGGTATTGGCACAACATGAAGTCCGTACGTGTTATAGAACTCGGCGGCTTCAGTTTCTGCTGTTCCAGTCATACCTGCCAATTTCTCATAGAGTCGGAAATAATTCTGAAGGGTTATCGTTGCTAGGGTTTGGTTCTCTTCCTTGATTTTGACTCCCTCTTTCGCTTCAACTGCTTGATGCAGTCCATCGCTCCAGCGCCGACCATCAAGAACTCGTCCAGTGAATTCATCAACGATTTTCACCTCCCCATTCGCAATAATGTATTCCTTATCTTTGTGGAATAGTTCTTTCGCTTTTAAAGCAACTTGGAATTGATGCACCAAGTTCGCCGACACACCTTCGTAGAGATTCTCTATGCCTAAAGCTTTTTCAACAGCATGCACTCCAGCTTCTGTTGGAGCAACTGTACGTTTTTCTTCATCAACTTCATAGTGTTGATCTCGGTGGAGACTATCTACGATAGAAGCGAATTGATAGTAGATTTTTGCAGCATCAGCGAGCTTGCCACTAATAATGAGAGGTGTTCGAGCCTCATCAATAAGAATGCTATCAATCTCATCAACTATGCAATATTGATGGCCTCTTTGAACCTTCTTGTCTTCAGACATGGTCATATTGTCACGAAGGTAATCAAAGCCCAGTTCGTTATTAGTCCCATACGTAACATCCGCTTGATACTGAATTCGCTTATGTTCAGTATCCCGGTTACCCGGCACAACGAGTCCGACTTCTAAGCCTAACCAACGATAAATTTGCCCCATCCATTCAGCATCTCGAGTCGCGAGATAGTCATTTACGGTAACAACGTGAACACCTTTACCTGCTAAGGAATTGAGGTATATCGGTAGCGTTGAAGTCAGGGTCTTTCCTTCCCCAGTCCGCATTTCTGCGACCCAACCGAAATGGAGTGCTGCACCACCTATGAGTTGCACATCGTAGTGTCTTTGCCCTATAACTCTCCAAGCAGCTTCTCGGACTACTGCGAATGCCTCTATCAGAAGGGCGTTTATGGTTTCTCCTTCTTCAATTCTTTGTTTAAATTCTCCTGTCTTCGCTTGCAGTTCCTCATCGCTCAATTCGCGCATCTCAGGTTCTAATTCATTTATTTCAGGGACAAGATCTTCTAGAACTTTAAGTTTCTTTCCTTCGCCTGAGCGGAGAATTTTTTTCATTGGGTTTTTACTCATGGCCCTCTGCTCCTATCGCCGGCAGGTGCTTTTGACTATAGACATAAGGAGAATCATAATTCCCATTCTAGTAACGATAGTGGTCAGGCTTGTAAGGCCCTTCAACAGATACGTCTATGTAATCTGCTTGTTCTTCGGTTAGTTCTGTAAGTCTGACCCCTAACGAGTCAAGATGTAATCGTGCTACTTTCTCATCTAGAATCTTCGGGATTGTAATTACTTCGGGTTTGTAACTTTCTGCATTCTGATAAAGGTCTATTTGTGCCATCACTTGATTCGTAAAGCTACAACTCATTACGAAACTGGGGTGTCCTGTCGCGTTCCCAAGGTTAAGTAACCGCCCTTCAGACAGGACGATCACGGAATGGCCATCAGGAAAAACATACTCATCCACCTGTGGTTTAATTTGAATTCTTTGAACATCCGACATTTTTTGCAGTCCAGCCATATCAATTTCATTGTCAAAGTGACCGATGTTTCCGACAATAGCTTGGTGTTTCATGCGAGCCATATGCTGGGCGGTGATTATCCCTTTGTTCCCAGTGGCTGAGATAAAAATATCGGCTGTTTCCATTACTTCTTCAAGCCTTACAACCTGATATCCCTCCATTGCTGCTTGTAATGCACATATGGGGTCAACTTCAGTTACTACGACTCGAGCTCCTTGTCCGGCTAATGAGGCGGCGCAACCTTTTCCGACATCACCATAGCCCAACACGCAGGCTACTTTCCCACCTATCATGATGTCTGTTGCACGATTTATACCGTCGATAAGTGAGTGTCTACATCCATAGAGATTGTCAAACTTAGATTTGGTGACGGAATCGTTTACGTTGATCGCCGGAAATAGAAGATTCCCTTCTGATTGCATTTGGTAGAGCCGATGAACACCAGTTGTTGTCTCTTCCGAAACTCCCTTTATGTTTGCAGTCACAGATTTCCAGTCAATACTTCCTTGGTCACTGATCGTCTGCATCCTAGCTAGAAATACTTTCCATTCTTCCGAATCATCCTCCTCAGGGGTTGGTACTTGCCCTTGCAATTGGAACTCAAGCCCCTTATGTGCCATTAACGTCGCATCCCCGCCATCATCCAAAATTAGATTTGGGCTATCCCCATCATCCCATTTGAATAGTTGTTCAGTAGCCCACCAATAGTCTTCAAGGGTCTCCCCTTTCCAAGCAAAAACCGGCACCCCTTTAGGCTTCTCAATTGTTCCTTCAGGACCGACAGCAACTGCTGCTGCAGCATGGTCTTGTGTTGAGAAAATGTTACATGAAACCCACCTAACCTCTGCCCCGAGAGTTACTAAAGTTTCTATCAAAACTGCTGTCTGAATTGTCATATGGAGCGATCCCGCAATCCGCGCACCTTTAAGAGGTTTCGTGTCTGCAAATTCAGCACGAAGAGCCATCAAACCCGGCATTTCATTTTCAGCTAACCGAATTTCTTTTCTTCCGAAATCAGCTAACGATATATCTGCTACTTTAAAATTTTTCTTTGGCATGAGCGCCCCTTTCACTTCACGAAGTTTGTGGCTGGGGTCTTCTGACACCGCTCAACAGCCATATACATTCTACTAGATTCTCTAACACTTCTGGCAAGGGCATAGTCAGTTCAACTAAACAAATCCGACTGGCTTAATCGTTAGTTAAGCCAGTGTGTCGTTCTTCGGAGATCTCTTCACCTTCATCAATCAGGAGGACGGGAATACCTTCACGTATAGGGTATGCCCGTCTTAGACGTGGATTGTAAAGGATGTTCTCATCTTCGAAATACAACAACTCTCCCTTATCTTCTGGACAGGCGAGTATTTCGAGAAGTTGCTGGTCTAAAGCCATGTTGGAATACTACCTCTTTAACTTCAGTTGCCGGCACTTGATTGAAAATCAGCGATCAGTTCTTTGATGACTTCCAATTGTTTCTTGAGCATAGGTTCATCACGTGTTTCCAAATTCAATCGAATGAGGGGTTCGGTGTTTGATGGCCTCAAATTAAACCACCAGTGCTCGGACTCAACGGTTAAACCATCTAGTTCGTCCTGTTGTTGATCTGAAAATTTATCGGCGATGAAATCCAACAAACCGCTGGGGTTATCAATTGTGAAATTGATTTCTCCGGTTGAACTATAGGTCTCAAATTTCTTTCGAAGTTGCGAGAGGGGTATTTCCTGCAAGCTCATTTGTTCAAGAACGAGTAGCGCTGCGATTATGCCTGAATCAGCACAGAAATTATCTCGGAAGTAATAATGACCTGAATGTTCACCGGCAAAGGCTGCCCCGGTTTCTGCCATCAATCTTTTGATATGGGAATGCCCTACCCTACTTCGGATCGGCGTCCCTCCTTTAGCGGAAACGATCTCTTCAACTGATTTTGAACAAATGAGATTATGTATTATTGATGCCGAAGGTTCTTTATTCAGTATCCCGTTCGCGACGATCGCTGTAGTGGTTGACCCAGATAGTGGTACTCCTAATTCATCAATGAGGAATACCCGGTCAGCATCCCCATCAAAAGCGAGTCCGATGTCTGCTGAAGTTTCTAGCACTTGCTCTTTGAGGTCAGTTAGGTTCTCTGGATTTAAGGGATCTGCTGGGTGGTTGGGGAAAGTTCCGTCAAGTTCCCCGTAGAGGATGTCAATTGTCGGGGGTATTTTGTCAAATACAGCTGGGACAATAAGTCCTCCCATCCCGTTTGCTGTATCTGCTACTACTCGGAATTCCTTTAACTTGTCGGCATCTATGAAACCAACCACATGGTCAACAAAGTCTTCGAGTACGTCCAGTTCCTGCAAGCGACCGGGAAACCCATAGTTTATATTTAACTCAGCTGTTTCTTCCTTAGCCCAGTGCTTCGCGAATGACCGGATACGTTCAAGTCCTGAGCCTTCTCCTATGGGAACTGCGTTTGCTTTACAGAGTTTCATGCCGTTATATTCTGCTGGATTATGTGAAGCCGTGAAGATTACTCCCGGAGCGGAGAGGTGCCCTGAAGCAAAATACAGCATATCCGTTGAGCAAAGACCTAAAGATATAACGTCAATTCCCAGAAGCCTTATCTGCGAAGTGAACGCCTCAACTAAATTTTCGCTTGATGGCCGCATATCAAAACCCACGAGAATTTTCCCACCTGATAAGGAATTTAAATCACATTCTTCTTCAAGAAACTGGGCGAAGCCACAGCCGATAAGCTCACATGTGAAAGGGTCTATTTGCTCTGGGTACAGCCCACGAATGTCATACGATTTAAATATTGCATCAATATCACCCATGATTTCACGGTAGTCACTCACTGAGCATTAACACACGTTATTCAATGTTTTGTCTCAGAATAAAGATTCAGTCGATAA
>Ga0208764_10001190_pt1 | contig 16928 bp, 17 predicted proteins | sample ETNtaG_18_FD_185762 | JGI IMG/M metagenome (GOLD analysis project Ga0208764, IMG submission 185762) | Marine microbial and viral communities from oxygen minimum zone, Eastern Pacific Ocean - ETNP201302SV91 (SPAdes) (version 2) | ecosystem: Environmental > Aquatic > Marine > Oceanic ... | reverse complement strand
ACCTAAAGTTTGATTTTCTTGTTGCCTAAATTGTGGAGAACAAAAAGTAGTTAAAACTCCTAACCTATCAGTATTTCCGGTATTTGCGCCAGTGCCATGCCAAAGCCTTCCATCAAAAACCATCAAGGTGCCCTCTTCTGCTTCTGCGTTAATTATAGGGTATTCTGATTGATCTTCTTGGTTGGGATGCGCTCCGGTTAAATGAGAACCAGCAACAACTTCAGTTGCTCCATTGGTCTTTGTAAATTCTGATAGCATCCACATACAATTCACAACAACAGGAGGTGAAATTCCTAAAGATAGGTCAGGTTTGGTAAATGATTCAGCGGCTTTTCTTGAAATTTCAGACGGTTTTATAAATTCATCTCCGGAACTTACTGGTTGTGGCATCCACCATTGATCTGTGTGTAGACCCATCCTAACACCACCAGGTTTTGCAATATTTGCTGAATGTGTAGATAAGATAAAATCTTCACCTAGAAGGTGACCCACAAGTTCGTCTGTTAGCGGATGAGTAACCATATCCCTAAAACACTCTCCTTTGTTTGCTAACATCCAGAGTCTTTGATTTACACCTCCATTTGAGGTACTAAAAGATTCTGTATCTATTTTTCCCTCTTTAAATCTTATTTCTTGATTTGGTCCGCCATCTCTAAAGGAGAGTCCCAGTTCTTCTTCTGCTTCAGCTTGCTCTAAAAGACGTTCGCGTGCATTTCTTAGATCTTCTCCCACAAGAACATCTGAAATAAAACAGAACCCAAATTTATCAAGGTCTAACTTTGCTTGGTCTAGATTCTTCGTAGGTGAGGGCTTCTGCTCTAATATCATTTAAGTAAGATCTTAACATATAAAAATGTACTACCTGGGCCTTAAGAAAATAAGTTAATATCTTAGAGTTATACGCTTTCTGGCTTGTACTAATGTTTGCCTCCTTAGCTCAGTTGGTAGAGCAGATGACTCTTAATCATTTGGTCGTAGGTTCGAATCCTACAGGGGGCACCAGCTTCTGATATAGTTTGATTATGAAAAGAATAACAATATTGCTTTTAATTCTTCTTTTTATTGCCTGTTCATCTATAGTCAATGAAGTTGATTTAGATAAAAATATTGTAGCCGTTATGGTATACGATAAAGATGAGATCATTTGTAAGAACCTAGAAATAACTGGATCACGACTAAAGAAGAAAGTCTGTGCAACAAAAAGAGAGTGGGAACAAATGGAGTTAGAAAGTAAAGATTATCTAAAAAAAGTAATGGATAGGTCTGGTGGTTTAGGAACAACAGGTGCTGGTAATGGCCCTCCCACAGGTAATTAAATAACTCTCTATTTCTTATAAAAATCTAATTAATCCTGAATTAGGTATATTATTCTTTATAAGTTTATTGATGTTTTTATGAATAAGTTATTAATTATTATATTTTTTCTTATACCCACCCTTCTTTCTTCAAACCCGGGTTCTTACAAAGTTGAGTCTGAAAGCATAGAAATCTGGAGCGATGGAACCCGAATGCAGGGCAACCTATTTATTCCACAAGACAATTCGGTTGAAAAGTGGCCAACTATTTTATTGGCTCATGGGTGGGGAGGATTAAAAAGCCATCTCAATCAAAGCTATGCTCCTAAATTTGCCTCTGCAGGATTCATCGTAATGACTTTTGATTATAGAGGTTGGGGTGAGAGTGATAGTCGATTGGTTGTTTATGATGAAATGCCTAAACCCGGAAGGTTTAGCAATACGATATCAGTTAAAGCAGAAGCGATTAGAGAATTGGTTGATCCCCTAGACCAATATGAAGATATTCAGGCAAGCTTATATTTTTTAGAGGGCGACTCCAGAGTAGATACTGAGAAAATAGGCATTTGGGGAAGTAGCTTCGGTGGAGGCCATGTCATTATGGTTGGGGCAACAGACCCTAGAATTAAGACCATAGTCTCCCAAGTGGGAGGTATGGGTGCTGGAATGGAAAACTTTGCTAAAGAACTAAAAAGGCGTTTAATTGCCCAAGCAAGAGGTGAAGAAGACCCGGTTCCGCAAGGAGTTGATAAACAACCAGGTCTTAGGGGCACTCCTCACTATGGTCGCATGTCTCTCTATCAACCAATTAGTAAAGCGAAGAATATTAAAGTTCCTACTCTGATAGTGGATGCAGAAAATGAAGAGCTGTTTAATAGATTGGAGAATGGATGGGCAGTTTATAACTTAATAAAGGATAAAGTTCCTTCCAAATACGTAACATACCCTGGCAAGCACTACGATATTTATTCTACTAATTTTGAAGCTGCTACAAATCTTCAAATTGAGTGGTTTAACAAATACCTAAAATAAAAATAAGATTTCTCCATAGATCGAAATAGTAATAATTATCACTCCCATTACCATTAAGCGAATTAAAAAAAATAGCTGATAGTATGTCTCCAAAAATAGGAGTCAAAGGTGGAAAATAAGAATATAGATACTAAAGAAATTATCAATTTACTTAATCAGATTATGGAATTCGAACTGGCAGGAGTTGTTAGATACACCCATTATTCACTTATGGTGACTGGACCTTATAGACTTCCTATTGTTGACTTCTTAAAAGAACAAGCCAATGAATCCCTGATGCATGCTCAACAAGCTGGAGAGCTATTAACTGGCTTAGACGGTCACCCGAGTCAGAAAATTACTTCTATTGAAGAAACCCATAACCATTCTATAAGGGATATTCTTGAAGAAAGCCTTGAGCACGAGAAAAGGGCCCTAGAACTCTATAAGAATTTATTATCTAAGGTGGAGGGATCCTCCGTATATCTTGAAGAATATACTCGAGGTCTAATAGGGCAAGAAGAACAGCATCAACTTGAACTTAAAAAAATGTTAAAAGACTTCAGCTAATAAAGCTGATTCCCCCTTCCGTAAAAGATTGTTACTATTAACTTAGTTTAGTTAAAGGGAGAAATTATGACCAAAGCAGAAGAGGTAGGCATATCTAGTTCAAAACTAGAGCACATAGGAGAATCTATGCGCAAACTGATTGACGAGAAAAAAATCCCTGGCACGGTAACTCTAGTTTCTAGGAAAGGTAAAGTCGTACACTTCGAAGCCAACGGATTAAGAGATGTAGAAAGAAAACTCCCAATGGAGAAGGACACCATCTTCAGAATCTATTCTCAATCTAAGCCTATAACTGGTGCAGCAATAATGATGTTATTTGAAGAAGGAAAGTTTCTAATGACTGATCCGATTGCTAAATATCTTCCAGAGTTCTCTGATATGCAAGTGTATGTTGGCGAAGAAGACGGAAAGATGAAGACAGAGCCAGCTACCTCTCCAATCACTATCCAACAGCTTGCCTCACATACCTCAGGATTAAGCTATTCCTTTATGCCAGGCCCTATAGGTGCAATGTACATTCAAGAAGAAACTGAAAGAGGTTTTGGGAGCGCCCCAAGCGAAGGAGGGGAATTTTTTGTAACTGAACCCAAGAATCCTCCCTTTAAGGACCTAAGAGAATGGACTAAAGCTCTCGCAGAGCTCCCTTTAGTAGCACAACCAGGAACGATCTGGAATTACAGTGTTGGGATGGATGTTTTAGGCGCTCTTATAGAAGAAATTTCAGGAATGAGCTTTGGAGAATTCTTGAAAGAGAGAATCTTTGATCCCCTAGGGATGGTTGATAGTGGCTTTATGGTTCCAGAAGATAAATTAAATAGATTTGCAGCAAACTATGCTCCTTTGCCTGGGAATATGATGTTAATAGATGACCCAGAAAAATCTGGCTATAGAAACCCTCCCCAGCTTGAGTCTGGAGGTGGGGGCCTGGTGAGTACAGTTGGAGATTATATGAAGTTTGCTCAAATGTTACTCAATAAAGGAGAGTTTGAAGGCAAAAGGTACCTTGGGAAAAAAACAGTTGAGTTTATGACTTCAGATCATGTGAGCTCTGAAAGAGTAGATGAAGGTTTAACTTCTTTATTTAATATGTTGGGAAGCGGTTATCGTGTTAGAGGTATGGGATTTGGAGTTACAGGATCTGTTGTAGTAAATCCGGCGCTTGCTGCACTTCCAGTTTCTGAAGGTGTATACAGTTGGGGTGGAGCAGCTAGTACTCATTTCTGGATTGATCATAAAGAAGATCTTATAGGAATAGTCCACACGCAATTATTGCCTGATGGAACTTATCCAATTAGAGAGTTAATGCAATTAACCACTTACCAGGCAATTACTGAATAAAATATTTAAATCTCTAATTTAGTTTTATACCAGTCAAGATAAGATCCGAGTACGGAAGAAAATTCTTTTTCCTCAGCTAATGCCATTAAGTGCCGAAATGTATTTGGATAATCATATCTAAAATTTTCTGCAATCAATCTAAATCCTCTTTCTTTTAAAATCTCTTCATAATGACCCTCTCTAAGAAATTGAGAGAAATCACAAACAAAAGATATATCTGCTATGGTTAACTCAGATCCTGCTATGAAAGGGTTTTTTTCTAAAGCGCTCTCAATGCCTGAAAGATAAAAGTCATATGAAGCCCTCATCCTTTCATGGCCTTCCTTAGTTACACCCTCATAATCAAGCATATAAACTTGAGCTTCTCTTGCAAATACTAAGTTTGCATCTAAAAAGCTATCAATCCTTGAGGCCTCATAAAAATCTCTTCCGTATAAACCAGAATTTTTCCCCGCTCGAGCTACAGCTCTTAAAATACTATTTGACTCAAATATACCTATATTCCCTTCAGGATCGAAGGCAGCTGGTACTGTTCCGAAGGGGTGGGCTTTCAAAAAGGAGTCTGTCTTATATAAAACGCCAGAAAAACCCCTTTTACCAACTCTTGCATACTTATGATTAGGACTTAATTCGTCCTCTTCAAGTTTTTTAGGATTAAAATCCCATAACCAAGATCCAAGGTTAGCTGGCTTATCACCAATAACCTCAACTTCAACTCCACATATGTTCCCTGCTATAAGTGCTTTCCAAACACGGGGGTTGGGTAGATAAGAAAATATTTTTAGTTTGTACATATGTGTCCATCATAAAAAAAGGAAATCATTATGTGAACTGGTTTTAAAACAAGATTTAAATTGTTAACATGAAAATATGAAAAAAATAAGCTGCTTAATATTAATTTCTTTCTTTTTACATGGAACTCTGGCTTCTAAAGATTTTTTTTCTGAAAGAGGGATGACAAACCTGCTTGGTAATGAAAGCTGGGAAAGATGTGCCAAAGAAATGAATAACGAAAATAGTAATGTGTATGAACTTTCTTATGAAAGATCAGCAACAATGCCTAAATCTCCTTTTGCTGGAAAGTATGAGCCAAAATATCTTCCTCCTGTAGGGTTACCGGGGTCTATTCAAATCTATAACATGGAAGTTCTAAATGAAGATGTAAATGACGGTAACCAAGGCACCCAAATGGATGCCCTGGGGCACTTTTCTTACACAGAAAAAATATGGGATGGTGAAAAAGAACTAGACGATTCTGAAGCTAAATACTTTGGTGGATTTTCCCAAAAAGAAGTAAAACCAAAGGCTACTTCTCCTCTTCTTAAATTAGGAATGGAATCAGTACCTCCTATTATCACTACAGCTATTCTTCTAGATGTAAGGAAGTATGTTTTTAATGGTAAAGCCATGAAAGCAGGACAATACGTAACGGTAGATCATTTAAAAGAAGCTTTAAAAAAATCTGGATTAAATAAAAGGGGTATTTTACCTGGAGACGTAGTTCTCATTAACACTGGATGGAGCGATAACTACCAAGATCCAGATGAAGAAGGAATTTATTATTCATCTGCTCCTGGAATTTCTTATCAAACGGCTAAATTTTTAGGTTCTAAAAAGGTAGTTGGGGTGGGACTAGATACTCCTTTTGTAGATGCAGTTGGAAACCCCAATTCTAAGACACAATTCGAGGTGCCTAAAGGAACTCCTACAAACTTAGGTTTCCCTGTTCACCATTATTTTTTAACGCAAGCGGGAATACATACATTGGAAAACTTAAGATTAAAGGGGCTTGTTAAAGACAAGGTTATAATTTCTTGCGTAATGATACTTCCATTATTATCTAAAGGAAGTGCAGCTTCTCCTATAAGGCCAGTTGCTATAGGAATACCTAACTAATGTCTTCTTCTGTACTGAGTTACACCCCAGAATTAAGGGACTATATCTGGGAAAATGGAATGACCGAGCATCCATCTCTTAAAAGACTGAGAGATGAAACCCTTAGTCATCCATTTGCTGTTATGCAAATCTGTCCTGAGCAAGGTTCTTTTATGGCTAATTTAGTAAGAATGATATCTGCTAAACGAATAATAGAAATAGGAACTTACACAGGATACAGTGCGCTTGCTATGGCTTTAGCTTTGCCTGATGATGGATATCTCCTTGCCTGCGATATATCAGAGGAATTTACTTCTATCGGGAAACCTTTTTGGGAAGAAGCAAAAGTAACAAAAAAAATAGATCTAAAAATAGCTCCTGCCTTAGATACTTTAGAAAAAAAAATAGAGGAAGGAGAGTCTAATTCATTTGATTTTACATTCATTGACGCAGATAAGATTAATTATCTTAATTATTTTGAATTATGCCTTGAACTAATCCGTCCTGGAGGAGTAATCGCAATAGATAATGTTCTTTGGGGAGGATCTGTAATAGACCTCAGCAAAGATGATGATGACACGAGAGCAATAAGAGAGCTTAATGAATTTGTCAATTCAGATAAGAGAGTTAATTGTTCAATGATACCTATTGGAGATGGCCTTACTCTGGCTGTAAAAAAATAATATTTAATTTAATTTCTATGATATTCACAGAATCTATATACCACTATAGTTCTCGATGATATAATTTCATTATTACCTAAATCATTTTCTATAAATTTTAATTGAATGATAATAACAACTAAATCATAATCATTCTCGTTTAATCTTCTGGAGAGAAAAAATGTATAAAAAATTAGCTAAAATTTTCTTAATTTTACTAATTCCTTTTACTCTTTTAGCTGAAAAAAAAGAATCCGATGAAGAAGTTGTGGTTATTTCTTCAAAATATCCCGTTCCTCTAAGTGACGTTGTAGGATCAGTAGCCTCTGTTTCTCAAGAAGACATAGAAGGCAGGTTAGTAAATAATTTAGGAGACCTAATGGAACAAACCATAGGTATTTCAGTAAATCAAAGATCAGCTTATGGCAGAACCTACGATGAAGGAATAAGCATTAGAGGCTTAGGGGGAAAAAGAGTAAATATTATTGTGGATGGGATTAGAGTTACTGACGCTTATAGAGGCTATGGAAGAGATATAGTTGATATGGATCTTATTAAGAGAGTTGAAATCTTAAAGGGTCCTTCTTCCGCTCTTTACGGTTCAGATGGCTTGGCTGGAGCAGTAGCCTATATTACTAAGGATGCTGGAGACTTAGCAGGACCTAGTAATAACTATTACTCTGTTTCAACACAATACGCTGAAGACTCAGATCACGCTAAAGCAAGCTTCTTGGGAGCTACTGTAGGTCAAAACGCTGAAGCTTTATTGCAAGTAACTACAAGAGATATGAGTGAAGGAGAACTTCATGATGAAGCAACCATGAGTCCTAACCCTCTTTCTGCAGAACAAACAAGTGTTTTAGGTAAAGTGAAATATGTAATGTCAGATTCTGCTGAAATGACTATCACACTTGACTTCCAGGAGTGGGAAGGAGACTTAGATCTAGATACAGATGAAACAATGAGCTTTTATCCAGCTATTGTCAACGTATCAGATTCTGTAGGAGTTGACGAAGGAAGTAGAGAGAGAATCTCTCTTAGTCTAGGTTACTTGGGCAATGAATACTTTGATAACGGCACTCTAAATATTTTTTCTCAAGAAACCGACCAAAAGCAACAAACTACCCAAGCAAAGCAAACTTTTGGCAATGGACTACAGTCAGGACCAACTGGATTCTCTGCTGAATTTAGGGATTTTCAATTTAATCAATCAATCAATGGTATAAACGCTGAATTCTTTAAATCCATTGCTAGTGATGACTATGGAAGAACTCATAACATGGTCTACGGCTTTGAATATGAATCTATTGAAACTCAAAGACCTAGAATCAGGTATGAAATAGATTCTATTACTGGAGCTCAAAATTATTTCTTTGATGGTGAAAATTATCCCAATAAACCTTTCCCAGATACTAAAACAAAAAGAAAGGCTATTTTCTTTAATGACAGACTTCAAATGGATGAAAAAACAGCTATCGTATTTGGCGCTAGATACGATGGATATGAATTAAATCCTCAACCTGATGCTTTATTTGAAACAAATAATAGCTCTGGATATCAGTTAGCTGAAATAGATGATAACGAAGTCTCCTTAAAGCTTGGTTTTATAAGGAATTTTTCTGAAGATCTATCTTTTTATGCTCAGTATGCAGAAGGCTTTAGAAGTCCTGACTACGAAAGTGCTAATTTAAATCTTACTAACCTAACTTACTATTACATGGTAAAGGCTAACCCTAACCTAAAATCAGAAAGAAGTGATGGCCTAGAAATAGGTCTTAAAGGCTCTGTAGACCGTCTAAGCTGGTCCTTAGCTTTATATGACAATGAATATGATAATTTCATAGATGAAATTATGACTGGAACAACTCAAATGGGCGTTATGATTTTTGAGTATCAAAATCTAAACTCTGTAGACATCCAAGGATTGGAATTAGAAGTGAAAAAGGAAGTTTCTGATAACCTTTCAGCTCGCTTTGGTTTAAGTGTAGCAAATGGTGAAGAGAATGGCAGTGAACTAACCTCCATGGACCCTGATGAAGCCCTAGTAGGACTTAATTGGAAATCAGATAGCGGAAAACTAAGTGTTAATACTTTGGTTACTTTAGTGTCTCAAGGACCTTCTAACCTCGCTCCATCCTGTGATAGATCTGGAGTTTGCACTTCTCAATTAGAATTACCTGGAGTCGTTACCTATGATGTTTATATGGGTTATCAATTAACATCGAACTTAACCTTTAGATTATCTGCAAAAAATCTTACGGACGAAAAACACTGGAGATGGTCAAGTGTTAGAGGAAAACTTTCTAATGATAATTCTTTAGATTTACTCCTTGAACCGGGCAGAAATCTAAGTGCTTCTTTAAAATACGAATTCTAATCGTTAGGAAGGATTTAAAAGCCAAGAAGGGATTCTTGGCTTTTTTTATTTCATATCTAGGCATTTTCTTTATAAAATTAAAAGCATATGAAATGGACCAAAGAAAAAGCTTTAGATTGGTATGAAAAAGAAGACTGGCTTGTTGGATTTAATTTTTTGCCAAGCACATCCATAAACCAATTAGAAATGTTTCAAGAGGAAACTTTCGACCCAGTAACTATCAAAAAAGAGTTGGGTTGGGCTAAAGATTTAGGGTTCAATTCAGCAAGAATCTACCTTCATGACCTTTTGTGGATTGAAAAAGATATATTTTGTAAAAGGTTAAATGAAGTTCTTGATATTTGTTCATCACTTTCAATAAAGCCTATTCTAGTTTTATTCGATGATTGTCACAGACCTTACCCAAAACTTGGTAAACAGCCCCTGCCAGTTAAAGGTGTCCATAATTCTGGATGGAAGCAAAGCCCAGGAATGGAATTGGTGCATTCTATTCACGATAAAAATATTTCAGAGGATGAAATAGAAAGGCTAAAAGATTTTGTCCAAGGAGTAATTAAAGAATTTAGTGAAGATCAAAGAATCTTGATGTGGGATATTTACAATGAACCAGGACAATTTGGGGTAGGAGATAAATCCCTAGAGCTATTAACAATGACTTGGGATTGGGCTCAAGAAGTACGCCCTTCCCAACCCCTTACTTCTTGCCTAGACGGCTCGGTGGGTAAAGAAATAATAAAACTTAATAAAGAAAAATCAGACGTTATAACTTTTCATACATACGAGGCCAAGGACCTTGAGCCAACCATAACTAGATTAAAAGAAATAGGACGACCTCTTATTTGTACTGAGTATATGGCCAGAGAGCATGGAACTACTTTTCAATTCAGTATGCCTATCTTTAAAAAGCATGATGTTGGATGTTACAACTGGGGTTTAGTAGCTGGTAAGAGTCAGACTCACTTTGGATGGCCAACCATACTGGATTTACACAAACGAAAAAAGAATGGAGAATTCATAAGAGAAGGAGAGGATATCCCAGAACCTAAAATTTGGTTCCACGATATCTTTAGAAAGGATGGCTCAGCTTATGATCAAGATGAAGTTAAGTTTATAAAGAGTTTTTTAAATACTTCTAGATAAGGTATCAAGAGCAGCAAAAGTTTCTATAAATAATGGTCCATCGTCAGGATCGGGCTGAGAAGAGAATTTAACCGCCACTGTCTTGTTAGACATATTCATATAGATGCCTTGACCATGTATACCTACACAAGCCAATATTTCTGAATCTGAAGAAGCCCAAAACTGATTCATATAATGGCCTCCAGGAATTAAATGTATATATTCCGTCACTTCAAAGTGCTTCCTGGCTTCATCTGTACCTGCTAATGTTTTCATTATCCAGTCCTCAGAAACTACTCTTTTATTTTCATAGATCCCTTTATTAACTATCATCTGACCAAACCTTGCTAGATCTCTTGTGCAAGCATTCATTCCTGCACCCATATATGGGAATTTATCTTGATCGCAAACTATGTAAGCATCCTGTTCAGGGTAAATTTTTTGCCAAAGCTTCTCTTGCAACAACTCTGTAAGGGTTCTACTAGATACTTTCTCTGCAACCATGCCCAAAATGTTTGTATAAACTGTTCTGTAATGAAAAGCTGCCCCATTATCTTGCTCTATTTCTTTTAGTGTTTTCGCATATTCATATAGGTTTTTAGGAGTTGTGTCCTTGACCAACTTAGGTCTCCAGCCAACCACAGAAGTTTCCTGCCAGAAATCTGATTCTTTCTTGAGGTAAGTCTCTCCATATTTTACCGAACCAGTCATATTTAGTGCCTGCTGGATAGTAGTTCCAGAAAAACCTGTACCCTCAAAATCTGATAAATAGTCTGTGATTAGTTTTTGTGTTTCGATTAGACCCTCATCTACCAAAATACCAATTAAGATCCCTAAGAATGATTTAGAAACTGAATTCATGAGATGAACACTTTCTCTGCTCATTCCGTTTGAGTATTTCTCACAAAGTATTACTCCGTCTTTCATTACCAAAAATGCATCGGTGTGAGTTTTATCAAGCATTTCTTGAATGGTGAACTCGCTCTCAAAGCCTGGATATTTAATTTGATATTTAATGTTAGAAATGTCTTTTTCTTTAGAGCTAAAAGCATTCCTATTTTCTTTTTCAGAAGTTAATTTAACTGTAGGAAATAAAGTTCGGACATGCTGGAAGCTCTTCTTGTTGTAAGGAGGATAACCCCAGTTTTCAGCTGTAAAAGATTTTTTACTCATAAAATATCTTGAGTTTATTTAAACTTCTGGTCTTGGGTCGAGCGTCTTAATGGTAAGTTCGCCCTGCATAAATGGACCTACGGCCTCTAGCAATCCTGTTTCTACTCTCCAGGCCATATATGCCTGTTGATGCTCTGCTGTCTCCCATTCTTCAACTAAAAGAACTGCAGAAGTTTCTCTGTCTACATAAGTAGCAACACTTATGCATCCATCATAAGCTCGAGTTTCGACCAAAGCTTCTTTCAGCACACCCAAATAGTCTTCCAACATTTCAGGTTTTACTGGCATCTCTAAAGTTACTAGTACATTCATATTTTTCTCCTTTATAAAATTATTAATTAACGTTTTTAAGTTTCCCCTGCTAGCTTATCAAACATTTCTGTCTGTTTATCATTCGAAATTAATTGATAGTCTCTCAATTCTAATTAATATAGACACAAAAGGAAGGAGGATTTTTATGAAGCCTGTATGTTTAGTTTTAGGTGCTGGAGCTGGTATCGGTGGAACCGTTGCAGCTAAATTTTCAAAAGAAGGCTATCACTCTTATTTATGCCGCAGGAGTGATCAGGAAGGCCTAGATAAGCTGATTGGTAATATCCAAGAAGCAGGTGGAGAGGCTTCTGGGTGCTTAATGAATGCCATAGAAGAAAACGCCATTGAAGAAACAATCACTATGATTGAAAAAGACATTGGACCAATAGAAGTTTTGGTTTACAACTTGGGTGCCCAAACGGGAATGAAACTTCTTGATCAAACTTCATATAAAGAATTCGAATGGGGATGGAGAATGGCAAGTTTTGGTCTCTTTAGGGCCGCTAAAGTACTTTGCCCTTTGATGGTAGAAAGGGGAAAAGGAAATATCCTTGTTACTTCAGCAACTGCAGCGATGAGAGGAAATAAAAATCAACATTCTCATGCAGCAGCTATGGGAGCAAGAAGAATGCTATGCCAATCCTTAAACGCTGAGTTTGCAAGGCAAGGCATACATATTGCTCATATAGTAGTTGATGGTGCAGTAGATGCTCCTGATACTTTAGGAAAAATGCTAGGGCCAGAACTTTATCAACATATGAGAGAAACAAGAGGCATGGAGCATGACGGACTTATCTTGCCAGAAAAAGTTGCAGATACTTATTTTCATCTAGCTCAACAACACCGATCAACTTGGACTCATGAGATAGATATAAGATCTTTCACTGATTTATCGTGGTGGAATCATGACACCATGCTGGAAAAAGATTAAAGAGACTCTTTATGGGTTTATTAATTTTTTTCACTTGGCTCATTTGGGAGACCTATTGGACGATAAGGGGGTGTTGGCTAGCAGCCAAAAGAGACGATAAGTTGATCTTTCTTACCTTTCTTATTTTTCCTCTCTTAGGCATCCCCGAAATCATCTATATTAGGAAATATGAAAATTCTGATAAAACTCTTCACTAAAAATGTATCTGATAATTAAAACCATAATAACGGCCATAATTATTGTGGCTATTTCAGAAATAGCCAGAAGATCTTCTTTATTTGCAGGCATATTAGCTTCCATTCCTCTTACCTCTGTTTTGGCCATGACTTGGCTCTACTTTGATACAAAGAATGTTAAATCTGTAATTGAATTATCTAATTCAGTATTACTATTAATACCTCCTTCTATAATCTTTTTTTTATCCTTCCCTTTTATTTTGAAGAGATTAGATTTCCTAATCTCATTAACCCTCTCAATATTAATAACAGCTCTAACCTACTGGATCTATATTACACTTCTAAGTAAATTCGGAATCAAACTATAGCTATAAGGACTTACCTATGGAAACATCGCTTTTTTTAAAAACAATTATTATCTTGTCTTCACAAATTGGCATTATCTTCATTGGCGCCTATCTAATAATTAGAAAACTAAGAAAAGCTACCTTAGAAGGCTCAACCTGGATGGGAACTAAACTTGTTGAAGCCTACAATTCAAAAGGGGAATTGGACTTATTGCCTGTCAAAAAAAGAGATCCAGACACGGGAAAAATAATCACAGACTATTTTGTTATAGGATTTAGCCTCTTAAGTGGGAAAAAAGTGCCTGTAGTCTTAACTCCAGAGCAATTAGAAGAAGCAGAAAAAGACACAATAACTGGAGAGCCAATTTTCTGGGTAGCAACTAAAGAATCTAGAGACCTTCAAGAAGGAAAGAAATACGAAATTATTTCTAGTGAACAAGTAGAGACTCCTTTTTGGTTTTGGACTTTCTTTTGGTTTTGGGGGCCCATTTTACTTGTTACTTCAATTATGTCTGGGTCAGGTTTTGGGGGTGTTAGTTTTGGGTTACCACTAATGACAGCAGCAAGTCTTCTTTTTGCCCCAATACTGGCTTGGATTTTAATCTTGATGGATGAGAACGATGGCATACGAATTATGTGGTTAACTTTATCCATAACTTTAATTTCTGGAATCATCGGTACAACTTCAGGGCTTGATTTTAGCTTCCTTCAAGGTCCACTTTTCATTGGATTATTCGGTTTATTGGTCTTTCGAATATATCAATTATTAAATGGCTTCTCAGAAACAAAAACAAGAATGATGGCTATTTTTGGATGCGTTCTATTTACCTTATATCTTCTTTATGACTTCAATAGGCTTTCTAGACTTAATGAAATTGCTGAAGCAAATAATTGGGATGTGGCTTTTCATATGGCTTATGCTCTTTACCTAGATATTATTAACTTACTCCTAGAACTACTGGAAGCAATGGGGCAATAGAATAAGAACACTTGAACTACTTATCGAAATTGATAGCTAAAAAAATATTAATAACTTTCTTTGTTTCATTGATTTTAAGTAATCAAATCCAGGGAATGATTTCTATTGATACTTTCTCTTCTTCAAGCTTTAATAAAAACATGGAAATTAGTAAAAAATATCAAGGAATAGAATTCTCATATATAGAGACAAATGGAATAAAAATGAGGATCGCTCAAAAAGGAGAAGGTCCTATGGTTTTATTAGTCCATGGATGGCCTGAATCGTGGTATTCATGGAGGCACCAAATCATGTCACTTTCTGAACAGGGCTATAGAGTTGTTGCGCCTGACATGAGGGGTTATGGAGAAACAGACTCGCCTGAGAGTCCTTCAGAATACAATATCAAAAAACTTACCGCTGACATGGTTGGAGTATTAGATGCGTTGGGAGAAGAAACAGCCACCATAGTTGGACATGACTGGGGTTCACCAGTAGCAGCTCACTCAGCAATATTCTATCCAGAAAGATTTACTAAATTGGTTCTCATGAGTGTCCCTTACACTGGTAGGGCTGCAGCATCCCCTCTAAGTAGTTTAAAAGCTGCTTTTGGAGATAATTTCTTTTATATGCTTCATCATAACGAACCCGGAGGTATAGCCGAAAAAGAATACGACAGCGACGTAAGGGGCATATTAAAAAAACTCTATACTTCACCGGACACACCCAGAGAAGACCCCGAAGTAACTGATCCCCATAAGAGTGCCGGAGGGTGGCTAAAAAGATTAGGAGAGCCGAAAAAGATGCCGGACTGGTTACTCCAAGAAGACCTTGATTATCTAGTGGTGCAATTTGAGAAAGCGGGCTTTAGAGGTGGAGTAAATTATTACAGAAATATAGATACAAACTGGAAAATAACCGAAGACATGGAAGATCTAAGAATAAAAGTGCCTACTCTCTTTGTGGCCGGAAAAGAAGATATGGTAATTCAAGGTGCTTCTACTTCTGGACTTGAGGCCTCGATGAAAGATCATGTAACTAGCTTGATTGATGTAACTCTATTCCCCAATACAGGGCATTGGGTGCAACAAGAAGAGCCAGAAAAAACAACACAAGCTTTGCTGAAATTCTTAGATAACTAAACTCCTTCGACGATTACTACGTGCCTTTCGGCTGCGTTCTCCTGAAATTTAAATGCTTCTCTGTATTCTGGAGAGTCATAACATTTCTGGGCCTGCTCTAAGCTTTCAAATTCGACTAAGACAGTTCTTTCATACACGCCGCCTTCAACTTCTACCTGCTTTCCTCCTCTGGCCAAAAACTTCCCTCCATGAAATTCAATGGCAGGTCCTGCCAGTTCAGCATATTTAGAATATTCTTCTTGGTTAATAATATGACATCTAGCTACCCAATAAGCTGCCATAGTTCCTCCTTATATTTAAGTTAGTATCGCAAGAGAAGCAATAATAACAACAAACCACAATGATAGTGCCTGCAAAACAGGTCTTATAGAAATATTCCTTATGGCTTCTTTATCAATTTGTGTACCAATACAAAACAATCCTATTGTCAGGCACCCTCTATTTATAGATGCAAGAGATGTCGTTACTTCTTCGGAAAAAGAAAATAAAAAATTGAGCACTACAGCACCAATAAAAAAGATTACGAATAAAGGTAAGCCCAAAGTTTCTCTCTTTTCTTTGAAATACCAAGCAGTAAAAACTACCAAAGGAATAATCCAAAGAGTCCTGCCTACCTTAAGAGTGGCTGCAAACTCAACGGCTGTATTTCCAACCGCAGATGCAGCTCCTATCACTGAGGCTGTATCGTGAATTGCTAAAGCCGCCCAAGCTCCAAAACTCTCTTCACTAAGTTGTAAATAATTATTCAGAAACGGGAAAATAACTACTGCAAAAGCATTTAAAAGGAAGACTATGCATAAAGCGGTTGTTAATTCATTAGATTTTGCTTTCATAACTGGCGCTATGGTTGCCATAGCGGTACCACCGCAAATCGCCGTTCCAGCAGCTAAAAGATAAGATTGTTTTTTCTTCACTCCAAAGGCAATGCCTAAAGTTATTCCTAAAGCAAATGTAGTTAGTACAAATAGCGAAATCCACGGAAAATAACTTCCGGTAATCTCTATTACCTGACTAACACTAATGCTGCCTCCTAGAAAGACTATTCCTGTTTGTAGAACTTTTGTTCCTATAATTTTAGTGAAGAAATCATCAGGGAGTTCAAGAACGTAAGCTATAAATATTCCTACCAGGATTGAGAAAGGTGCAGAGCCCATCCATAGGCAGGAGAAAAGAGCTAGAATTGATATTAGGTAGTTCATAAAGTTGGTAGGTCCAGAGGGCTCGAACCCCTTTCCGACAAATAAATTAATTTTAGGAATCTCTAAGCTTTATCACCATAGTCTTTCATATGTTCTGCAATCCTAGGAGTGTCACCATACATAAAATGATTTTCCATTTTCTCTCTATATTTACTTGCTGGAACAGTTAAGCCTGCAGCCTCAGCAACTTCTCTAATATGCATTGGAGTTGCTCCACAACAAACACCTAAATAATTAATGCCTAATTCATAAGCCTCCTTACCAAACTCTCTCATTTCATACCTATTAACATACATTGGATCAAGGGCTGTTGGAAAAGTCCTTCCATGAGGGGCAGGACATGTACAACCATGCTCATCGGGTAAATTAAAAAATGTTGGGTTGTCTTCTGTTGTTCTATAAGGAAGGGGTAATGCAGCCATATGGCATTTTAGAACTTTTCT
>Ga0208764_10001189_pt1 | contig 16928 bp, 16 predicted proteins | sample ETNtaG_18_FD_185762 | JGI IMG/M metagenome (GOLD analysis project Ga0208764, IMG submission 185762) | Marine microbial and viral communities from oxygen minimum zone, Eastern Pacific Ocean - ETNP201302SV91 (SPAdes) (version 2) | ecosystem: Environmental > Aquatic > Marine > Oceanic ... | reverse complement strand
TATTTCCCGGTGCGAACGACCTTTTAATGTCACTTGTTGGGAACGTAAAGCTCGCATTAGTGACTAACGGTGTTGCCATTACCCAGAGGTCACGAATTCGCAAGTTCAATATAGAACAATTCTTTGATGCAATCGTAATCTCAGGCGAGTTTGGTACACCTAAACCAAATCCCGAAATATTCTCTGAAGCATTACGACTCCTAGATCACACTAACAAAAAGAGTGTTCTTATGGTCGGGGATAGTTTAAGTTCGGATATAGCAGGTGCGACAAATTTCCATATTGATTCGTGCTGGTTTAACCCTCTTGGCAAACAATCAGATGGCCGGCGATTCCCAACACATACTTGCGATTCATTCGATGACCTGGTGAGGATTATTCTTTGATTTTTTACTGATTTCAAATGAGGTGCCTCTCGTGCAAACTACTTTGTACGCTTCTTAAAAGGAAAGAGTCATGTTGAGTTTCAGCATTTAACTTACACCCACAAAACACCTACAAATAATATGTTGGTTTCATCCGAAAAGATCTTTAATCTCCCATAGCGCAGCCTGAGAATTCTGGAAGTGGATAGCTTTCATTCCAGTTCTTTCCGCACCAGCTACATTATGAATAAGATCATCTATCATAAGACACGATTTTGTTGACACTCCCAACTGGTGAGCGGTTAGTTCATATATTTCAGGATCGGGCTTACGCAATCCAACTTTCGAAGAGTCGATTATCACATCAAAAAGCTCATTGACCCGAATTGTTTGTTCAATGACTGGACGGAATTCGGGGACAGCGTTTGTTAGTAGAGCCACTGGAATGCCCTTTGCTCTTAACCATTTAACAGCGTCATCCATTATTTCATCTGCTTCATTTTCTGCATCAGCTACCCAAGGTAAAAAGATGTCAAGATCAAACGTTATTTCATGTGGATCTAATATCTTTTGCATCTGGATTGCGAAAGCATCATCAAGCGGTTGCCGACCACATTCTGCTTCAAACCACGGATTAACGTAGTCTTTGCTTTCTCCTAAAATTAGTGAAATTAGAAGATTAGGTTCAGCATTGAATTCATTAGCTAGCATATGAACTCTTCCTATCGGGGATTTTGCCATCACTCCCCCGTAGTCAAAGATTGCTGCTTGCAATGAATCCTCAGTCACTTTCTCACCTTACAGCGCATATATTCGCTTCCATTGCCCTATTCTTTATCAAATGGTCTCCGCTAACAGTGTCCCGTCAAATAGGTACGACGCTTCTTTGGCGAACTCAATTGAACTTAAATGGCAAAAACGATGGGAAGAGGATGGCACTTACCATGCACCGAATCCATCTGGCTCATTAGCAAGTGACTCTGAACGTATTAATTTGCCTAAATTGTTTGTTATGGACATGTTCCCTTACCCCTCGGGCACCGGACTCCATGTCGGACATCCTTTAGGGTTTATAGGAACTGATGTATACGCCAGATACAAACGGATGACTGGATACAACGTCCTGCACACTATGGGTTACGATGCATTCGGTTTACCGGCAGAAGAACATGCTCGCCAAACAGGCCAACACCCACGAGATAATACAAACTCAAATATAGAGAATATGCGTGGCCAATTGCGAAGGCTGGGTCTAGGGCATGACTTAAGGAGATCAATTGCCACAACAGATTTAGATTATTATCGATGGACGCAATGGATCTTTCTGCAACTCTTTAATGCCTGGTACGACGACGAAAAGAAATGTGCTCGGCCCATTTCCGAACTTGAAGATGCTCTCTCAAATGGCTCACGGACATTAGAAAATGGGGCAAGTTGGAATGCCCTAACCAGCCAAGAAAGGAAGGATTGCATCAATTCATACAGGTTAGCTTTCCTTGATGAAGCTCCAGTTAATTGGTGCCCAGCGCTCGGAACCGTTCTAGCTAACGAAGAGATCACATCTGAGGGGAGAAGCGAACGCGGAAACCATCCTGTATACAGGCGACCATTGAAACAATGGATGATGCGAATTACTGCATATGCCGACCGCCTTCTTGATGACCTCGAAAATCTTGATTGGAGCGATGCCATCAAGACTATGCAACGTAATTGGATAGGCAAAAGCAATGGTGCCGAAATCGTTTTCCCAGTTGCAGACAAAGAAATTGCAGTCTTTACTACTCGACCAGACACACTTTTCGGAGCAACTTACATGGTCTTAGCTCCTGAGCATCCACTTCTTGAAGAAATAGTTCCGAGTTCTTGGCCAGACGGAACGCCTGACGAATGGAAGCAAGAATTTCCAAATCCCCAAACAGCCATAGAAGCATACCAGCAATTAACGGCACAAAAAACTGATCTAGATAGGCAAGAAAATAAAGAGAAAACTGGGATTTTCCTAGGCGTTTACGCCAAGGTTCCAGTGAATGATAAACAAATACCTGTTTTTATTTCTGACTATGTGCTCATGGGTTACGGAACCGGAGCCATCATGGCAGTTCCGGGGCAAGACGAACGAGACTGGGAGTTCGCTGAACTTTTCAATCTAGATATCGTGCGAACAGTCGAACCACCCACTTCTTGGGATGGAAAAGCTTTCACAGGCAATGGGCCGGCAATAAACAGTGACTTCCTGAACGGCCTCTCAGTTGACGATGCAAAATCGAAGATGATTGAGTGGCTCGACACAACGGGAAACGGAACAATAAAAACTACATACAAACTAAGAGACTGGTTATTTAGCCGGCAACGATACTGGGGTGAGCCCTTCCCTATCGTCTACGGCGAGGACGGACTTCCTATCGGAGTCGACGAACGCCATCTCCCAGTTGAACTCCCGGATCTAATAGATTGGGCGCCGAGAAGTTTAGATGAAAACAGTGATCCTGAACCTCCCTTAGGACGTGCCAGCGATTGGGGGGCCATTGAGCTTGACCTTGGAGATGGTCTTCAATCTTACAAACGCGAGCTCAACACAATGCCCCAATGGGCAGGCTCGTGCTGGTACTATCTCAGATACCTTGACCCAGATAACAATGAAAACTTTGTAGCAAAAGACATAGAAGAATATTGGATGTCAGGTGATACTGGTGGGGTTGATCTTTACGTAGGGGGTGTTGAACACGCAGTTCTACACCTTCTTTACAGTAGATTCTGGCACAAAGTCCTCTACGATTTAGGGCACGTCAGTTCTCTGGAACCGTTTCAGCGTTTATACAACCAAGGTTACATTCAAGCAGCGGCTTATCAAGATGCTAGGGGAATGTATGTTGAAGCTAGCGAAGTTATTGAGAATGGTGGTGCGTTCACCCATAACGATGAGCAAGTAACGCGATCCTTCGGAAAGATGGGTAAATCACTTAAAAATTCAGTCACACCAGATGAGATGTACGATGAATTCGGGGCTGATACTTTGCGTCTCTACGAAATGTTCATGGGACCCTTAGATCAAGATCGACCATGGGAAACAAAATCTGTCGTTGGCTCACAACGTTTAATTCAAAGAGTTTGGAGAAATCTCGTTGATGAAGAATCAGGCAACCTTAATATCTCCGACCTTGAAGCCTCTAAAGAGTTGCGTCAATTACTTCACCGAACTATCCAAGCAGTTAACGATGACATGGAAAACTTACGTTTCAATACGGCTATAGCCCGAATCACTGAATTAAATAACGAAATCACAAAGATCCCTGAAGACACGCCAAGAGAAGTGGCTGAGACTTTAGTGCTTCTTCTCTCACCGCTAGTGCCACATATTGCAGAAGAATTATGGGAAAAACTCGGTTACGAGACAAGTGTCGTTTACGTTTCTTTCCCACAAGCCGATACATCGCTTCTACTTGAAGAATCAATAGAAATACCGATTCAAATAAATGGTAAAGTGAAAAGCAAAATAACTGTTCCGAGCGGGTCTACCCCTGAAACAGTTCGAGAAATCGCGTTACAAGATCCAAAAATCAATACCATCATCTCCGGGGAAACTATTCGGAAGGAAATTATCATTGATGGCAAACTTGTTAACTTTGTGATCTAGATTCTTCCAGATCGATTGACTAGAGTTGGCCTATGGGTCGAGATGATAAATCAGGTTTATTTCTAGCAAATCCGGAAATCGGCGAACGATTCGGTGACCTGTACGGGACTTTCTGGTGCCAAGGGAACATTCCTCACGAATTGAAAGAAGTTATACGACTGCGCAATGCTCAAATAACGGATTGCGGCTATTGAAAGAATGTCAGATTTTCACTTGCCCGTGAGGCAGGCCTCACCGAAAAAGAAGCTTCTAAAATTAACGCTGGTGAACTGCAAGTCGACTTACCTGATCACTGGATCCCAGCACTTGAATTCACTGACCATTTTATACATACACCATCTCCCCTACCACAAAAACTTCTTTCAAAAATCTCAGACACATATACCAAAGACGAAATAACTGAAATCGCTTTAGGATTAGGCCTCTTTCATGGGTTTTCAAAAATGCTCATTGCTCTTGGGCGAGAGCCTGATGAAATGGCCACTACAATTATCCCCACGCCAACAAGCCCAACTGAACACTTAAGTATCACAGTCCCTGATTCGCATCCCGTTACTTCCTTGCTTTCATCCACTCCCGACCTCAAGGACCGGTGGTTGCACCTTGAAAATGCTCTATGGGAGATGAATTATTACCCAAAATCTGAACTTCAAATAATCCGTTCGAGAATGGCGAATTTATTACGCGTTAACCATAGATACGTAGACTTTTATAAAAGCGAACATTCCACCCTTACTGAACAAAGTATTTCGGACCAATTCGTATTTGATGTTCGATCAATCACGTTTGAACAAAGAAATGTGATCATTAACGAGTTTGGAACAGAAGGTCTACTGAATTTAATGATATGCCTAGCGCTTTACGATGGCATCTTCAGAGTCGCCGCAACCCTCGATTCATGGCAATGACTGTGTACGGTACGTGACACAATATCCACCTCCGATTTGAGAACGATACTCATAGATGAGCCCCGAAGAGCATTTCTCGTTTGCTCCAATAATCTCCCATACACTCGCATCTTCTCTACCGTCGCAGGGAACTTCTTCAACTGGAGCAATGTCAATACACAGCTTGGGCTCCCCATTTACTGTTCCAGGCACGTACTGAGTCTTTGGATTAGTCGAACTTGCATTACCTCCAATGACAAAACCGAGAACAATTGCGCCTGCAACCAAGACCAGCAAAGTAAGTAGCGGGACTGGTTTCATGAGCTTAGCAAATCCGCGAATTTCCATTTCTTCTAGAGATGCGACTCGTGTTACTCGAATTTGCTTTGATTCTTCTTCCGCTAGCAATTCTTCAGAGATTCTTCTACTGGTTTGACGAAGTTCATCGTCGCTGATTCTAATAGCTAACGATGCATCATATTTTTTCCGTTTTTCATAATTAGAAATAATGCTCCAAGCGGCATTTAGATCTTTCATTTCCTGTTCCCGCTTTTCCAATTCAGACCTCGTTAGCTCGGGATGATTATCGGGATGAATAAGGCGCGCCTTCTTCAAGTAGTGCTTCTTAATAACAGCTAAGTCAGCGTTAGGATCAACGCCTAGGATTTCATAATGGTTTTTGCTCCGTGGCATTAGTAACTTCCTGTCATGACTTCCATAGATAAGATTAATCCCTAGACTATTTAGAAGCACCATTGAGGTATTTTTAGTATGAGTCATCTAGTTATGTGTAAGCGATGTCACGAAAGTGATGATCTAGAGGGTTTTTCTGAAAATGATCAAATTTCTGTCCGCTGTTTAAAGTGCGGACTTACCTGGGTACGAGACCTCACGCCCAAATGCTTGAAATGTGATTCCGTTAAAGTCAGGCCCGCATTTGAAGCGATTGTTTCCAAGTCGCGCGGAACCCAACTTTCTGTTCAGAGTTCAAAGTTAATATATCTGTGCGAGGATTGTGATGCTTCACGTCTTAAAGATTATCAAATACGGAATTCCCCAATCATGCCCAAAGACCTTCCAACTACGTAATATCTCCATGCAACGCTTCTGCGATCTTATCTAAGCTCGCTACTCGAGAACCCTTTATCAACACTGCTGAGTCTCCTCCCAATAGGCTATTCTCATCTAGTTTTTCTAAAGCTTCTTTCCACGATGAAACTTGAAGACCCCCATATTCTTCTACCCCTACAGAAATCACATGCACACCTAAGTTTCTAAGTCGATCACCTATCTCCATGTGTTCAGCAACACTTCTATCCCCAAGTTCTGCCATTAAGCCCAAAATAGCTATTTTTGTTTCAACGCCAGTTGACATAAGTGTGTCAATTGCAGCGTTCATAGACGCTGGGTTAGCATTGTACGAATCATTGATGATTAGCGTTCCATTTCTTATTCTTCGTAGATCCATGCGCATTGGTGATAGTTCAATGTTGCCAAGCGATCCGACAAGTTCACTCTGGTCTACACCAACAGTTAACCCCACTGAAATTGCTGCGAGAGCATTGAGGACATTGTGTACACCTGGAATATTCAATCTCGCTTCATCTTCACCCCACGGTGTCCTCAGCGTAAAGGATGCGCAAACATTTTCATCCGTGACAATATTCTCTGCGACGACATCAGCGTCGCGAAAACCAAACGTCATTACTTCTGCTTTCGTTCTTGACGCCATCAACCGGACGCGTTGGTCTTCTGCGTTCAAGATAGCTGTACCAGATTCCGGCAGACTCTCAATAAGTTCTCCTTTAGTCGCAGCTATTTGTTCTTCGTTTACAAAGAATTCTGTATGGGCCGCACTTACTTGAGTCACCAATCCGACAGTAGGGGACGCTATCTCACATAATTCTCGAATTTGACCAGGGCCTCTCGCCCCCATTTCTAAAACAACGTGTTCCGTAGAGTCGTCACACGAAAGAAGGGTTAAAGGAACACCGATCTCATTATTATGCGACAGCTTGCTAACATGCGTTGAATAATTATCGGATAAGCAGGCAAAAACAATATCTTTCGTGGTTGTTTTCCCAACAGAGCCAGTAATCGCAACGACCTCACCACAAATCTTTTCCCTTACGTATTTTGCTAAATTTTGAAGTGATAAGAGAGTATCTTCTACCTGTACTGCATTTCCTACAGCGTTTCCATGACTGAATAGATGCGCTTTAGCACCTTTCCGCAATGATTCACGTACATATTCATGTCCATCTCTTTCCGCTAGAAGAGGTATAAATAGTTCCCCTTTCTGAAGAGTTCTTGTATCGATAGATACCCCCTCTATCATCAAGGATCCGTCACCAAAGATTTCCCCTTCGCAGACATCCGCTATTTCTTGAATTGTGAGTTTCATTGGCATGTGGTGGCTACTCTATGGAAGGTACGGCACCGGATCAACAGGAACCCCGCTAATCCGAACCTCGAAATGCAAGTGAGGACCTGTTGAAAGTCCAGTCGTGCCGCATGCACCTACGTGCTCACCAGCGACAACATACTCATCACCCGTGACAAAAATATTTGATAAATGAGCATAAAGTGTTGAAGTTGAATTCGCGTGTTGAACAATAACTGCATATCCGTAACCACCGTAATATTCGGCAAGCATCACTATCCCATCAGTTGCTGCCCGTATCGCGTCGCCAGTTGCACAATTAAAATCAGCACCCGAGTGCATTCTGGCGTAACCGAGTATTGGATGCATTCGCATTCCATAACCTGATGTCAGCGCACCTGCCGAAGGGTATACCCATCCCGTCTCGGTAATTTCACCTAAACGTGCTTCTAGTTCAGCGCGCCTTCGCGCCTCTTCTAGCTCTCTAGCAATTCTTTCCTCTTCAGCCGCAATGTAATTAGTTATGTCTTCCTGTTCCTGGACTGCGGTTGTCAACATGGAGTCCCAGAATTCACGACGGACATCCAATTCTGCTTTTATTTCTGCCTGTTTTGATTTTTGAGATTCCAACTTAACTCTCACTTCTTCTAACTCAGCACGTATAGCATCTGCTTCATCTTGTGCAGCAGCCGCCTTCGTAAGGAGATAGGAGCGCTCCTGTTGAATTAATTTGAGCTGGTCAAGCACATCATTCGTATCGCTACTCACTAAATCAAGTAAAGCTATCTTATGTGCCGCAACCGTAGCATCCCCTGCTTCAAACCATGCTTCTGTCCTTCGGTCGCTTAACCCTATGTAAGACTCAACAGCGTAAGCGATTGCCCTATCCTCAAGAACAGTTATCTCACTAGCGATAGCAAGAAAATCTTCTTGAGCTTCGATTTTCTGATCAAGTGCGGCTTCAAGTCGTTGCTCAGCCGCTTGCTCTTTAGCTTCCTGCAGAAGAACTAAATTCGTTGCTGCCTCTAAGGCAGCGACAACTTCGAAATCTTCTGCTTCAAGTAATGCTATTTCTGCTTCAGCTGCCAATTGTTCCTGTCGCACTAATTCACGTTGTTCTTTGGCCTGCTCAATTGTGTCATCTTCCTCCTGAGCACTTATTGACCCCATTGGCGTAAGCAAAGCCAGAAAACAGAGAATTCCGAGCCCTAATTTCGTGATATGTTCTCTTTTCGACACAAAACATATGATAGTTCGCTTCTCCAGTGATTGGGTTTCAACTAAGAGCGGTTTTTAGATGAAAACTCATCAATGAAGATACTCTTGATGATATGACTGAAACAGTTCTAGACGTTGACATGCTTGCATTTGAAAACGGAGGGAAAGCAGATCGTAATGCCGTAGTCAATGGGGTGATGCAAAGTTTAAAAACTGGTTTTGTCTACACATCCCACGATATGTCTCAAGATTTTTTAGATGAAGTCTATGGAATGCTAAGTCTGTTCTTCACCTTCTCGGAAAAGCAAAAAGCAACTGCCGCAATTGAAGGCACCAATGGACAACGCGGCTATACAGGACTTTTAGTAGAAACCGCAGCTATCTCAGATGTTCCAGATTGGAAGGAAATGCTTAATTGGGGCAAAAATCTTCCAAACGGGCATCCACTTAAGGCCCGCTACCCACATAGATTCTTTGACAACATTTTTCCCGAAAAACTAATACCCGGTATCACCGAAACGCTGGAATCCTTCCATGATCAAGTTCTTAAGTTGCAATTGCGTTTCTTGCGTATCATCGCGACTGGGTTAAATACATCCGAAAGTTTCTTTGATTCATTTGTTCCAGGTGGTGCAAATTTGACTCGAGCAATACACTACCCAGCGATGGATTTAGCCCCGAACGATTCTCATATATGGGCTGAAGAACATGGTGACATTAATTTAATTACTGCTTTACCAAGGGCTACAGCTCGAGGATTGCAGATAAAAGGTTCGGATGGATGGATGGATGCCGTACCACCAGAAAACCATTTAATTATCAACACTGGAATAATGTTGGAACATTTAACTAATGGCATGATCCCCACTGGCATACACCGAGTAGTTGCTGACCAGAGTCAAGTCGGAAGTCGTTTGTCCATTGTGCAATTTTGCCACCCCACGCCTTGGACCGTGCTTTCCCCAATACCAAGTTGCATTAGTAGTGAAAATCCACAACGGTATGCGCCTATCACTGCAGCAGACAGACTCGACCAAGTTTTATGGGAAATCAATTTATTGGAAGACAACAGACGTGTTGAGTAGCATGCTGCTTTGCAGAACCAATAGCACTCTGTAATAATTTTACTATGTCAACGCTCCTAGCTCACGTCAAGGTTAAAGCTGGATTTGAAGACCACTGGGAGTCAATCGCCAAACGTGTTTTTGCCGCAACCCATAAAACCGAAACCGGCTGCAATCGTTATGAATACTGGAGAGGTTCTGACGAACGCACCTACTACGTTCTTTTGTCATTTGACAGTTTTAATGATTTTATGACCCACCAGGTCGCCGACTACCACCACAATACCGATTTTGGAGATTGTTTTGAAGCATTCAAGCTCGAATGGGTAGATCCAATTTCTGGAGCATCACCATTACGTGAGTCCACTACCTCTGGAAGCACAGACAGTAGTAAAGATGACGTTTGGAATCAATATGTTGCAAATCACAGTAGCGAAACACCTGAATGGTGGCTGCAACAAAGAGCTAAGTGAAGCATCCTGCTTGAATTTTGGCTTCTAGTCGGAAGTATTTATGCAAACTTCACAGTCAGATTTCCAAGCATTCGCGTAAGATAGATGCATGGCAAATAATGTTTCAGGTATTTTTGATTCAAACAAATGGGATAAAATTCTAGATTTCAAATTCACCGATATCACATATCATAAAGCAAAAAATCAAGGAACTGTAAGAATCGCCTTTAACCGACCTGAAGTAAGGAATGCTTTTAGACCAAAGACTGTTGATGAACTTTACCGGGCTTTTGACCATGCTCGCATGAGTACGGATATCGGCTGCATTCTATTAACTGGCAACGGTCCATCCCCGAAAGATGGTGTATGGGCATTTTGCTCTGGCGGTGATCAGAGAATTCGAGGTAAAGACGGGTACAAATACGCTGAAGGAGATTCAAGTGATTCAATTGATCTCTCAAAAGTAGGGCGACTTCACATTCTTGAAGTTCAGCGACTAATTCGGATTATCCCTAAGCCCGTAATTTCAGTGGTCCCAGGTTGGGCAGTTGGTGGAGGTCATAGTCTGCACGTTACATGCGACTTAAGCATTGCAAGCGAAGAACACGCTAAATTCATGCAAACAGATACGGACGTCGCAAGTTTTGACGGAGGTTTCGGGTCTGCTTATTTAGCTAGACAAGTTGGACAAAAATTCGCACGTGAGATTTTTTTCTTAGGTAACGAATATTCTGCGAATGAAGCGAAAGAGATGGGAATGGTCAATAAAGTTGTCACCCACGAACTTCTTGAAGAAACAGCTCTGGAGTGGGCTTCAAAAATCAATGAGAAATCCCCAACTGCCAATCGAATGGCAAAATTTGCTTTAAACCTCATTGATGATGGTTTAATTGGCCAACAAGTTTTCGCAGGAGAGGCAACTCGTCTCGCTTACATGACAGACGAAGCCCAAGAAGGACGCGATGCTTTCTTAGAAAAACGTGATCCGGACTGGACTCCGTTCCCTTACCATTTCTAAGCTTTAACGTTTATCAAATGTGACGTGCAGGTCCGTAAACGAACGCAGAGTGAAGTTCATGTGATGTTGGAAACTATTTTTCCCTTCGCTGAAGCGAAAATTTTTTAATCTTTTTAGAATAATTTCTGTTGCTATATTTTGCTCTAGTCGGGTCAGTCCAGCTCCCGGACAATGGGTTTGACCAATTGAAAATGCCAAATGTTTCGACGCATTTTCTCTCTCAAGTTCAAGATCGGCTGGACATTCAAATTGTTTCTTGTCCCTGTTAGCAGCTCCATACCTCATATGAATATGGGATCCCTTTGGGATAGGGATTCCGGCTATTTCTGTATCTTCGGCTGCCTGACGATCCATGCCTTGCGTTGGAGATTCGAGCCTAAGTACCTCTTCTACAAAAGTTCGTATTAGTTTTGGATTTTCCACCAATGTCTTCTGGAGCTCAGGATTTTCAATTAGAAGCCAAAGACCAGATGTTAAAGCGAAAGTGGTAGTTTCATTACCCCCTATGTAAAGATGATCAATCATATTTATGATTTCGGCATCCGTTAACATTCGCTTCTCAGAGTGAAGATTCACTGGAGTGTGTACTAAGTAGCTGACTACATCATCAGTCAGATCTTCTTTAGGGTTTTCTCTACGGTCTTGAATATGGCTGTAAATGTAATGTTGGAACTCAACCATCAATCTTGACACTTCTCTTTCTTGCTCAACGTCTAATTGCAAAGAAAAAGGGGCGACCCATGCTTCGCTCCAAACTTTTAATCTCTCAAGATCTTCTAATGGGAAACCCATCATCACCGTTATCACCATTGATGGCAGTAGCTCTGCGAATTGCGTTACATATTCGACTTCTCCGTCGTCAATCCAGTTATCTATTAGTTGATTAGCAATTTCTGCAATTAAGTCAGTTTGTTTTTGGGCTCCTTTTACTGAGAAAAAATGGTCAACCATATCTCGGTACCGCCGGTGGTTTGGAGGATTGGAACCCAAAACAGTCTGTTTGGGCCATCCATTTTCATTGAAATAATCTTGGGCTTTCTTATCAGAGATTAATGGTCGAGATTTACCAGCGCCTCTACGAAATATATCTGTTTTTCGTAGGACATTATAAATATCTTCATATCGTGTTAAGAAAAATGTTTGTGTGTCTGGCACTTGATAAACGGGGCGTTCGGAGCGCAAAAGATCATAGGTTGGATACCAGTTCTCTATGGCCTCTGGGGAGAATACATCTACGTCCCCTACCGTCTTAGGCTCTCCAGGACATCCAGTCATTTCCCCTCCTTAACAATCATAAGATTACCAAAATTACTGGTACATATGCACATGCATCACAAGCATGGCAATATAGATCCATGAATTACCGAATTAACCCACGTACGATCCATCCACCAGCAGCCAAGTACGCTCATGGAGTACTCTCGCGTGGATTCGATCAGATCTTACATTCTTCAGGGATAGTGCCGGTTGGCATAGATGGCAATACCCCTGAAAAGATAGCTGATCAAGCAACGTTGGTTTGGAAAAATATTGTAGAAATTCTAAAAGAAGCACATATGGAAGTAACTGACATTGTCTCTGTCACTACCTATGTTGTTCTCGATCAGGATCTACAAGCAGTTATGAAAGCAAGAGATGATCATCTGAAACAACACCGTGCCGCCTCGACGTTAGTCACGGTACCCGAATTGGCACAAGACCAATGGAAAATGGAAATTGCCATTGTCGCTATCAGATAGCAAAATCAGTGTTCCTAGGCAATTACTCGTGGCTTGTAAGTAACATGAAGCTCTTTCAACCCTCGCAAGACAAATGATTCTTCATATTCAAAGTTATTTTTTCCTTCGGCAAGATTGATGTCTTCAATATTTTCTAGCAATCTTTGTACCGCTATCTTTGCTTCAGAACGAGCCAATAGCGCTCCGATGCAATAATGCTCGCCGTGTCCGAATGCTATGTGCTCACGGACATTATCACGGTCTATTGAGAACACATCTGGATCAGGAAAAATTTCAGGATCCCTATTTGCTGCTGCGAAAATAACCCAAATATGTTGGCCGGCCTTGATCTTTACTCCATTGACTTCTGTATCAAGTTTCGCTGATCTGAAAAGCCCACCCACTGGAGCTTCGTATCGTAAACCTTCCTCAATGAAATTATCAATGAGTGACGGGTTATCCCTTAATAACTGTTCAAGGCCATCATCTACAGCTAACCGGTGCATGAGGTTAGTGAGAAGTTTCGTCGTCGTTTCGTTTCCGGCCACAAGAAATTGTTGGAGCATCGAAAGCATCTCAGCTTCGTTAAGCATTTCATCGTTGACCTCCGCAGTTGCGACATCTGAAATAATGTCTTCCAACGGGGATTCACGTCTTTGCCCGAGTATGTCTCCAAAGAATTCATTGAATCCTTTCAGCGAAATTAAATAATCACGAACTTTCTCAATACTTGGATCTGGATTCCCTACAGGCATTACTAAATCATCTGACCATTTCTTAAATATAGCTAGATCATCTGTTCCGACTCCTAATGCGTAAGCAATGATTGTCATCGGTAGGCCAACTGCGAATTCACTCACAAACTCCATTTGCTCCTTCTCTCGAATTGGAGCAAGTAAACTTTCTGTCACATCTTCAATCATTGGTTCCATGCCGCGTAACCGGCTAGGACGAAATGCCCTATTGACTGCTTTTCTTTGACGACGATGTTCAGGTGGGTCAGCATTCAGCAACACTGCTGCATTAGCGGCATTGGCGAGGAATGTTTGAAAATATTCTGCCATATCTGGATCTTTGGCTAGTTCTTCCATAGCTGTAGCAAATCCTGACCGACCATCCCGAGGGCCCGTCGGCATCAGAGAGGAAAACCGATCCGTATCGTGCAGGATTTCCATTGCATCTTCGTATTTAGTGCAAACCCATGTTCCGAGCTTTTCACTAAAATGAATTGGGTTTTCTTTTCGCAATTCTGAAAAAATTGGATATGGGCAGCCAATAGCCTCTTGGTCCCTATCTATTAGTGCGTCTAGTCGATCATTCATTTATTACCTTCTTATCATTTTCCAGAACTCATTCTAAATATTAAGCATTCCACCGTCAACCCTCACGATTTGTCCTGTCACATAGGAAGCAAGATCAGATGCAAGAAAGCAAATAACGTTTGCGATCTCCTCAGGTGTTCCCCATTTACCCAATGGAACACGCTTGACGAAATTCTCCAGCACGTTCTCTTCACCTAACAGTTCAAATGTTGGTTCCCACATCTCAGTTAAAACGAGGCCTGGCGCGCAGGCGTTCACGCGGACACCCTTGTTGGCCCATTCATTGCTGAGGTTCTTTGTCAGAGTGTTGAGTCCACCTTTTGAGGCTGCGTAGGCTCCCTGAGTTCCTCCAGCTCCTGCAGCTGCTGTTGACGTTACGTTCACAACATTCCCCTGAGTAGCGAAGAGATCTTTTGCGAAGACTGAGCACAGCATAAATGCCTGTCTGAGATTCACAAGAAGCGTTTCATCAATTGCAGCTGCTGTTGCTCTGTGCGCTGGCTCATTTCTTTCAACTGCAGCGTTGTTCACAAGAACATCAATTCTACCGAATTCCTCAATGACTATTTCACGAATTCTCTCAGGCGCATCATCAAGTGAGAGATCAATCACCAGATGCATGCTTTGACCTTTCAGATCTTCTTTGATTTCTAGTAATTTATCTTCACTTCTTGCAACGAGAACAGTCGTTGCCCCCCTTGCATCTAACTGGCGAACTACGGCTTCTCCAATTCCTCGACTTGCACCAGTCACGACAGCTACTTTTCCTTTGAAACTGGCTTCCATTAGATCCTCCCTCACGAATCATTCTTACAGGTAAAGCAAATTACGTCTGATAATGGCACAATAGAACTATGGACACTCTATTTGACCCATCTTCTTATGAGACAATTTCTGTGGAGATAAGAAACAACGTTGGAATAGTTACGTTAAACCGTCCTGACGTGTTACACGCATTCAATGACACTATGTGCGCAGAAATTAAAGAAACCTGGCGAGCTTTTCGTGAAATTGATGAGGTACACGCCATACTTTTGACAGCTTCTGGAGATAAATCATTTTGCGTGGGAATTGATCGAAGCGGCGAGATGACTGCACTCGAAGAAACAGAGAATCTCTTCGGCACATCCAACAACTACATGTATGACGACCCAGGAGACGATTTGGGGCCGAAATCCTGTGACCTTTGGAAACCGGTTATTTGTGCAGTGAATGGCATGTGTTGTGGAGGTGCGTTCTATTTTCTTTCTGAGTGCGACATTATTATCGCTTCCGAAAATGCGACTTTCTTTGACCCACACGTTACCTATGGCATGCCAGCAGTCTACGAACCAATCAAAATGGCGCAACGAATTCCACTAGGTGAGATATTGCGACTTACTTTGTTGGGCAACCACGAACGACTTAGCGCTGCCACAGCGCTTACGATAGGCCTTGTTAGCGAAGTTACTTCAAAAAATGATCTGCACGAAAAAGCGGTGTGGATTGCTGAAGCTATTGCTAGTCAACCGCCTATAGCCGTGCAAGCTAGCCTTCGTGCTATATGGGCATCCAACGACCTAGGGCGATTAGATGCGCTATCTCTGGCTCCGTCAATTCTTACGACTGGTATGTCCAAATCAGCGATGAAGGAAGGGCAAGAAGCTTTCGAAAGCGGAAAACGAACTAATTACCGTACTCGGTAGTGGCCTTTTATTGGGATATCACAACTTTCTCAGTAGCATTTAACTATGCGCAACCTACTCCTTGACCTGCGACTTACGTGCCCGGTGGCCTGATTTATTCTGCCATCGGGAATATCCGTCGTAACAAGTTGAGAGGAAAAACATGAGCACTAACCAAAACCCCATAAATCGCCAAATACAAAGCCCAATGTCGTATCAGAAATACCGGCCATTCGCTCCAATAGAGATACCGGACCGAACCTGGCCTAATGCCGTTATAGAGAAAGCTCCATTATGGTGTTCTGTTGATCTTCGTGATGGCAACCAAGCCCTTATAGAACCCATGGACCCTGATAGAAAATGGCGTATGTTCACAAAGCTCGTTGAGATAGGTTTCAAAGAGATTGAAGTTGGGTTCCCATCAGCGTCTGAAGCTGATTTTACATTCGTTCGGGAAATCATCGAGGAAGGCGCCATACCAGATGATGTAACTATTCAGGTTCTAGTACAAAGTAGGCGTGAATTGATTGACCGGACATATGAAGCCATAAGCGGTGCGAAACAAGCTATCGTCCATTTCTACAACTCAACGTCAACATTGCAAAGAGAAGTTGTTTTCGGCCTAGACACAGCCGGCATTAAACGAATTGCTACTGATGCTGCGGCTTACTGCAAGGAACTTGAATCTAATGTCCCCGAAACTATAGTTAGGTACGAATACTCACCAGAGTCCTTCACCGGAACCGAACTGCCATTCGCGAAAGATATATGTGATGCTGTCGTAGATGTGATTAACCCAACACCAGAAAACAAAATAATCATCAATCTTCCAGCCACAGTTGAAATGGCATCAGCGAACACCTATGGAGACATGATCGAGTGGATGCACCGAAATCTCAACCGAAGAGATGAGATTATCCTGAGTCTTCACCCACATAACGATCGAGGAACAGGAGTTGCAGCTGCAGAGTTTGGAATAATGGCAGGCGCGGATCGCGTTGAAGGTACTTTATTCGGAAATGGTGAGCGGACCGGAAATGTGGATGTAATAAACCTTGCCATGAACATGTTTAGTCAAGGTGTTGACCCAATGTTAGATATCCGCGATATTAATGAAATCAGGAGAGTTACCGAATACTGCAACCAACTTCCCATCCATCCGCGCCACCCCTATGTAGGTGACCTTGTTTACACAGCTTTTTC
>Ga0208764_10001188_pt1 | contig 16928 bp, 15 predicted proteins | sample ETNtaG_18_FD_185762 | JGI IMG/M metagenome (GOLD analysis project Ga0208764, IMG submission 185762) | Marine microbial and viral communities from oxygen minimum zone, Eastern Pacific Ocean - ETNP201302SV91 (SPAdes) (version 2) | ecosystem: Environmental > Aquatic > Marine > Oceanic ... | reverse complement strand
GCTAATAAGAACTTTCGTCGCAACTGGCTATATGCTTAATACACAAACAACAGAAGGAGATTTAATTGTTGTTACACTTTGCCACGGTCCAAATAATATTAACCAACTACCTGGTATTAACCAATCAAATAATAAGAAGTCTGCTCCTGATGATGATGAACAAACAACCTGTAATCTGTGGACATCTAGCGGAACATCTCTTGCTCTTCAATATTTTAATCCTGATTACCAAAACGAATTTTCAGACGAACAACTTATCCTACACAAAGTTACATTTCATAAATCATCTATCCGATCATTAAAATTTGCACGCGCTCCCCCTGCCCTAATCTAATCTAGAAGTTTTTATATATTTAATTTACGCACAAATCTATGCATTAGATTTATGTAGACTTTTATTTTTGGGAGTTTTGTAATGTTTTTACACAATAAAAAAATTATCTGCGTGGCAATTTTACTATTCAATATAAATGTTTTAGCAGATGAAAATCATAATAATATTGAATTTAATATAGATAACGGCAAATTAAAGCCAATTAATGCGAACGGACATGCGCCAATAGGTGTTATGGGTGAGCATATGCATAAGAAAGGTGAATGGATGGCGTCTTATCGTTTTCAACATATGAGCATGGAAGGTAATCGCATAGGAACAACTGAAGTATCACCAGAATTTATTGTTACTAATGTCGCAAATCGCTTCTCCCCGCCGGCAACACTTCGTGTTGTTCCGACCAAGATGACAATGGATATGCATATGTTTGGCGCAATGTATGCCCCAACTGATTGGGTAACTTTAATGTTTATGGGTATGTACATGGAAAAATCCATGGACCATATAACCTTCCAGGGAGGTTCTGGAACAACCCGTAGGGGAACATTCACTACCACATCAAGTGGTATAGGAGACACGAAAATTACTGGCTTATTTCGTATATCTAAAAGTCATACACATTTGATGTGCTTAAATGCTGGTATAAGTCTACCTACTGGTGACACAGATAAACGCGATACAATTCTAACCCCTGGTGGCGCAAGTAATAATGTTGTTTTACCTTATGGAATGCAGTTAGGGTCGGGAACTTTTGATATTCTGCCCGGGGTAACTTACAACGGGAAAATAGACAAATTAAGCTGGGGCGCCCAATACACGGGGACATTTAGAACTGGTAATCATAAAGGCTACAGTTTGGGCGATATTCATCAAGTAACATCATGGTTAAGTTACCAACCGCAACCTTCAATTAGCGTATCAACAAGGCTAGCATATAAAAATGAAGATAAAATTGATGGTATTGATGAGCGAATTTCACTTCCTGTTCAAACCGCGGACCCAGATAAATATGGCGGTGACACGATAAATCTCTATTTTGGATTGAATTTAGTAGGACAAACAGGAGTTTTAAGGGGGCATAGATTGTCACTTGAAGCGGGAATTCCAGTGCATCAAGACCTAAATGGTCCACAAATGGAAACCGATTACACTATTACAGCTGGATGGCAGTTTGCCTGGTAAAACATTTCGTAAATCTATATAAAATAAGCTGCAATATTACAGCTTATTTTATATATAATTCATATGTTTATATGTATTAATTAATGCAAATAATTGATTCTATTCTTCGGAAAAAACTTACCTAATCGGAAGGTTTGAGCCTAAGCAATTTGCCATTCGCATCATCGACAAGAATATAAAGAAAACCATCTGGCCCCTCTTTAACTTCCCTTATTCTACCTACAGCACCATTTACTAATCTTTCTTCACTAATAACTTTATTATCAGCCATTTCAAGTCTTGCTAATTGTCCAAATTTTAATGAGCTAACAAAAGCATTACCCTTCCAGTTTGGAAATTTTTCACCGCTATAGAACAATAAACTCGATGTAGCAATTGAAGGCGTCCAGTAATAAACAGGCTGAGACATGCCAGTTTTGTGTGTACCTTCGCCAATCTTAGTGCCGATTCCATAGTTAACACCATAAGTAATCACTGGCCAACCAAAATTAACGCCTGGCTTCATTAAATTTAGTTCGTCACCGCCCTGTGGGCCATGCTCTATTGTCCAAACCTCATTTGTTGTTGGATCCAAAGCAATGCCTTGCATATTTCGATTTCCAAAAGTATAAATTTCTGGTTTAGCGTTAGAGTTTTGGGTAAAAGGGTTGTTTTCAGGAATTGTTCCATCTTTATTAATTCTAATTAGAGAACCGGCATGGTCATTAATATCTTGTGCCCTATCCATTTCACCACGGTCGCCTAAAGTAATGTAAAGACGATTATCACTCGTTAATAATAAACGTGAGCCAAAATGAAGCCCTCCTTTTGATTTGGGTAAAGCTCTAAATAAAACCTTTACATCTTTTAATTCATTGTTAACTAATTTTGCTGAAGCAACCTCGGTTCCAATTCCAACCATATTTCCAGAAGAATAAGAAATAAATAAAATTTTATTTTTACTAAAATTTGGATCTAGTGCTACATCTAGCAACCCTCCTTGCCTCTCTGCTTTAATACTTGGTAGGCCTTTTATTGGTGCTGATAATTTACCATTGTCATAAATACGTAAACGGCCTGGACGTTCAGTTATCAATATTTTTTTATTTGTTATAAATTCAACTGCCCAGGGATATTGTAAATCATCAACTACTGTTTCAATTGAGTAAGAGTGTTTATCAGACGTGTATATTTTTTCAGCAATAGCAAACTCAAAAAAAGAAAATAGAAAAAAAAGACTAAATAGTTTAAGTTTCATAACTAATTTACCTTCAATATATAATTTAAGGTTTTTCTGATATAACAATAGAACGTGCTGGTGCCGGATATCCTTCGATTGTTTTATCCCTATCATGTTGATCTAAAAAATCATCGAGAGATTCAAATTGCATCCAAGTCGTTACTCGCTGTTCTTTAGATGTAGTTTTTGCCGTATCAATAACTCTTGTATTCCTAAATCCAGCATCATTAATCCATTTAACCAATAACTTAAGGCTCGGGATTGACCAAACATTTTTCATTTTTGCGTAAGGTCCTTCTGGTATTAATACATCGAGATTATCGCTATCAATTACAATAGATTCAATCACTAGTTCGCCACCAGATTTAAGGCATCTTGATAATTGCTTTAAAAATTCAATCGGCTCACGTCGGTGGTATATCACTCCCATTGAAAAAACAGTATCGAAATATAATTTACTATTGGGTAGTTCTTCAATTCCAAAGGGAATAATTTCTATATCAGAATCCGGTATATATTTTTTAATTGCCCTAAATTGCGAATAAAATAAAAGCGATGGATCTATGCCAACTACATATTCAGCCCCTTTTCCCAACATTCTCCATCCGTAGTACCCATTACCACAGCCAACATCTAAAACTAGTTTATTCTTAAGTGATTTTATATGCCCTTCTAATCGCTTCCATTTCATATTAGATTGCCACTCTGCATCTAAAATTAAACCGAATAGATTGTAAGGGCCTTTTCTCCAGGGCATCAACTGCCTGAGTTTTTCTTCTATTAATTTACGTTCAATATCACTGCAATCTGATTTGCTGCCCACAATAATACTATCTAAGTTAAAATTAAATTCAGAAATTTTAATGGAAGGTAGGTCATTAACAGAATTCGACCATCTTATGAAATCACCATGTCTAGAACTATTTAGGAAATTAGGAATTTTCTTTTTTAGCTCATTAACAAAAGAACTCATTTTATTTTTTTGAAGAATTTCAAATAATTTCTGGTTGCCCATTAGAAATAATTGCTAAGTTTTATTTAAAAGCGATTAAAGAGGCAAAATTAAAACATTTTAACCATACAAATGAATCTTTAAAACCTGCTTGGCTAAGTCTCTGTAGATGCATATTAATTTTTTCTGGGATTAGCACATCCTCTAACGACTTTCTTTTATTTGAAATTTCGAGTTTTTCATAACCATTTAATTCTTTCATATGATAATGAAGTCTCGACATCACATCATTCTCAGCAATATCATCAAAAAGAATTTTTTCTGACAAAATAAATACGCCGCCAGGCAATAAGCCATTGTATATTCTCTCTATAAGTTTTTGCCGGCTTTCTAATGGGATAAACTGTAAACTAAAATTCATAACCACGATTGATGCATTAGAAATATTAGTTTTTAATATATCATCTAATATAAAATCTATTTTGTTTTCATCATTTTCTTTTATATTATTTTTGAGGCATGATTTTATCATTGCCTCGGAGTTATCAATAGCTACAATTTTACATTCTTTATCCTTTAACGTCTTGCTAATAGCAATACTAGCAGTGCCTAGCGAACATCCGAGATCATAAATATTACTATTTTTCTGATAAAATTTATCGGCCATTACACTTATCATTGATATGGTAAGTGGGTATCCGGGCACTGAGCGTAAAATCATATCAGGAAAAACATCCGCCACTTCATCGTTAAACTCGAACGGTTTAATTGGGTTATTAGCTGATCGATATATCTTATCTTTCATTACTATTTTTTTTAATAACAAAAAATATTAATTCATTCGAACGCCGATATGTTTTTGATTTCTTTTTTTAGCTAATTCAACTTGACGTTGGCGTTCACTAAAGCGTTCACGTTGATTATCAGTTTTTTCATTAATGCAGTAAGCGCATGCTATTCCTTTTGTATATGATTTTGACTGAAGATCTTCTTCTGACAATGGTCTTCTGCATGCGTAACACTGCTCATATTTTCCTTTTGCCAACTCATAATCAACCGATACTCTTGAATCAAAAACAAAACATTCGCCATGCCAAAGACTCTCTTTAAGATTTACATCCTCTAAATATTTTAGAATGCCGCCATTCAGTTGATAAACATTTTCAAAACCTTGATTAAGCATATAAGCACTTGCTTTTTCGCAGCGGATGCCGCCCGTACAAAAAATGGCAACTTTTTTATTTTTATTTGGATCTAATTTTCGTTTTACAAAATCTGGGAATTCACGAAAATTAATTGTTTCTGATGAAATTGCATTTTCAAATGTACCAATCTGGTATTCATATTCATTACGGGTATCGACTAACACTACATTTGGATCGCTTATTAGGCTATTCCAATCTTTAGGCTCGACACGAATTCCGGATTGCTCGGATGGATATATATTGGGCTTCCCTAAAGTTACTATCTCTTTTTTTAATTTTACTTTCATTCGGTGAAAAGGAATTTTATCTGTGTAGGATTCTTTATGCTTGATGTCGGAGAATCTATCTTCAGATTTTAAAAATTGGAGAAACTTATGGATATTAGATTTTATACCAGCTACGGTGCCATTAATCCCCTCATCTGCTAGCAATAGCGTTCCTTTCATATTCTTTTCAACACAAAAATTTAGTATTTTTGCCTGATATGAAACATAGTCTGGAAAATGAACAAACTTATAGAATGTCACGATAAGATATTTCTCTTTCATAAAATAACTCTTTTAAAAATACCAAAATTATTGATTGATAGTTAACTGGGATGGTGATTATACATGAGCAAACAGGCGGTGCTTTGAAAGTAAATGGAATAATATTATCAGCAATATTTACTATAAAAGTAGAATTTAATAAAAAAAACGTTAAATATGTAAGATATTGAAAAATAATGATTTTAATTTAATATTAATTATAATTTTATATTTCTCCACATTTTATCCACAGGAAATCCAAAAAAACCTCACAGTGAATTCCACAAGATATTGTGTTTTAATTAGCGCTTGACCACATCTTATTGTGGTGTTATACATTCGTTTAGCAGATCAATTTAATCGAATTTCGAGCTATACATAATAAAAAGTATTAGAAATCTAATTTTCTCGGGACTCGAAAAAAAATAATTTTAATAAAAACAATAATTTAGAGGTATATAAATGGGAGCTGAGACAACTGGTGCAACTTCGGATATGGAGGCGGCCATCAGTGAGTTAGAGGATGCGATCAAAAATGATGATAAGCAAGATATCATTTCGCAAGAAGAAGTTTTCGCAAAAACTGCAGCAGACCACGTTCAAAAAGAATTTTTATCTAGCCAACTAAATAACTATCAAGTTATCCGTCGCAACGGAAAAGTCACAGCATTTGATACAACTAAGATCTCAATAGCACTAACAAAAGCCTTTATTAGCGTAGAAGGTGGTACAGCAGCCGCATCAACTCGTATACATCAGGCCGTAGAATCCCTTACACAAACCGTACTAAGCGCATTCACACGTCGCATGCCAGAAGGTGGCACGCTGCACATTGAAGACATACAAGACCAAGTAGAGCTTGCATTAATGCGTAATGGCGAACAAAAAGTTGCGAGATCTTATGTGCTTTATCGAGAAGAACGTACACGAGAGCGTGCTGCAGAAATAGAAACAGCAGTTGAAACAAATGAAGAAACAGAGCCTGTCGCGTTAAACGTTACGCGTATAGACGGTGTAAAGAAACCATTAGATATAACTCGCCTGAAATTAATTGTCGCAGAAGCCTGCGAAAATATTACTGAAGTTGATGCAGAAACTATTATCAATGAAGCAAAAAATAATTTATTCGACGGTATTGATGAAGCTGACGTTGGGCAGGCATTAGTTATGAGCGCCAGAACCTTAATCGAAAAAGAGCCAAATTATACCTATGTTACTGCATCCCTCCTACTTGATCAGCTTCGCCAAGAAGCATTGACCTTTATAGAGGGCATCAAAACACAAGCAACCCACAAAGAAATGAAAGAGGGTTATCAAGATTACTTTAAAAAATATATAAAACGAGGCGCAGAATTAGAACTACTTGACTATGAATTAACTAAATATGATTTAGAAAGCTTAAGTAAAGCACTAAAACCAGATAACGATCTTCAATTCACTTATCTTGGCTTACAGACACTTTACGATCGTTATTTTATTCACTCAATGGACGTTCGTTTTGAATTGCCTCAAGCATTCTTTATGCGTGTTGCAATGGGTTTGGCAATAAACGAATCCGATCGTAATCAACGTGCCATTGAGTTTTACGAATTACTTTCTTCGTTTAATTTTATGAGTTCAACCCCGACTTTATTTAATTCGGGAACATTGCGGCCACAATTATCGAGTTGTTACTTAACAACTGTTCCTGATGATCTTGACGGAATTTTTTCTGCTATCAAGGATGATGCTTTGTTATCAAAGTTCGCTGGTGGCCTGGGTAATGACTGGACGTCTGTACGCGCATTAGGCACACACATAAAAGGCACTAACGGTAAATCGCAAGGCGTTGTTCCATTTCTTAAAGTAGCTAATGATACAGCAGTTGCAGTCAATCAAGGTGGTAAACGTAAAGGTGCGATGTGTGCTTATCTCGAGACCTGGCATCTTGATATTGAAGAATTTTTAGAGCTTAGAAAAAATACTGGCGATGATCGGCGCCGTACACATGATATGAATACTGCAAACTGGATACCAGATCTGTTTATGAAGCGTGTCGCTGAAGATGGTCAATGGACATTATTTTCACCGCATGAGACTAGTGATTTGCATAATCTTTATGGTGAAAAATTTGAGAGCCGTTACTGCGAATATGAGCATAAAACAACGGATGGCAGTATTGCTAATTTTAAAATCATTCAAGCCGTCGATTTGTGGCGTAAGATTCTATCAATGCTATTTGAAACGGGGCATCCCTGGATAACATTTAAAGATCCTTGTAATATTCGTTCCCCTCAATCGCATGCCGGTGTTGTTCACTCATCAAATCTTTGTACTGAAATCACACTTAATACATCCGACGATGAAATCGCTGTGTGCAATTTAGGTTCAATCAATCTTCAGCAGCATTTAAATAACGATGGCTTAGATATAGAAAAATTAGAAAAAACTATCAATACAGCAATGCGGATGCTTGATAATGTAATTGACTACAACTATTACAGCGTTCCTAAAGCGAGACGATCTAATCTAAGACACAGACCTGTTGGGCTCGGCATTATGGGTTTTCAAGATAGTCTTTATAAAATGCGTATACCCTACACTTCACTAGATGCTGTTAATTTTGCTGATCAAAGCATGGAAACTGTAAGCTACTTTGCTATTAAAGCATCAACTAACTTAGCTGAAGAGAGAGGGTCCTATTCAACCTATAGTGGTTCTTTATGGAGCCAAGGAATCTTACCTATAGATTCATTACGCATGTTAGGCGATGAACGAGGTGATTATCTGCAGGTTGATTATGGCACTACAATGGACTGGGGTAATTTACGTGAACGTGTAATGCAGGTGGGTATGCGTAATTCGAACTGTATGGCGATAGCTCCGACAGCCACAATTTCAAATATTTGTGGTGTTAGCCAATCAATAGAGCCTACATATCAAAATCTATTTGTTAAATCTAATCTCTCTGGTGAATTTACAGTTGTTAATCCATATTTAGCCCGTGACCTAAAAGAACTTGGCCTTTGGGATGAAGTTATGGTTAATGATCTGAAATATTTTGATGGCAGTGTTCAGAAAATTGATCGCATACCTGCTGAACTTAAAGATATATACGCAACAGCATTTGAAATTGATCCGCGATGGTTAGTGGAGTCTGCAGCGAGAAGACAAAAGTGGATTGATCAAGGTCAGTCGCTAAATCTATACATGGCTGAACCTAGTGGTAAAAAACTAGATAACCTTTATAAGCTGGCGTGGGTGCGTGGATTAAAAACTACATACTACTTGCGTTCGCTTGGTGCCACACATATGGAAAAAAATTCAAATAATAAAAGAGAAGAAATCAATACTGAAAATAATGAAGCAAAAGCATGTTCGATTCTTGATCCTGACTGCGAGGCATGTCAGTAACTAAAAATAAATTTTTAATGGGGTAGAAGTTATAATGTTAGATTGGGATAATCCGCTAGAGAATAATACTAACGATAAAGTTGATATAAGTCTTATCGATCAGACATTAAGTAAGGAACCAACAAAAAATACTGATAAAAAGCTATTAAATAATAATAAGCAATCTACTGCTGAGCAATTAAATACAGTTTCAGATAAATTAACGCCAATAAATCCAGATGATAAACGAGTAATAAATGGGCAGACTGATATTAATCAACTTGCCCCGTTTAAATATCCCTGGGCATGGAATTTTTTTCTCAATGCAAATAAAAATCATTGGACCCCTTTAGATATAAATATGGCTCAAGATGTAACAGACTATCGACATAAACTCACTCTTGAAGAAAAGCATGTCTATGAAAATGTATTGTCCTATCTAACAACATCAGATATTTTGGCAATGCGTAACATTGGTCTTGCAGTGATGGAAAAAATGACGGCGCCTGAATTGCAAATATATCAAGCACGTCAAGTCTATGAAGAGTCATTGCATACGTGGACCTACCAACATTGTATTGAAACAATAGGACTGAATCAAAGCGAGATTTATAATCGCTATCGCGTTGTACCGGAAATTCATCAAAAAATATCTATGGCTAATCGACGTTTAAATTCTGTCCTACGTTCGGATATAGATTTAAATGATCCAGACGAACTTCATAATTTTGTAATTTCCTATTTATTTTTTGCGGCAATATTCGAAGGGTGCTGGTTCTACAATGGCTTCAGTCCTGTATTTGCTTTACAAAGAAGAGGGCTTATGAAAGGAACTGCAGAGCAATTTCAATACATTATGAGAGACGAAGTAATGCATGCAGCATTCGGTATTCGTGTAGTGAAACAAATTATTCAGGAAGAAAATCTAAAGATTGATAAAAGAGAAATTCGTGATATGTGGGATGAAGCATATGAGGCAGAAAAAGCCTACACAAACTATATTTTGCGCGATCCAATACTCGGATATTCTGCAGAAACGCATCTAGGGCAATTTCAATATATTGCGAATAGACGAGCAACACAACTTGGCCTAGATGATGAGCCTTTTCCTGGTGCAGAATTAACCTTACCCTGGTTGGATGAACAAGCTAATTTAAGAAAAGAGAAAAATTTCTTTGAAACGCGCGTGACTGAATATCAAACTGGAGGCGCGTTAAATTGGGATTAAAGTTTTAGTGACCGCGTAAGCGGGAGTCGGGCTGGATTGCTCGACTATTGCCTGGTATCTCCAGCCTCTTCCGGATACCAGGCCTTCTTATTCTAAAAAAAACTAGGCTCTACAAAAAGAGTCTAGTTTTTTTATCTGTTAGGGTTAAAATTACAGTCTATTTTTTGTGTAGTATTACTAACTTCTCTGGTTTATATTATTTCTTTTAATGCATCATGCTGTTTCTTTTCTAGAAATATTAATTCGCCTTTATACTTATTAATTAATGTTTTAAAGCCCTTATCTATATCATTATCCTTAATATGAGCATCTATATTAAATTTATTAAATACAATTTTTTTAGACTTAATCATAATCAATTTATCTGCTTGCAAAAAAGTAGCTAGCCACAATGCAATACTATCGGATGTAAAATCCCATGTTTTTGGAAGTTTAATATTATTCTCTATTGAATCATCAGGTAACCATAAAAATGAACCTTTATTTTTATATTCGTTTATTTTCTTTACATTTTTAATAATATTTATATTTTTATTAATCCCTGTTAAAAAATGTCCATATTGGGACATTGCTAGTAGTGCCATTTTATGAGCGATATCATCATTAAAATTATATATTTTTTGACTTATCCGAATATTCTCTGCGAATTTACTCCCACCTGGCACAACAATACAAATATTTTTTTTTGGCTTGGAAAAAATATTATCAAGCCAAAAAAACAATTCTTTACTATCTATAAGACTTCCGCCAAGTTTTAAAATTATGGTTGCCAATTATCTGCTCTTACCTTCAAATATTTTTAGCATAGCAGAAGCTTTATCAAAACATTCTTTGTATTCAGCATCAACAGTGGAATCCCATACTATTCCACCGCCCACAAAAAAATGAATTTTATTCTTACAATAAATTAATGTTCTAATGCATATATTACTATCCATATTTCCATCAAATCCAATATAAGCTATTGAGCCGCAATATATTGAGCGTTTGTCTGGCTCGAGTTCCTCTATAATCTCCATAGATCTTAACTTTGGTGCGCCAGTTATTGAACCCCCAGGGAAACAGCCGCGGATAAGATCAATCGCATCTTTATTTTTTGCTAATGAACCGCTAATTGTACTAACTAAATGATGGACCGATGAAAACGTCTCTAAAGCAAATAATTTTGGTACCTTAACGGAACCTAATTTACAAGATTTACTAATATCATTTCTTAGTAAATCAACAATCATTAAATTTTCAGCTCGATCCTTTTCGCTTTTTAATAACAGTGATGCTAATTCCTTATCTTCATATGCAAAAACAGAGCGATGCTTAGTCCCTTTAATTGGTTTTGTTTCTACTTGATTATTATTAAGAGAAAGAAAGCGCTCTGGTGAAGAACTCAAAATAGAGCCTGATGGTATATTAATATAGGCAGAAAAAGGCGCAGGATTAGATTTCCTTAACATTTTATATGCATTCCATGTGCTACCCTCAAATTTTGCAGAAAAGTGTTGTGCAAAATTAACTTGGTAGCAGTCGCCATTGAGAATGTATTCTTTTATACGCTTAAATGCGTTTGCATAATCTTTTTTAGATAAGTTAGAAACTATTTCTGAATTAATTCCAAAGTCTTTAACTTTTTCAGTAGGTATATTTGAAAATAATTCATACAATTCATGCCAAATTAGTTTCGTTGAATCAAAACGATTAAAGCTAACTAGCCATGTTCTTTTGACATGATGATCAATTATTATCGCCCAATCATAAATTCCGATAGCCATATCAGGCATATCAATTTTTTGTTCTGTACTATTAGGTAAATTTTCAAGTCTTCTACATAAATCATATGAAAAATAGCCAATTGCTCCACCGCAAAAAGGTAATCCATTTAAATTATCTTCTTTATTTCCAAGATTTTGTCTTATTAAATCAAATGGGTCATCTTCAGATATAGTTTCACTATTAATAGATTTAATATAAGTTTTTTTACCAAACGTTTCTAAAGTTACTGATGGCCTAGCAGTAATAATATCGAATCTTCCAGTATCAATATTTGGAAAACCACTATCAAGAAATATACTCCATGGTTCTTCAGAAATAACTGAAAAAAGATTTTCTGAATTAGAGTTATATTTTAGTTCTAATATTTTCATTTTGATTGTGAAAGACGATTTAACTGGGCAATTGCAACTGCTGGGGCACAAATATTACTATTGTGTTTAAAATTATTATCGCAATGCATCAAATCGCTAAATTTAATGCAGGTAACATTTAACCTTTGAGCAATTATTTCAACTAAAAAACTTCCAACACCAGCACTTACTAATACATGTCTTTCTTTTGGTAATGTTGATAAAAATTTGATGATAGTATTTGTAAGGATTTCTAATTGTATCTCATGAAAATATTTTGCAAGTTCTCGCCAATTATTCTCATTGTTAATAATTGAATCTACTCCTATAATTCTGGCAAGACGTCGTATACTACTTGTGACACTTTTATCTTCACCATCAGGAGTTTCCATTAAATCATCGGATTTATTTAGGTATCCTAAAATTCGATAAATATCAGCTGTAGTTGCAAAGTTTTCATTGATTATATTTTGTAATTTGCCGTTAAAAATGACCTTTGATGTAATTGCCATAACGGGTGTTCTTATAACACCCATATAAATTAATTCGTCGAAACGTAATCTTGATTGATCGTCAATGCCTCGTGAACGAATCTTGTTATCATAAAATGGAACTATATCTGTTGTAGTGCTTCCTACATCGATAAATAAGCCGGATTCAACCAATGATGCAGCATAAGTACTACTTGCGTGCCAATTTGCAGATGCAATTTGGTTAAAATCTAACTCCTTAATGTTAATTTTCTTTAACCCATGCTTCAATGTATAAAATGAAATATTTTCTCCTAGAATCCTATGGCATAGTTGAATTATTGAGTTAACTCCTTCTCGCCTATTTTTAAAAATATCTGCTAATTCTGCTGTCATTGTTAAGGCGTGAGAATACCCTTTAACTGGTATTTTTTTTACGGTACCTGTGAGTACATCTTCAAGCACCGAAAGACCTTTCCATAGTGGGGTCGGATATTGATCAATAGACAAAATCTTCCCATTATTATTTATATTGGCAATTTTTAAATGTGCTCCGCCAATATCCCATCCCATAAAATTAGATATATTCATATTTCCTTTATAATTTTAATTCTATTGGTATTGATTTTCTTAAATTAATATCTTGTATTTCATGCTGAACAAATGTTTGGATTAATTTTTCAGTAACATTAACTCCTAATGATGCAGAAAGACCTGCATAAGATGTAGTAAATCTTGGATTTATATCTACAACATAAAATTTATTACCATATCTAATTAGATCTATACCAACATATCCTGACAAACCAGGTATTACTGAAACGATATATTCTGCTAATTCTCTCATTCTATCCGCATATGATAAATATTCATTAACTATGATGGTAGTTAGTTTAACAAGGTTGTTCTTAAGCACTATCTCCTGTTTATTGCATGAAAGAAGCTGTGCATTTTTATTATATATAAATAAAGACATACTCATATGCTCACCATCTATAAATGGCTGAATTACATACTTATTATTTTTCTTATTTGAAATTCTTTCTACCAATTCATCTCTATCACGAATATAGATGCAATTTTCGGCTCCTACGCCATCATCTGGTTTTATTATCCATCCAGATTTACTGTTAGGAATTGCTTCATTTAAAAAAAATGTATCTGGTGTTGTGATATTTGCATTTTTTAGAACATTGTATGTCATTAATTTACTTGTAGTAATTTTTACTGCATTTAAATCAGAGCCAATGAATATACTAGAATTCTTTAAAAATAAATCCGTTAGTTTATAAAGACAATTGTCTGTTTCAGGAGCAATTAACCAAGAAATGTTAGAATTTCTAATGATCTCGGGTAGTGATTCTTCAAGTGAAGAACTAATGGTGTGCTCGATTATATTTTTAGAATACGACTTAATTCTTTGATCTTTTGTTATGGCAATTTCTGTATGTCCGCAAGCAATAAGTTCTTTTAATATTGTTTTTACCATAATTCTTCCCTCGCGAGCTAAAGAATCGGGTAACGTTTGTCCTGATAATCCTCCACCTGTGATAAACTCAAATAAAAAATGCTTCATTGATAAAATGTTAATAATCCCAGTTATAGATATTAGTAATGGTATAGTTGTTCATGCTGTTCGTGGCAAACGTAAATTATACCAACCGATTGTATCTGCCATTTGCGATCGTTGTGATCCAGAATCAATCTTATCGGCCTTTTTTAAATTATATCCTTTTAAAATAATTTATATCGCTGATCTTGACGCAATTAATGGTAAAAAAAATCACTCGGAATTAATTACTAAATTTGCTAAGAATTACAAGGAATGTGAATTTTGGATTGATGCTGGTCTTAAGAATGTTTTATCAAAAAAATCAGGTTATCTTGGTAAAAATATAAAGCTTATCTTAGGTTCTGAAAATAATATTTCATTATCTAAATATCAGAACATAATAAATAGTAACCCAGATATCATACTATCTCTTGATTTTAATGAAAATGGATTAATTAATAATTCATATCTTCTAGATATAGTATCGAATTGGCCTAAAAGAGTAATAGTCATGATGTTGCATCTTGTTGGATCAAATAGTGGTTTTGACAAAAATATTCTTACAAATATTTTAGAAATTAATAGAAATTCTGAAATCTATCTTGCTGGAGGTATTAGAAACTCTGATGATATAAAGAGTTTAAAACTAAAGAATATTAATGGCTGTTTAACCGCAACTGCTCTCCATCAACAAAAAATTACTAAAGAAGAATTAGATAATCTTTTTAAAAAATAAAAAAAAATGCCTCGAAGTTCGAGGCATTAATTCAATCGCTGAACCCATTGTCAGCAGGCACTTATTTTTATACTTAATCGTGCGCTGCAAATGGATGTGATTGTGAACCTTTCTGACTAACAACTTCAGCAGCTTTTGGTTCACGAGCAATTGCTCGTTGAATTGATTCCTTAGTTGCTTGATAGTTGTAATCTTGGATCTTTGCATCATCTTCAGCAAGCCAATGAATAAAAACACCGACTGAAATAAAGATATCATCTGCTTCATTCGCAGGAATCGTGCCGTCTTCAACACAATCCATTACTGCCATGGAAACAGCGCGTTGTGCTGGACCAAACATTTGAACAGCTTGTTTAGATCCTTTCATCGTTACTTTATTGAAAAGTATGGTGCTTGGTTTACATGCAAGATTTGGTGCGACAACTGCTAATAAAGATGTAAATCCATCTTTGTTATTTGTTAATGCATTACAAAATGCTGCTTCAGCTGCGCTACCGCGTGGACCCATAATCAAATCAACATGAGCTACTTCATTGCCATCGCCCACTAATGATTCACCTACTAATACTCTATCAATGACCGCCATATTGTCTCCTCCTAAAAAGCCAAAGAGTTTTCCTAATATCGACATTTCTGCCACCCTGTTTGCTAAGGTTAATTTCTAGAGAGAGTTTCCTCGCTCCCGTTTCAAATACAGTTGAGAAATTTAAATCAATCTCATCAACGGTACAAAAAATTAAGAATCTCAGTTTATTAAGTTATATACCAAGAGGCTTGCTGCTGTTAAGTCAGCATTTGTTCCCGGATTATAGTTTTGCGTCTTAAGTTCCCTGTCAAAACCCTGTAACAATTCTATCGTTGCTTCAGGATCTAAAGAATTATTAAATTTTTCAACAATAATCCCACTTTTTATTCTTATTTGTTCGGCTATCTCTCTTCCATATTTCCGCTCAATATGTGAGTCTCGAATCGAAGCCATAAAAGTCAGATAACACGAAACTGTAGACCATTTTACACTATTCCAGCGTTTGTCAAAGTTTTTAATGGTCGTAAATCCAAGCTTAAACACCTCTTTGAAGTTATTTGAGTACTGCAACGCAACGGAATCCCTTTTACTTGCTAGTTTCATAGCATAAATTAATGAAGAACTGGGTGTATTCGAAACATCTTGCTCACTCACACTGCCCAACCCTCCTGGGTTTGCTATACGAATTGCTTCAAATATATGATTAGTATCGATTTTTGTTATTGAAGTTAAAGTAGATTCTAGATTTGCGCTTAATTTTTCAATAGTTTCAAAGCCTAACTCAGCGGACATAATAATTGGAGCGAAAAGAAGCAACATTCCAAGATTTGTGTTGCATCCAACATTATCTCGCGTTGCGTTAACACTGTTTAAAACTCTTTCGCCTAAACCGTAGTCTTTTCTACACAATATGGGTGTTGATACATCAGCGCTTAGAAAGAAATCCTGTGTAGTCATATTATGCCCATCTGAATAGGAACTAATATTACCAGGTTTAAATGCTTCAATTTCCCCTCGAAAACTTTCTTCAACAGCCTGCTCAATATTTGTTTTCATTGAATTATTTTGAGCAGACTAATAATGGATTATTTTTCACTATATGCTTAACAAATGATTCAATTAAACAATCGGCAATATTAAAATCAACGACTTTCTGTAAACCATACCAAGCAGGAATACTATTAACCTCAATAATATGAAGTCTGCCATTCTTATCTTCAATAAGATCAACTCCAGCATAATCAATTTCAAGAATTTTACATGCCATCTCACTTAACTCTGATAAATCTTGAGTTAACCCTAATGGTTCACAATTTGCGCCTTGCGCACGATTCGTTAACCAATTCTGGCTTTGTCTTGTCATAGCTGCTTTTGCGACCCCGTCAACAACTAAAACGCGTATATCTTTAAAATTATTATTTTTACGTTCAATGAATTCCTGTAAATAATAAATTCCACCAAATTTTTCATCGTGTACAAGACCAGTATTTTTATCAATTAGATGAATA
>Ga0208764_10001183_pt1 | contig 16975 bp, 14 predicted proteins | sample ETNtaG_18_FD_185762 | JGI IMG/M metagenome (GOLD analysis project Ga0208764, IMG submission 185762) | Marine microbial and viral communities from oxygen minimum zone, Eastern Pacific Ocean - ETNP201302SV91 (SPAdes) (version 2) | ecosystem: Environmental > Aquatic > Marine > Oceanic ... | reverse complement strand
TAGCGCCTGGCCATAGAGCAGATATAAACGTCATTGATTACTCGAACCTTGAAGTCGGCATCCCGTGGCTAGAGCATGATGTCCCTGGCGGCGGATCACGATTGCTTCAAAAGCCAGAAGGCTACGTCCATACTTTCGTATCAGGAGTGGAAACATTTTCTGAAGGAAAGGCAACAGGGAACCTTCCCGGACGATTAATTAGAAGAGAAAGCAACTTGTAGCTATGGGCAGAGTTACCTTCGGCATTAGCACCGGCCCCCAAGACATTCAGTGGCCAGTTCTTCGAGATATCTGGAAAGCAGCTGACGACATTGACCTATTCGAGATAGGTTGGGTCAACGATCATTTTTTTGGGTTTGTCGGCCCGCCCTTCAAGCCAGATCCAAGTCAAGGCGCAGCAGATGGGTGGATGGTTCTCGCTTCTTTGCTTCATGAAACAAAGAGAATTCGGGGCGGGGTGCTTGTTACGGGTGTTCACTTTCGTCACCCCAGTGTGCTCGCGCACATGGCGGCGACTTTAGACTGGTCGAGCGCTGGAAGACTAGAAATCGGATTGGGAGCGGGTTGGAGTCCGGAGGAATGCGAAATGTTCGGTATTCCTCTTGGGACGGTGAAAGAACGCCTAGACCGATTCGAGGAATCCATCGAAGTTATCGTCCGCTTATTATCTGGCGAAAACGTCACGTTCAATGGGGAATATTTCCAGCTTATCGATGCGGTATTTACCCAACTTGGGCCTCAATCGCCTCACCCTCCGATCTGTATTGGCGGCATGGGCGAAAAACGGACACTTCCGTTAGCTGCGAAATATGCACAGCATTGGAATTACGAAGGGACAGACCCAGAGGTACTTGCACAAAAAGCTCAAGTCCTTCGAGAGTGTTGTGAAGCAATAGGACGAAACCCAGACGAGATAAGAATTTCTGGGAAAGTCCGTTTCTCGAACACTGAGAATCCAAATGTCTTGACGGAGCGCGCAAGTAAAATGATTGAATCAGGCGCGAATATCGTCCTCGTCTCTTTCCCAAGACCAACCACCCCTGAGATGATTGAACCAGTAGCTGCAGCCTTAAGCGAATTACTTTAAGAGTGGTAAATTCCCTATTGCCAATTCGGATTTCGTTTTTCCAAAGCTGCCTGGACTCCTTCTGCATAGTCTGGATGGTCCATGGATTGCAGCTCAGCAGCCAAACTAACTTCAAACAAAGAAGAGAACTGGGATTTTAGCCAGTTATTTATCGAAATTTTTGTTCCACGTAAAGCGACTTGCGGGCCTTCGGACAAGCTACTTGCTATAGCCAAAGCTTTATCCAGTACATCCTCTTCAGGGACTAAATAGTTAATAAGTCCGAGTTGGTCAGCTCTTTTTGCGTCAATAGGCGCCCCGAGCATCATCATTTCCTTAGCCTTGTTTGGGCCAATCAATACAGTCCAGATGGCTAGACCTCCGTCTCCGGGAACGAGGCCGATATTGATATGTGGATCACCCCACTTGGCATTCTCTGAAGAAACAACGATATCGCAAAGGAGCCCAAGGGTTGCCCCTAAGCCAATTGCGTGACCATTAATCGCCCCTATGAGAGGTTTTTCAAAATCTAATAAGTTGTAGACTATTCTTCTCGCAGAAGCAGGAGAGATCCCCGACCCTCCGGAAGGATCCGCTTTTAGCCTGCTCTCCATATCTTTTAAATCTCCACCGGCGCAGAAAGCTCTCCCAGCTCCAGTCAGAATAGCTGCTCTAACCTCATCATTTTCTCCCAAATCACCCCAAACTCGCTCCATTTCATGATGGGATTCAGGATGGAGGCCATTCAAAACCTCAGGCCGATTTATGGTAACTATCGCCACTCCGTCTGAAACGGAAATATCTAGAAATTCATAGCTCATAGAACCTCCAAGCTCTCTAACAGTATCGACCGATTATCTCACCTTGACAATTCGCATTAAACTAACCATGGAAGTTATACAGGAATTAACAAGTGCCACAGCAGCAACAAGAAGAAATCCCATTAGAGCGGAGCCCAGGACCATCTTGGCAAGATGTCCTAGACCAAGACTCTCGGCCAGTACCAGAATTTCTTCGCGCCGAATCCCCATATTTGAATGGTTCTGCCGATATACCCAAAGACCGGTACCTGAGCCGAGATTGGCATGAGAAAGAGAAAGCGTGCTTGTGGAGTCGTGTCTGGCAATTCGCCTGCAGAGAAGAACACATACCGGAGGTCGGAAGCTACATCGTTTATGAAATAGCTGATCAATCTTACCTCGTTACAAGAGTTTCAGAAGATGAAATAAAGGCTTACCCAAATGTGTGCCTTCACCGAGGGAGACTACTTAAAACCTATGATGGTCGATGTTCTGAGTTTCGTTGTCCATTTCACGGATTCGCGTGGCACCTTGATGGAGAGCTTAAGCATGTCCCAGCAGAATGGGACTTCCCCCATCTTAAGACACGGTCGGATGAGATGGCTTTGCCCGAGGTAAAGGTCGGGACTTGGGCGGGTTTTGTCTTTATTAATCCCGACCCCGAAGCTGAGAGCTTGGAGAATTTTCTAGGGGAACAAATACAACGCCACTTTGAACGCTGGGATCTAGAAAACAGGTATGTACAGGCCCATGTGTCAAAAGTTGTAAATTGCAACTGGAAAATAGCAAACGAGGCCTTTAGTGAAGGCTTTCATGTCAACGCCACACACCCGCAGGGCATGACCTACACAGGAGACCCGCAAAGCCAGGTAGATATCTGGGGCAATACCGCCCGAAATATCAGCCCTAAGGGCATACCCTGCCCCCTTCTCCCATATGAACCAACAGAAGAGCAGATGCTCCGAGACGCGTTGGATATCCGAGAAGGGGAGCCTTTGCCGATTCCATTCGAAGAAGGTGAAACAATGCGGACGGCTCTTTCTAGAGCAGGGAGAGAAAGATTTCGCGATTCCTTCGGCGATCGGGTAGATGACTTAACAGACGCTGAATTTTTAGATGCTTGGGTCTATACCGTTTTCCCGAACTTTATGCCTTGGGGGGCATTCAATCGAATCTTCTACCGGTTTCGTCCAAATGGAGACAATCATGAGAGTTGCATCTTTGAGATCTTCTATCTAGCTCCATTCTCTGGAGATAGGCCACCCCCAGCAGCCGAAACCAAGCTTGGCCCTGATGACCCATGGACAGATGCAGAAGAGTTAGAAAAGCTCGCTATGGTCGCCGAACAGGACACCTTTAACATGCAGAGAGTACAACAAGGACTCAAAGTCCTCCGCAAAGACGGTGTCTTACTCGCTCGGTATCAGGAGTCAATCGTGCGGTGGAGACAGGACCTTCTCCAAGAATATGTGGAACAAGGACCGTTGTAATGGAAGACAATGGGGGCATTAGGCATGGATTCACCAACGACCTGTACCAGCGCATTGCTGAAAATAAAGTACGAGTAACGACAGAAAATGGAGAAACAGGGATCTTCGACGGTCAGGGCCGTTGGATCGAGGGTGAGATCTATGAAGCAGATCCCGAACTTTGCATCTGGTTGGCTGCTAGACGAATAGAGTCAAGTCATCGGTTAAGCTAAGAACGAATTCCAGAATGCGGATGGCAAGAAGAAACAGGGGGAGTCATGACAACTGAAACAAAACGATCCTTCTGCCGCATTTGCCATGCTGCTTGCCCTATCGATGTTGAATTTGTTGATGGAAAAGCAACAAAGATATTCGGAGTTGAAGAAGACCCACTCTTTGAAGGCTATACGTGTGTCAAAGGCCGGCAGCTACCAGAACAGATCCATAGTCCAAGCCGAATACGTTACCCATTAAAGAGAATGCCAGATGGGCACTTCGAGGAAATTCCTTCATCTCAAGCGCTAGACGAGATCGCTGAAAAGCTCAGAGCGATCATCGATGAACATGGGGCAAATTCCATTGCAACCTATACAGGAACAGGAGGCTATCAGAATGCGCCATCAGACCCGGTCGCGAGAGCATTCCACAAAGCAATAGGCTCCATTAGCTATTACACATCGGTAACGATAGATCAACCGATGAAACGTACCGCAAGTATGCGAGCTGGAGTATGGGAAGCCGGTCCGCAGAATTTCTCTGAAATCGACGTGCTCCTTGCAGTCGGATATAACCCCATGGTGTCGAGTTTCGCACCATTTGGCGGACTTCAAGGAACGAACCCTTTCACTACATTGCGGAGACGGAAAGAAGAAGGACTCAAATTAATCGTCATTGATCCCCGCCGTTCCGAACTTGCAACCCAAGCAGACATACATCTTCAAACCCGACCCGGAGAAGACCCTACTTTATTGGCGGCTTTACTCAATGTAATTCTTAGTGAGGGACTTCATGACATTGCATTCTGCGAAGAATGGGTAGCTCCAGGCCATCTTGAAGCACTTGCGGATGCTGTCCGGGACTTTACTCCTGCATATGCAGCCGAACGGTGTGATGTGATTGATAAAGATATCGTAGAAGCAGCTTATTTGTTTGCCGAGGGCCCAACTGGAACCGCAGGAACTGGAACAGGCCCCTCTATGTCTCCATACCCAAGTCTGATGGAGCACCTTGTAATTAGCCTCAATGTGGTATGTGGTAGATGGCTTCGGGCAGGGGAAACGGCAGAATCTAGGAGCCTACTTCAACCCGATACCCCCAAAAGAGCGCAAGTCTTAGGACCTTTTGACCCGCTAAGAGGACCTAAAAGTCGATTTAGAGGTTTACGCGGATATGGAGGAGAGATGCCATGCACAACTTTGGCTCAGGAAATCACGGAACCTGGAAAAGGACAAATTCGTGCCCTCTTCTCCAATGGCGGTAACCCAGTTGCTGCATGGCCAGACCAAGCGCGAAGTATCGAAGCGATGAAATCATTGGATCTCCTTGTTGCAATCGACCACCGGATGACCCAAACTGCCCAGTTCGCAGATTACATACTTCCCCCTCGCTTGAGTTTAGAAAGATCTGACGTTCCCCCATTTATGGATAGATGGTTCCGCTCACCATATGCCTGTTACACGCCGTCAATCATAGAAAACCCTGAAGGTGACTTGTTGAACGATTGGGAAGTCTATTGGGAGATAGCTGAACGCTTAAACGTTGAAATAGAGTTAGCAGGAGGAACAATCCCAAGTGGGGAACGGCCATCGGACGACGATGTCCTTGAACTCATCTATGCTGACTCGCTTGTTCCATTTGAACAAATTCGAACACAAAACGGACAGGTCCTAGACAATCTACGACAACAAGTCCAACCTTCTGATTCTGAAAGCACTGGCAGGTTCCATCTCGCACTTGACGATCACCTGTCAGAGCTCGAAGAGATATCGCGACAACAAACATCTGTTGAGCGAATAGCAGGATTCGATCCCGAAATTCATACATTCCGACTCATCAGCAGGAGATTAAAAACCCATCTGAATTCGCTCGGGGGAGAGCTTTCCGTTCTCAATAAAAAAACCCCAACAAATTATGCATATATGAATCCTGCTGATATGGAAGACCTCAATATCACAAATGAAGATTTGATTACTATCTCTTCACCACGGGCATCTCTCACCGGTGTCGCAAAACCCGCCCCCGATATACGAAGAGGAGTGATTTCTATGGCGCATTCTTGGGGATCGGCAAGCGCGACAGATGAAAAAGTCAGAGATATCGGTGCACCAACCAACAGGCTCATTGATGTAGAAAATGGATTTGATCCTATTACTGGCCAAGCGATCCAGAGCGCAATTCCGGTCTCTGTCGAGCTCTTAGAAGATGAAGGACTCCTCGTATAAACTCAATTTGTACTCAGGCGTTCAATAGTCTTTGCAAACTCATCGACGGTGTCTGCAATGATCTCCTGAACTGTTCTGATTTTGGAGATTCTTCCCGCTACCTGCCCGCTCAAGGCTATGGCAGCTTCCATATCGCCGCCAAAATACAAATCAATGGGGTTTCCGAACTCGCCAAAGACATTTTCGGTTGAATCCAACAAGCGTTCAGATCGCCCTGTCCTGAGCGCGCGTAACGCAGGTGAGTGTTTTTGATTCAGGAAAAGAGTATCTGTTTCTTTGGCGTCCAAAATCGCATTCTTCCAATTGTCATGAACTGGAGATTCAAATGATGCGACCATTTGTGTTCCCATTTGAACCCCTTCAGCGCCGAGGGCAAATGCAGCAGCCATAGTTGCCCCATCGTTGATACCTCCAGCGGCGATGATAGGCACCGATACATGTTCTCGGACAAGAGGAAGGAGGACCATCGTCGAGACCGGCGAGGGGCTCTTAAAGCCTCCACCTTCTCCCCCTTCTACGACAAGTCCATCTACCCCAGCATCTACTGCTTTTTTCGCAGCGAGTAAGGTTGGGACAACGTGGTATACGGTTAAACCCGCCTCTTTTAAAATACCTGTGTATTTTGTCGGGGAACCGGCAGAAGTAGTAACGAACTTTATCCCTTGATCAATTACGAATTCTGCGATGCTCGGATCACGGACGAAAGCTTGCGCAATATTGACCCCATACCGGTGACCAAGGTCGTTCATTACCTTCATCTCTTCCTTCACCGCATCTAACTCCCCTGAAGAAGTTTCAATAATGCCACAGGCACCGGTTGCAGATACGGCGCTTGCCAACTGTGACCTAGCGATCCAACCCATTGGAGCTTGAACGATTGGGATAGAAACTCCAAGGTGCCGACTCACACGATTGTCATAGAGGGTATGAGGGTATTCCACTTCTATATCTCCTAGCTTTGGGTGATTTATCCACATTCGCATGTTCATGAGGGGAATGCATATCGAAGGTGCAGAATAAGCTAGTTGAGAATTATCGACTAGCCTCCCGTATATCTCCCGAGAATAAATTGGGATGTTATTTCTGGAAACGTTTATGTTCTTCTCTACCGAATTTGATAGCCCAATTGGTTCGTTGCAAATCTGCTTCTCAGACAAGGGGGTTCGGAAGGTCTTTCTTCCCGGCCGGGCATGCAACAACAATGACGAAATGCTAAGTGCTAGCAGGCGTCATCCTCTAGCTGTTCAAGCGCTTGAAGAGCTCTCCCAATATTTCAGTGGGAATCGACAACGCTTTGAATTACCTTTAGACCTAGATGGCACTGAATTTCAGATGAAAGTATGGAAATCCCTCGCCGAGATTAAATATGGCGCTACGAAGACATATGGTGCGCAAGCGAAAAGGGTCGGTTCACCCAAAGCGGCTAGAGCTGTCGGAGCTGCCAACGCAGCTAATCCCATACCCATTATTCTCCCATGCCATAGGGTCATTGGAGCGGACGGAGCATTAACTGGGTATGGGGGAGGGTCATCGTTGCTTTATATTAAGGAGTTCTTACTAGACCTTGAAAAAACAAACTCAGCCCTTACATAATTTCTCCAGCATGCGTTAACTCAGGTTGGCTCTGCAGTTTTGGCTATGGTGCTATTCCTTCAAGCGCGTCCAGTGCCTTTGCTACTTCTTCAGCCGTATTGTAATGGACCAGAGAGAGTCGAACCACGCCATCTTCAGCGTCAAGGCCGACCGCTTCGACAAGTCTTCGCGCATAAAAATTTCCATGCCCACAAGAAATTCCAGCTTCGATTAAGGATAGATAGATGTCTTTACTCGGACGAGAGTAGGAATGGAAAGCGACCGTTGGAGCTCGGACCGAATGACTTGTAGACGGAGAACCAATTAAGCGGAAGTCTGATCGGGAAGAAATGTATTCCACCAAAGGTGCCATAATCTTTTGTTCGTGTTCTCCGAAAAGCTCAAAGACTTGTAAAATTCGTTCTCGCACAGAAGATGCATCAGGGCTACCAAAATGATGGTCGAAAACATCTTCGTAGTAGTCAATAATCCCCGCACACGCTGCGATAGCTGCATGATCCGGGCCGGCTGGTGTCAGCCTATTCGTAGGGTTATTAGCATTAAAAAAATGGCCCTGATTTTCTACCTGTTCGAGAACTCGTGGGGATGTGTACATCAATCCAACATGGGGGCCATAGGTTTTATAGGTACTGTAGAGATATACGTCGCAATCTAATTGCTTCACATCTATTGCCGCATGTGGGGCAAAAGAGACACCATCGGTGACAATAATTCCACCAACCTCATGGATCCGGTCAGCTAAGTTCTTTATCGGGTTGATCGTGGCTGCAAGGTTCGATGCATGCGTTACAGCAAGTAGCTTCGTTCGTTCATTGATCAGCCCCTCCAAGTCATCGACTTCGAGCAGTCCAGTTGTCGGATTAACTTCCCATTCTCGAATCTTGATCCCGGTCATTTCAAGGCGACGCCAGGCGCCGATGTTAGCTTCGTGGTCTTGATTCGTCACAATAATCTCGTCATCGGCTTCCCACGTAGGCCGGAGTGCCTGAGCTAAGACGTAGGTGTTTTGAGAAGTAGATGGCCCAAAGTGCACCTCTTCACTTGTCGCATTAAATGTGGCTGGAAGAAGATCAAAAGCTCGATCCATAGCTTCGCCTGCTTTGACAGAAGGGCCAAAATCCCAATATGGCTGCACTTTTGATTTAGTAAAAAAATTATTCACAAGGGAGATTACGTGCTCCGGCACATAGCTACCTCCCGCATTTTCAAGGTGGGCCCACCGGCCAGATTCTTTATCAGAGAAAACCGGGAATTGCTTTCGTACAAAATCTACATCAAGTGAAACCACAGTATGAATCTACCCATTTGTCGCAACTTTCGTGGCTGGTCGTGGAAGTAAGAAAAGACGAGTAGTCTGCTCAAAACCATGCTTGGAGATGATATGGGAGAGAACGAACACTGTTGTGCCCCTCAACGTAGCGAAAAATCCTCTTCAGCGGTTTTTGAGGAACAGAAAATTGGGGCTGCTCATGAAGATATGGTGTCTCTCAAGGGCGGAGATTTCCTTATGGGAACGAATTACCAGCATGGGCGCGACCAAGATGGAGAAAAGCCAACACTTCAAGCGCGTGTTTCGCCTTTCGCTATTGATAGGTATGCGGTCACGAATAGCCAGTATGCAGGATTTGTAAAATCGTCTGGGTACGCCACGGATGCTGAGCAGGTTGGCTGGTCGTTTGTTTTTGCCGGCCTTCTCCCCGATGACTTCGAAGACACCCGAGGAGTGCAAGGGTCGCCATGGTGGCGCCAAGTTTTTGGAGCCTGTTGGAAATCCCCCGAGGGCCCCCAGTCATCTATTGATGAAAGAATGAACCACCCCGCTATCCATATTTCATGGAATGACGCAGTTGCTTATGCAAATTGGGTTGGGGGTCGTCTTCCAACAGAAGCTGAGTGGGAGTTCTCTGCGCAGGGCGGATTAGAAAATCCCATTTTTCCTTGGGGGGATGAACTTGAACCGGACGGGCAACACTTCATGAACGTATGGCAAGGGTCATTTCCAGACAAGAATTTGGAAACAGACGGCTGGTACGGGACAGCCCCAGTTGGTTCATACCCTCCAAATCAATATGGGCTTAGAGAGATGACCGGGAATGTATGGGAATGGTGTAGCGACTGGTTCGCAACGGATAAGAAGCGTGGAGGAGGCGATCCCAAAGGTCCAGTAACTGGTGATGCAAAAGTCATTAAAGGAGGTTCGTACCTGTGTCACGCTTCATATTGCAATCGATATAGAATTGCAGCTCGAAGTTCGACTACCACGGATAGTTCGATGGGTCACTTAGGATTTAGAACAGTGCGCGATATTGAAAATTAGCGTTACTTCGGGTCAAGGTAATCGGCTGCTTCGATTTCCTCTCTTGTTACCCCGAGCAAGAAAAGAACTGCATCAAGGTAGGGAACTCTAAGGCTCGTATTTGCTACATCACGGACTATAGGTTTCGCGTTAAAGGCGATTCCAAGCCCAGCTTCGCTGAGCATATCCAGGTCATTCGCTCCATCACCAACAGCGACAGTCTGTTCTATCGGTACATTTTCAAGCTCAGCTATTTCATGTAGGAAAGCTGCCTTTGCTTGTCGGTCAACTACTGGGCCGGTCAGTTTTCCAGTTAGCCTTCCATTCTCAATTTCGAGCTTATTAGCCCGAGAATGTTTGATGCCTAATTCTTTTTGAAGTCGTTCAGTAAAAGTCGTAAATCCACCACTAACTATTGCAGTGGTATATCCGAGCCTCCCAAGAGTTCGGCAGAAAGTGCGTGCACCTGGAGTCAGTGTTAAAGCATGCCATGCACGCTCTATCGCTACCTCATCTAGCCCAGCTAGAAGGGAAACTCGTTCCTCGAGTGCTTCAGTAAACTCTATTTCTCCTCGCATAGCGCGCGTTGTTATCGCAGCTACTTCCTCTAAACACCCTGCTTGCTGAGCCAAAAGGTCAATGACTTCGTTCTGGATCAGGGTGGAGTCAACGTCAAGGATGACGAGACGTTTCGCCCTTCGGCTCAAATTTAATGGCTGTATGGCAATGTCCATACCGGGTTGAGTAGACGCAACCCTCATAAGTTCTCGCCGCATAGTCGAGATATCCCCTCCACTAACCGATAGTTCATAGCTCATCACTGGGTAACGAGATAAGCGAACTATTCGGTCGATGTTTCCTTTACCATCTGCGATCGCGTTTGTTGCGGCATTGAGCTCTGAAGGGGATAGCACCTCGCCGATAAGGGTAATGGCGTACGGTTGCTTATATTGAGTTGGGGTATCATCAACATCTTCGATGTCGATTTGTAGATCGCGCTTGAATCCAAAAAGTAGTAAGTCCTTTAAAGCGCTATCTCCCTCTTCGATTTCAATAAGTACATCTAATGTCAGGCGGCGGCGGACGACTACCTGTTCTATATCTGTGATCGTGGCGTTCATACCAGCGAGGACTTCAAAAAGTTCAGCTGAGATCCCTAGCTGATCTGGGCCTGTTACTCGCACTAGAACTGTTCGCATGTTTTCCACCCTCTGACATTACCTAGCAAAGGCCGTTAGGCAAGGACATAGAACAATATCTTTCCTAAATCTTTCTAAAATTTATGCCTATGCGGGATAAATATGACAAACAGATGAACTTCTAGGAAATAACTTATTTTCTCAGTAGATTACTCCCATACCGCCACTTTGATTGGTATCAACCATCAACACAAAAATATGGGCGGTATGGGAGGAAAATAAATGATCAAGAAGAGCAAGATTCTTCAACTACTTGCCATTCTGTTTGCTTTCACCCTCGTTACCGCAGCATGTGGTGATGATGATGACAGCAGCAGTTCAGCAAGTGAAACTACTGAAAGTGCTGAAAGCTCAGATGATGAGGTAACTCTCACCCAAGATGGTGAAAGTCTCCTCGATACTGTGCAAGCACGTGGAACTCTTAACTGTGGTGTCTCTGGCGCTGCTGTAGCGTTCTCAACTCTCGATCCATCAGGTGAGATGGTAGGTTTCGACGCCGACTTCTGTCGAGCAGTCGCTGCCGCAGTGTTGGGTGATGCTAGTGCAGTGAACTTTGTTTCACTTACAGCTGCTGAGCGCTTCACAGCCGTTCAGTCTGGGGACATTGATGTTCTCATGCGAAATACAACATGGACCCAAAGCCGTGACACAGATGTTGGCATGGACTTCGGACCAACCACATACTACGACGGACAGCAATTGATGGCTAAAGCCGCTGATGGCTTCTCCGGTTCAAGTACCGTTGCTGATCTAGCTGGTGCCACAATTTGTACCAACGCAGGAACCACAACTGAAAAGAACATCGGTGATGCAGCTGTTGCTGCAGGAATTGAAATCGATCTTCAAACTTATGAAGATTTCGATATCGTAACCGATAACTTCATTTCAGGTGCCTGTGACGTTGTTACAACCGACGGATCTGCGCTAGTTGGCCGTAAGGCGCAACAACAGCCAGAAGGCGAAGAATGGGTAATCTTCCCAGGTGCTCCGATCTCGAAAGAGCCTCTCGGACCTACCTACGGACAGAATGATAGCAAGTGGGCAGACGCAGTTAACTGGACTGTCTACGCAACCATCATTGCATCTGAAAAGGGAATCAACTCAGGAAATGCCGCAAGCGTTGTAGGAAACGATGCGTTTGACGCAGAGGCACAACGCCTTATGGGTGGTGAAGGTGAACTGCAGTCCCTTATGGGTCTCGCACCTGATGCTTTCCAGCAGGTTATTGCCCAAGTTGGTAACTATGACGAGATTTATTCTCGTAACCTAAACCCAGTAGGTCTCACACGTGACGGATCATCCAATGCTGGATGGGAAGCCGGTGGGCTTATCTACGCTCCACCCGCACGATAAGTAGCGGTTAGAGAACATAGTTCAAACATGAGCGGCCAGTCATTTGACTAGCCATACTCATAGTTAGAAAATTTGGATAACGAGCTGAGGGCTTAACCCCTCAGCTCGTTTCCGTATTATCATTAGTAAGAGAGAAATCGAATGCTTAGGGGGCAAACTTGAGTGTGATGTCGGAAACACCGTCTCAAAGCTTTCATCACCAGAAACCGCCTTTCTATCGAGATGCGATAGTCGTGAAATGGCTATTCCAACTCGGGGCGCTAGCTCTTGTAGTTTTCGCCCTCTGGTTCTTATCCAGCCAAGCCCGCGACAACCTTGCAGCAAGAGATATATCTACTGGGTTTGATTTCCTCTCTATCGACCCCGGAATCAATCTTTCGGAAGGAATCGATACTCGACCGGCGACAGGAGGTAGGGCCCTTTGGGTAGGCATGGTAAACACCATTCGTTTAGCTACGGCCGGTATTCTCGCTGCAACTGTACTTGGACTATTCGTAGGTCTTGCGCGGCTTTCAAATAACTGGGTCGTAAACAAGCTGGGTTCAGTGTTTGTCGAAACGCTCCGGAACATTCCCCTCCTCGTCCAAATAATTCTTTACGGGGCGATTCTCGCCAATTTAGGGGACCTATCGTATGACTCAGGATGGGACAACTGGGTCATCTGGTCTAACAAGGGCCTATCAATTCCTAGGGTATTTATAGCTGATGGTTTCTATCAGTGGGCTATCTTTATGCTTGTGGGTTCCATCGCAGCAAGATGGGCTTACAAACGCCGCCAACTACTTCACGATGAAACTGGTGGAGACACGTACCCTTGGATCGCATCATTAGGTGTGTTAGGACTATTCGCTGTAATTGGTTGGTTTATTCACCCGATCTTCGGATGGGTTGGTGAAGTTTTCGGTGCAATAGGGGATGGCATCTCTAAGATTCCCGAGGAAGCTCTCCAAGCAGCCCTTTCTATTTCCGCTGTCCTTTTCGCCGGTAAGTGGATCCGTAATTTTCTTAGATCGAGGAGAACTCCTGGGGGTGCAGCCCAGCTAAATGACGATGACAAATTTCGACTTGTGTTCTCCGGAGTTATTTCGGGATTGGCGATTTTGATTGTCTATGTTGTTTGGCCAGGTCTTTCAAGTTGGATGATCAACTCTTCAAGTGACCTATTTGGTGTCCTTGAAGATAAGTTTGGAAATGGCAGAACTGGCGGCCCCTTTGGTGTAGATCGACCAGAAGTAATTAAACCAGGAAAGTTCGAGAAGTATGGGCCATCAGGCCTGACTATGTCCATCGGGTTCGCAGCTGTTTTCTTTGGCGTTGTTTTCTATACTGCAGCATTTATCGCTGAAATTGTGCGAGGAGGAATCCTCGCGGTTCCAAAAGGTCAGATAGAGGCAGCGAACTCATTAGGGATGAAGCGATCAGCAGCATTGCGAACAGTGATACTCCCTCAAGCCCTTCGAGTAATGATGCCGCCCCTAGGTAATCAGTACCTGAATCTAACTAAAAACACTTCGCTTGCTATTGCTGTCGGGTTCAGCGACCTGGTTCAAGTCGGACAGACCGTAGGCAACCAGACAGGCAAAAATTTATCTGTTTTCGCAATTTGGATGCTGTTCTACTTGGCCTGTTCGTTAACTATTTCGGTAGTAGTGAACTTCTTCAATGTGCGGCTGAAAATCGTGGAGCGATGATATGAATGAGCCAACCATCTTGAAGGTGACCTCCCGGCCCGAAGAAGTAAGTAGAAGCCCGCGCGAATGGGTTCGCAAAAATCTTTTCGCGAATATTCCAAATACGGTTCTTACATTGGTATTCGGGGCCGTTGCGATCTATGCCATTCGCGCGCTCCTAGGGTTCATCCTCAGCGGTGAAAGACGTTGGGGTGCAGTAGCTACAAATATGAGACTCTTGATGGCGCAGGGTTACCCCGCGGACCAATTTGTCAGAGTCTGGTTTACGTTAGGGTCTTTGATGGCTCTTACGGGGCTCACCCTAGCTGCATGGAGAGCTGCAGGCCGGCTATCTATAGGGAAGATCTCGATATGGGTTATGAATACTGGTGCCATCTTCGCCTTGTTCGCAGTAATTGCCCCGATTTCATGGGCATCAAGAATTGGATGGCTCATCGCTGCAGCGATACTCCTATCGATAGGGCTAGGTCTGTGGTTTGGGCTGCGGGGCGAGAAGAAACGGCCGTCTGGGTCAGTGCCGACTGTCTGGTTTGCATTCGGCTTACTAGGAGTTCTCGTACTGAGTCTTTGGACAGTCCCATTCGGCCATTATGCATTTGTGGAAGGTGAATTCATTGCTGAGAGTGGCAGAACCGTAGCAACAAGTACAAAGCTTCCCTTCACAGTAATGTGGCTCATTCTTATAGGCGCATACCTTTTCGGTGTCTTAATACGTGAACGTATACCGGGAAGCCGAGCAAAGGGTTTTCTGATAGCGCTCTGGTTCCTATCTCCATTTATCTTAAATTGGATTGTCCTTCGGGACCCAGACTTTGATTACGCCCATATCGCATCAACTGATATTCCTCTAGCGCTTCTGTTTGCTATAGGAGGTGGACTTGCTTTGTATCTACTATCGAAACCGGACCTCGGGGAGATAGGGCGGATCGTTGCTATCGGCTTTCTTCTTTTCGCAGTGTTTAACTGGATAGCTGCCTTCTTCGGTTGGTACCCAATGCTGCAGAAAGTCAGAATTAGTTTTGTTCTGTTAGCGTTAGCTGCTCTTATCTCACCCAACTTTGCTTCGGACCGTAAAACCCGACTTAGATTTGTTACAGGATGGATCGTTCTGATTGCTGTCTCGCATTGGCTGATTACAGCAATAAATTCACCGTCAACTCTCGAATTGCAAGGCCCCACCTACCTCGGAGGATTTTCCTTAACATTATTCGTAGCAGTCTTAACTCTCTTACTGAGCTTTCCTTTAGGGGTGCTTTTAGCGTTGGGCCGAACTTCTTCCATGCCTATAGCCCGTGTTCTCTCTACGGTCTACATTGAATCGATTCGCGGCGTCCCGCTTATCACGATCCTCTTCTTTTTCTCGAATATCTTGCCGCTGTTCCTCCCTGAAGGGATGGAAATAGCTGAATTAGCAGCCATAGTGACCGGCTACACCCTCTTCAGCGCAGCGTACTTGGCGGAGAATGTTCGAGGCGGCCTCCAATCGGTGATGCGTGGCCAATACGAAGCAGCAGATGCAATAGGGCTTACAACAAGCCAGCGAACTGGGTTTATCATAGTCCCCCAAGCTCTTCGAGTATCGATTCCTCCGTTAGTGGGTCAAGCTATTGGAGTCTTTAAAGAGACATCGCTAGTCGCTATCGTCGGCGCATTTGACCTATTGCGAATAGCTGCATATGTCGTACCTGCACAAACTGAATTCCTTGGGGTAAAGAGAGAAGGCCTCTTGTTGATATCTGCTATTTACTTCATAGTTGCTTTCTCAATGTCAAAATATAGTCAGAAGCTAGAGGAACGAGTTGGACTAGGTGAAAGATGATCAAGACAACAAGTAAGGTAGTTATGTTCGCAGTAAAGAGAGGTAGCCATAATGAGCGCTGAAATAGCCCATGAAACCCGGTCAGACATGATTGTTTGCGAAAACGTTGATAAATGGTTCGGGGATTTTCAAGCTTTAAAAGGAGTGACAGCAACGATTGCGGAACAAGAAGTCGTGGTAGTTTTGGGCCCTTCAGGGTCTGGGAAATCTACCTGGATACGTTGCATAAATAGGCTAGAAGCTCATCAGAAGGGAACCATAGTTGTAGATGGGGTTGAACTCACAAACGATTTAAGGAATATAGAAAAGATCCGTTCTGAAGTCGGTATGGTCTTTCAACAATTCAACCTTTTCCCGCATTTAACTGTCCGAGACAATGTGACCTTAGCCCCTAAATGGGTTCGGAAAATGCCGAAAACTGATGCCGAGAAGAAAGCTGACGAACTACTTGAAATGGTGGGTATACCAGAGCAAGCTGCAAAATACCCCGGTCAATTATCGGGAGGGCAACAACAGCGGGTCGCGATAGCTCGAGCACTAGCGATGGAACCTCGTATCATGCTTTTCGACGAACCAACCTCAGCTCTTGATCCTGAGATGATCAAAGAGGTCTTGGATGTTATGCGGGATTTGGCGCTTGGTGGTATGACGATGATGGTAGTTACTCATGAAATGGGGTTTGCAAGAGAAGTCGCGGACAGAGTTATCTTTATGGAGTCTGGTGAGATAGTAGAAGAGGGAACTCCGGAACATTTCTTTACGAATCCAACTGAAGACCGAACTAAGTTATTTCTAAGTCAAATTCTCTAGGTCACGCTTTCCGCTCCTTGGAGAATGACATTTGCCTTCATCTGCTACACTTGGTGAAAATTAAATAATATTTGTCACGGTTCCGAAGTCCGGTTTAATTCCGGCACTGTCCCGCAACGGTAAATTCGCATCTCCTGCGAACAAGTCCGGTCGAGTCCACGGCAAAACGAACATTCTCGAGGTAAGACAAGTTCGTTGCTGGATACCCAGTCGATAGTCGCTCGGGGGAGGGTATCCAATGAAAATACTTAAAAGACTGCTCACATTAGCCGCAGTTGCTTCACTTTTTTCATTAACATCTGGTTGTTCAAACTCCGACTCGCAAGTCAATGCAAGCGGTGTGAAAGCTACTGCGCAAAGTAGTAGCCAGATGGAAGAGCCCATGGACGAAGGGTTTCCGGTTACGCTACAGACCGGGTCTGGTGAACTTGTATTAGA
>Ga0208764_10001181_pt1 | contig 16982 bp, 11 predicted proteins | sample ETNtaG_18_FD_185762 | JGI IMG/M metagenome (GOLD analysis project Ga0208764, IMG submission 185762) | Marine microbial and viral communities from oxygen minimum zone, Eastern Pacific Ocean - ETNP201302SV91 (SPAdes) (version 2) | ecosystem: Environmental > Aquatic > Marine > Oceanic ... | reverse complement strand
AAACATTACCTTCAGAACCCTTTGGATATTTATTTAATAAATCTTTTAATCGAGTCATTTCTCGACCAGCCAATTTTTCACCATTCATATAATTTTTTACTGTTTTCTCTGCCGTCTTGGTAAGACCTTTTCTTAACAAATGTTCTCCTAATTCCTGTTTTGAAGAAAATCCATATTGATTTACGAGATCTTCAGCCTGAGAAACAGAAGAGCTTTGTTTCAATTTTTCTTTAGTTGAGCTACGACGTTGTGCGTCAATATCATTGGAAAACAAAAGGATTAAAATAACAATCAATGATTTATTCATCATCAATCCCCCCCTTAATTAATTAATAGAATCATATTATATAAGTTATAAATATCGTTATGAAAGCAATGAAAATCAATAATCAATCATATAATAGTGATTTGAATCACTTAAGTAAAGAATTATGAGATAATATAGTAAAATATTAACGCAACAAGTTATTTACGAGATCAATAACATCTTCTTTCCCATCCGGTCTTCCCACTATCGTTGTTTGATTATCAACCAAATAAAATGTAGGTGTATGAGAAACGTAATACACATCCGTTGATTGAGAATTCCATCCTTTTAAACTAGAGATATTTATCCATTCTAAATTTTCCTGATCAATCGCTTGTTGCCATTGATCTTTCTTTTTATCGATGGAAACAGCAATAACCTCCAAACCCGCAGAACGATAGGTTTCATAAATAGTTTTTATTTCAGGAATTGTTTCCATGCAGTGCGGACATGTAGATGACCAAAACATTACTAAATTAAGCTTATTCTTCTTAAATAGATCATGCAGACCAACCTTGTCTCTATTTATATCTGGTATTTGTATATCTGGAGCAATTGTACCCACTTGTAGCTTTTGCCTACCTTCAATCTGTTTTCGTAATGTACGATTGGTAATTAAATCAAATTCATCCCCAATATATTCAGATATAACGTATTCTATCAGCTCTTTAAATCCTTCCCGATTAAGAAACGATAGGATTTGAGTTATACAATATCCATACACATCGTAATTATCATATGTAGCCATTAATATATCATCAATGGCAATATGCATGTCTATACCATTTTCACCAGAATAATAGTTCAAATACATATTAATTTTGTTAAACATTAATGGACTATGTAAATATTTTGAATCCAATATGGCTTTGTTATCAAAAAATCGTTCAATTCTTTCTTCATAGGAACTGTTAATTATTGGCATTGTTTTTGCTAGAACATCAAAGGTAAATGTCTGAGAAAAGTTTGTTTGAAGGTCTTTTAGTGATACCGATGAATAATAAATGAATTTCTTAATCTCATTTTCATATTCATCCATATTTTGCAATGCTTCATCATTGGGGAAACTCAATTGAAATTGTAAATATTCTATTCTATTATAAATATTCATAAGCATTTTATGACGGTGAAAAGCTATATTTTCTAATGATTGCAGCACCGTAATTGGTTTATCATCATTTTGTTTATTAACCTGAATTTCCACATCTGTTTCTACGGGATTTAATACAATGATAATAGGCTCTTCTCCTTTTAATTGAATACGATAAAATCCCAATTTGTAATCAGTTTTATTAAATGAAAATTTTCCATTTGAATCAATAATAGTTTCATCAATTGGCTTACCTTCATTTTGAAACATATCATATAAATAGATTTTGCTTCTAAAAACATCCGTATTCATAAATTGTCCGTAAATATGTTGACTATAGGTAATAGTCGAACTCATAATTAGTAATGTGATTAGAAAGCGCATGAAGAAGAAGACTATCTTATTTAAGAAGAAGTATTCTTCTGGATTGTGTAAATGAATCTGCGCTCATATTCACAATATACATACCTGAGGAAACGGGAATACCGTACTGATCTTTTCCATTCCATATTGTTGATTGCTTACCTAGATGTTTAGACTGAAAATGACGAATTTTATTACCTAATATATCATATATAGAAATATTCACTGATTGATTATTTGGAATCGTATAATGAATTGTTACATGCGCATTAAACGGGTTTGGATATGGATTATTGAGCAAATATTGATTGCTAATGGGAATAAACTCCATGTCTGTTGCCATTTCCACGCTGGAATTTTTAATGATACGCATAGAGAATTCTGAATTGATGGTATCGTACCCAAATGCAGATACAACAAAAATTATGCTATCCACGCCACTAACATCAATAGTTTGTGTCTGGGCCGTAAGTACATCATAGGTATTCGGTGTGGAATCATTTTTGTGTTCCACAATTGAGGTAACGTAATAACGCATATTATCCGAATCTTCCGTTAATAAATCTATGACAAGATTATTCCAGGTAGAATCTTGTGTATCAACTAAGTAATATAACGCAGAAAAGGTTTCCAATGGCTGGTTATAATAATATAGTGTCGTATCAGTTGAAGCAGTGATCGTTTGTTCCAATGTGGGTAAATCCATAGGAAATGTGTTGGATTCAGAATATTGATATATTCCAGCAGAATCACTATTAGATAACATACCATTAGCAATGAAAAAATCATGCGTTACTGTTTCAAAATCCAGATTATAATCATTTAATGCCGCCATAAGAGTTGGAATACTGTAATCAACATCATAACTATTATATTCCCTGCTTCGTTCAAATACCCTACGTATCAAATCATTGCTTACCCGATTATCTGTTAAATATGCAAAATAGATATAGGCACCATACCCACGATTCACATCATAATTAATAGCCAAATATGGTTCATTGAAAAATTCCTGTAAAAATTGATAACAATCATTAATATTATCGTAATGATGTTCTTCCATCCACACTGCAGTCGCTTCCAATAACCAACCAGCCTCCCAACCGTCATATCCATATTGTACCGCATGGAAAAACTCATGTGCAGATGTTACCTCTATAATCTCAGATTCTATGCCAGAAAAATCATTATAATTATTACGTAAAGCCATAAATGTTACCATAGCACGTTCTTCTTCTGCATCTTCTGAAAATTCATTATCTCCTCGTGTAATTGGAGAATTGTTTTGAGCATAATCTTCTGCCTGAACATATCCATAATAACCAGTTTCCAGATTAAAGATATACACATCATAATGATCCGACCCACCATCATCAATCTGTGTATACCAACCATCTCCTGGCGGACGTACAAATTCCATATCCGTAAAATCAATCACGCCAATATTGGCAAAAGTCGTTACAATTAAATCAACATAATCAGGAATTCCGTTATTATCTGCATCTAATGGCGATACAGCATCACTACCCGTAAGGGTATAATGAAAACGAAATATCCCTTCATCCACATAATAATCCAAATTTTGTGGACGATAAGAAGAAACTATTTGACGGCTAAAATCAAAGCCTCTAGCTTGTAATTCTATTTGTGTTTCTAGAGGTAGTTGATGGCCATGTTTTGCAATAACACGTAATATTTCACTATAGTGTATATCTGTATCTCTATTTATTATTTTATATGCAGCTTCTTCAATCGTAAAGTCTGATGCGAAAATAGGTTGGAAATACGCTGCAAAAAGAAATAAGATTATTATATGTTGCATATGCTTAATCATCATATATTTACAACTTAGTTAAATAGGTCGTAATAATTCAATGTTAAAGATAAAACAGTATTTAATCAATTTTTGTCTCATTGCTCTAATGGGGATCATTATATCTTGTGAAGATTTAGAGAATGAACTTTCAAAGGACTTTACTACTTCTACTTCAAATGCTATGTTTGATTTACAGCTGATTGTGGAAAATAATTCTACAGATTCCGATACGCCTATTGCATTTTCTGTAACAGTAACGCGCCTTGATACATATATCGTTCGTCAAGATGCTCAAATGGTTGGATTTTGGAGTCTCTCATCTCAAACTATAGATGGAGAAACTCAAAACATTAGCCAATACCCTCAGGATATAGAATTTTTTGAAGATAATTCGTATAGCAAACAGGTTCCAAATACCGTTTCAGGTGAAACGGATTATTTTGGTGGAAATTGGAGCTATGATAAAACTTCCCATCAATTAGCGTTAATCTCCCAAGGTGATACATCCCTCGTTCAAACTACATTTGATTATTCTGGGGCTATTATACCGCTAGATGGGTATATGATGTGGAGCTATACCAATGGAGGGTATGCATTTAATGAAATCTATCAAAAGACTCTAGAGCCATCTACGTTCTTCGATGAACCATTTACCTATATTTATATGGATGTATCTGGTGGTGATATTTCAGGAACAACATACCCGGACTACGCTGAAATTGAAGCCGTTGTTGAAAATAAACTAGATGCACAGTTTACGGTAACTGGAATGTTTGAACCAGGGCTAGATTTTGACCAGGGGAATATAGCAGTAAGCTTGTATAATGAATTATATGGAACTATTGTAGTTAATATGCAAATATCGATTACGTTTTTGGATTAATATGCTGCGAAAAATCGTTATAGCTTGTTTTTTATTAACCACCACTATCTTTGCTCAAGATATTCGTGTAAAATATAAAACGTTACAACTAAGTTATATGACAACAGACCGTGTTGGTGGCGTTTTAAAATCTTTAGGGTATGCCGTAGTGGATTTTGAAAAAAGCCCTGGTGTGAATCCAAATGAAAGTATTTTAACCCCAACTGGTGATTTCGCCGATGTACTTATTAATGGAATGGTTAGTGAAGAAGATTACGATGTCTTACCGCTAGTAATTCTCCTTCCTGAAACTGATAACGTCACCTTACTCGAAATGCAAGGCGCTGTCAGTGAAAAAGGCGCAGAAATGGGTGTGGATTTAGGTGGATCCTCTCTCGTATTCTCAACGAGTGGTGAACCGTTGCAGCGATTGCTTATCGCTTACGATCCAGATAACTCGGAAGATCTAAAAGAATTAGTTTCTGTTATTGCCAATCAGCTTGACGTTGCTGCGAAACAGATTATGATTGAAGCTCTTGTGGTAGAGATTGATGCTAACAAGACCAACACTTTGGGTGTAAACTTTGCAAATTCCGGAAGCATGTATTCTTCCTCTTTTCCAGAACCAGACCCTTCTACTGGTAATTTTGAACCATTTACATTTATCATGGATAAAGGATTAATTGGCAATGCATTAGAAATCAATGCAAAATTGGAAAAATTAATTAGTGATCAATCTTCAGAAATTTTATCGAGACCTTCTGTTCTCGTTTTAGATGGTCGACAGGCGCGTATCGTTGTGGGGCAACAAATACCTATTGCTAGAAGCACTGCAACAGGACAAAATGTAGTTTCTGCCACGGAATATATCCCGATTGGGATTGTATTAAATCTTCGTCCGCGAATTAGTAGTGATGGAAATGAGATTACCATGCAGGTAGAAACCATCATTAGTGAAGCGCAAGAACGCGTTGGTGTTGGAAGTGTGGGTGGAGATGTATTGTCAGCTCCAACCTTCTCTAGTCGAAAAGTTCAAACATATGTACAGGTTGAGAATAATACACCTTTCATAATTGGCGGATTAATATCACATAAAGATTCAAAGCAAGAAAATGAATTCCCTATATTAGGCCGTATACCTATCCTGGGAGGATTATTAGGATTTAATAAGAAGGTTATGTCCAATAAAGAGGTGATCGTGGTTATTACACCGCATATAGTCGATGTAGGCTCCGGAAGCTTTTCTCATGTAATTCCAAAAGATATCGATATATTAAATCACTGGGGAAATAAATTATTTCAAGATAGTTATCGCCTACGAAATACAGATTTATATGATCTAGGGTTTTTTGAAAATACTTCTTTTTATAATAATGTATTAAATCGCGCCGAAAATATTATTCAGGAAAGCGCTGTCGCTTCTTCTAATGAAGAATTGACAAATTTTGTCAATGGATCCGTTCCAGGGGAAGGTGTATTAATACGCAGAATGTTATATGATGTAATTGAAAAAGAGAACTATTACAAACACATTCAACCAGAAAAAGTAATATTTTTTGGTAAAATTTCAGATAATAAAGGTAATGCGGTTGTTGATATGCAAAATTTTGGAGAAATATATCGAAGTTATCTGAAACGTTTTAAACAAAGCGATGGGTTGGCTTTGCAATTTGAATCAACGGAAAGCGTAGAGTTTGCTGATGATTACCCCTTGCGACCCGTTGCAAATATTAATCGATATGAGTACTCTGGAAGTTATAAGAATACATTACGTGATTTAAACAGCGACTCTACATTCGGATATTCTATTTATCTAACACAACCAAAACATGAGCGAAGATTATATGAAGCATTGGTGTTGCGTCGTGTGTTAGAAATGAATCCAGATATTCAAGATAATATTAATTTATTTAAAGCTGGTCGAGAAATACTATTCCCGGCACCGGAATCACTTGAAGGAGATATTCATGTGATAGATAATAAGATAGCAAAATATTTTTATCAGATTAATTTATTTAATGATGAATTTGATAAAGAATTTGTAAAAGGAATAGAAGAAATCTCATCTATTATTCAACAATATGAATAATACAATTTGAATTTACTGCTTTCGAAAGCTTTCCTTATATAAATCTAATTTCTCCTTTTGTCCCATTAACATCAACGTGTGATGCTCATTTAGCGTTGTATCTGGATTGGGGTTAATTTCATAGCTTCCATCTCCATTTATCAAACCAACAATAATTAAATTATACTCTTCACGAATATTTGAATCTTTTATCTGTATTCCATGCAAGTTATCTACATTATTTAAACTAATTTCATCAATTGCCAAATCCACAAAATCCTGATGGAATGATAAAGAAACAGTGTCCTCTAGGTCTGGAGAAATTAATAATTCAGCCATCCGATGACCGCCTGCTGTATAGGGATTAACTACTTTATTTGCTCCTGCCTGTTTTAGTTTTGGTGTATTACTAATTTGGGCACACCTACTTACAAGAAATGCTTCGTGGTTTAATGATCGAGCGGTTAATGTAACAAATAAGTTATCTGGATCGTTATTTAGGCAGACAACTATACCAGAAGCCCGATGAATTCCTGCTTCCTCTAATGTATTTTCAATCGTAGCATCGCCTAAAATGGATTGATATCCTAATTCAGTGATTTTATCCACTTTATGTTGATCAAGCTCCACAATGACAATTGGATAGCCTTTACCATGCAACTCTTTTGCAATGACTGCGCCCATTCGACCATAGCCACAGATTATATAGTGATTTTTCATCTTTCTAATCTTTCTTTTCTTTTTATTTTCTTTGTAGACACTGAATTCTAATAATTCCGCACCAAATTCCGCGATCATATATAAAAACCCACTGACACCAAAAATAATGACAAAACTTGTCCATAATCTTCCCGTGTCATCTAATGGATGCACTTCACCAAATCCAACCGTGGTCATGGTAATAATAGTCATATAAAAACTATCAATTAACGACCATTCATCTCCACCTATAAAATAAAATCCAGCAGTTCCAAATGTAATTACTGTTACAAAATAAGTCAGAAATTTTGAAGATTTCCTACCGAACATTATTCTATCTCTTTTCCCTGTACGGATTTCTTTATCCAACGAAGATATGTATCGGAACCATTCTCAATTGGTAGAGTAATTAATTCCGGTGTATCATAGGAATGCAATGATTGAACCGTCTGATAGACATCTTTTTCTCTGGATTTTATTGTTTTAATCATCAGCATTACTTCCATCTCATTTTGAATGGCATTGTCCCATTCATATACAGAGTACACTTTTGGTACTATGTTTACGCAAGCTGCTAATTTGTTTTGTACCAATTCATTTGCAATCATACGACCTTCTTTTTCAGTGGAAACGGTCGTGATTATGAAAGCAAAATCCAAAGCAATAATTAGTATTCTTTTATAATAATCTCTGGATATAATGATTTATAATCATTCAAAGATATGGATACACTTTGTTTTAGATTTTGATCAAAAAAGTCCTTTATCATTGAATTCATAATAAAGCGTATCCGATCTGATGAGATGGTACCTGATCCATATTTTTTAGATACTTTACTAAATTGAGAAAAATCAGAAAAATCATAGTGTGTAGATCCCTGCACATCAAACCGTAATGATTGGGCGCTATTAGAAGAAGCCAATGTATCTAATTTTAAATAATTGTCTTTTTCTTTCCACGCTACTTGCCCTAAATGAACAAATGGTTTATTCAAATTCTTCTTAATTAATGTACTCGGAATAGGTAAAAACCAAGCATCCAGCCCTAAGGTCGCATCAATACGATCATCCTTTAATGAAGCAACCACACTAGTAGCTCCCCCGAATGAATGACCAAATATGCCAATATTATCTAGGTTTAGAATGTTTTGTAATGATTGGGGTAGAAATGCACTATTTTCCATTTCATCTAATAAAAATTGTACATCTCCTACCCGATAATTTAATTGGATCTCTCGAAGTCCCCATTTTTCTTTATCAGATATATCTTCAGGGATATCTGTTTTATTTCGAATAACTTTATTTTCCGGAAAAACAGAAAGTCCCGCATCGTATGTATGGTCCGTAGAAAATAATACATACCCATGACTTGCCAGTTCTTCCATCTGGGTTGTGTTTTGCGTCTTTAACGCACCATGTCCATGCGAAAAGATAAGAACAGGGAATTGTTGATTAAGAGGTGTTGCATTTAGCCACGAATTACCATCAATTTTATTTATCGTTCGCATAATGGTTCTAGGAATTCCAAAACCATCAGCAATCAGATCTGCAATTAATGATTCATTGTAATTGTAGGGGGCTTTCTTATCGCTTTCTTTTAACATTGCAGGATACCATACTCGGACCATCATTTCTCTAGAACCAGTTAGGCCGCTTGTATACCATGCCTTACGATTTTCATCCACCATATGGATAATTTGAGTACCAACTTTATATGGACCAGAAGGTAGCGCAACATTTTCTAGTGAAATAGCATGGGAAATGAATGTAGCACATCCGGACACCCAAAAGGAAATAACAAGCAATGGTATATATCTAACTATTTTCATTAGAATCAGCAAAAACGCTTGTAGATAATAATTAATTCATGCGTTGAATATCAATGCAAATCAGTACGTATTTTTAATCCTTATCTAATAATGGCAATTATTTTTTATCCTCCAACGCATCTGCACGCTCTTTGGATATAGAAAATGTACTGTCTTGTGTATAGGCCATCATATAGTAATCGTATGCATTCTGATACTCTTCCATCTTTTCCCAGTATTCGCCCATAGAATCATAGGGATTTGGGTGCATTCTATTATTATCAATATATTCGGCAAATGCATTATGTGCTGCTTTCATATTTCCAAGTTGCATATTGGAATACCCAAGCATATTTAATGATGGTGAAAAATCATATCGTTCCCACATCATAGTGTATATCTTAATTGCTTTTTTATACTCTTTTTTACTATATAAATCCTGCGCTTCCGCAATCATAACAAATGCTTTATTAGGATAATTCTCTTTTAATTTTGCAATTCTAGAAGAAAGATCTGCATCTGGATTATCCATTCTGTATAGATAATATTCAATCATATCTTGTTCATATTGGCTTGCAGTTGGAGCCAATCCTTGTGCAATCTTTTTGGCCTCAACGCTTCTTGCGGAATCACCAGGAGTGAAGACAAGAAATAAATACGGCATTGCAAATTCAGGGTCTATTGCAATGGCTTTCTCAAATTCCTCTCGAGCTTTACTCCAATGAATATTGTAAAATTGCCAGAATCCTGCATTAAATGCGTTCACAGCATTTGTACTGTCACTGGACCATTCTGTGGATGAAACCTTATTGCCCGCCTCTTCCTGATTGATTCTCCAAATCTTTCTTTTAGCAGATATAAATTCTGGATCTATTGATAGTGCCTTTAAAAAATATTTTTTGGCATTTGCATTATCTTTTTGTTCTAAATAATAATCACCCATTGAATCATATGGATTTGCGAGATCTGGTGCAATCTCGATCTGACGTTCGAACGCTTTCTTTGATTCTTCCATTTTTCCTTGCCCACTATATAAATAACCAAGAGAGTTCAATGCATCTGGATTTTCTTCAACTGCCAATGATTGTTCATAATATACTTGTGCTTTTTCTTCATCACCGCCCCAATTAGACATTCCAGCAAGCATGTTCACATATCGTGACTCTTTTGGAAACATTTTGGTGAATCCTTCTACTTCTTTAAACCAATCGACATCGCCTTCACCACCCCACCATGAATCTCTATTCATGACAGACATCAGTGCTTGTTCACCTTTATTTGCTTTGGAAGCAAATTGTTTTCCTTTTTCGGCAATGGGATATCTCTGCACCGCGTCACCTGTCATTTGAGCCAATGAATAATATGCCATGGCAAATTCTGGATCCAAATCAACCGCTTTTTGGAAGGAATCTCGAGCCAAGCGTTGTGCAAAATTATCTTGATATCTCAATCCTGCTTTCATTTGTTTTATAGCTTCAGTTCTAGTGGAAGAATATTCTACATAGTCACTGACTTTTTGAGAACATCCACTAATAAATAGTGAGACTAGAATAATGATATAAAGGGCATTGTTTTTCATTGTTACTCCTAACTTATTTTATTTCCGTACGCCCGACAGGATTTGAACCTGTGACCTCCTGCTCCGGAGGCAGGCGCTCTATCCAGCTGAGCTACGGGCGCATAGTAGTGACAAGTTCATGGATTATATATCTATTTACAATATATTTTTAATTTGATGCCCAACCTAACCTGAATTACTATTCACCACTTTTCAATAGATACTTTTCTAATATTAGGTATGATATTGGAACAAGAAAAAGGGTGATTACCGTAGCGAATATCACACCAAAAGCCAATGAAACCGCCATTGGAATTATAAATTTTGCTTGAATACTTTTTTCAAAAAGAAGCGGGGTTAGTCCTGCAAAGGTTGTTAGAGATGTCATAAATATAGGTCTAAACCTTCTTGGGCCAGCTTCCAAAACTGCTTTTTCAATTGAAGACCCTTCTTCGCGATATTTATTGATGAAATCAACCATTACAAGGCTATCGTTTACTACAACTCCAGTTAATGCAACAATTCCTAATAGAGAAAGTACAGAAAAATTAATTCCCATAATTAAATGTCCAATAACTGCTCCCGTTAGCCCAAAAGGGATAGCTGACATCACTACTAACGGTTGCAAATATGAACCAAACGGTATTGCTAATAGAGTATAAACCACTACCATTGCAACGAAAGCGTTTCGAGCCAATGAAGAAAGGTTTTGGCCTTGTTCTTGTTGTTCTCCTTCCAACGAATAGCTAAGAGAACTGTAACGCTGCATCATAGAAGGCAATACATCCTTTGTTACAGAAGATATAACCTCATTTCCGGTTGTAACCGTTAGATCCACATCAGCGGTAACACTTATCGAGCGTTTTCTATCTTTTCTTTTTATGGTAGAAACACCTTCACCAATATCAAGCTGTGCAATTTGACGAATTGGAATCGTCGATCCTTTTGGTGTACGAATCATCATATCTTCGAGATTTGAAATAGAAGATCTTTCTTCATCTGGATATCGCAACATCACCTTTAACTCGTCTCTTCCCCGTTGAATACTTTGCGCTTCTAATCCATAAAATGCTTGGCGGACCTGAAAAGCAACCATTTGCATGGTGACTCCATAATTTTCTGCTGCAGGAAGTAAGCTAATTATTAATTCTTCTTTCCCCATATTAAAATCATCTTGAACGTTGAAGACACCTGGATATTCAATTAGTTTTTCCTTTAGTTCATCCCTAGCTGCAAACAGATCATCCATATATTTACTAGAAAGTTGAATATTCACAGGATCTCCTGCAGAAAATAAACTGGAAAAGAAGGATAACTGTTTCACTCCCGGAATATCCGACACCATTTCTCTCCATCGCTTTACAACAGTCTCTGTGCTAATAGATCGAGACTCTCCTGGAGCCAATTCTAGCGCTACTTCCGCTAGATTGGATCCATCAAATGAAACATTTAGAGCACCAGGACCCTGAGAGGTTTTAGTCCGCATCGGTTGATCCCCTACCGTTGATAAAATATTATGAATTATATTTTGCGATGGGTATTCATTTAATAATTGCTTGTTCAATTCATGGGCAGCTTGATTTAATACATTAAATCCGTCGCGTGTCACTTCAATAGGGGTTCCAGAAGGATATTCAATCGTTGCGATAGCAATATCTCCTTCAATTGGAGGAAAAAAAGAAAATTTAAGCACGCCGCTTAATATCATCCCTAGAGTTAACACAAATATAGAAATTGCTAAAGCAAGAGAATTCAGAGGGTGTTTAACTGCTAATAGAAGCATAGGTTTATACCTACGTTCAACAAAATCTTCTAGAAACTTTTTTACTTTATCTTGAAATCGATCCCATCTCTCCGAAATCGATCGAAGCATATTATTTTTAGGTTTCGTTTCTACTGAATGTGCTAAATGAGCTGGCAATATCGTTAATGACTCAATTAAAGACCAAAAGAGTACAATAATAGTAATTAATGGAAAAATTCTCCATATTGCGCCAATGGTTCCAGCAACAGCCAGCATAGGTGAAAATGTAACCATTGTTGTTAATACGGCAAAAATAACTGGGGTAGTAACCTGAGCAGCCCCTTTTACAGCTGCTTCTTCCGGGTCCAATCCTCTTTCTCTAAATAAGGCAATATTTTCACCAACAACAATTGCATCATCTACTACAATCCCAAGAACCAAAATAAATGTAAATAAGGAAAGCATATTAATAGAAAGATCCATAATTGGCATAAACCAAAATCCACCCATAAATGAAATAGGGATACCAAGAGATATCCAAAAAGCAAGTTTTGGTTTTAAAAATAATGCTAATACTAAAAGAACAAAAAATAATCCATATTTTGCATTATCTGTTAATAAGTCAATTCTACCTTGCAATAATAATGCTTCATCGTTCCATGGGGTAAGATGAACTCCTGGTGGTAAATCTGGTGTTTTTATATCAATATAATCACGAACGGATTTTGAGATATCCAATGCATTCTGATCTCCCACCCTAAATACGCGAATTAACTTGGCATCATTCCCATTAAACTGTAGCTCATATTCATTGCTTACAAAGTCATCATGAATATTGCTGATATCACCTAATCGAACAACGGACCCCACTTCATCTGTTATAACAGGAATGGCGTTAAAATCATCTACGCTATATCCTTGATTTTTTGCCCGAATTAAGATTTCTCCGTTATCGCTCTCAATGCTTCCACTTGGTAAATCAATTGACCAACTATTAATAGATCTTGAAATTTGCTCCAAAGATAATCCATATTTCCGGAGTGTTTTTTCACTGATTTCTATTTCTATTTCTCGATTTTTCTTACCTACAAGCGTTGTATATGTAATTCCTGGCAAAGCATCAATATCATCTTTTATCATTTCTGTTAGATTGATCAGATTATCCTCATCAAGATTACCATCCACAGCTATAGTTATTACTTCAGAAACTGCAATAATTTGTTGAACGGTAGGCTTTTCAATATCATCTGGAAAGGTATTAATTGCGTCAACTTGCGCCTTTACTTTGTCCAACATATCTTCCACAACCTGTTCCGGAAGAATTTCAACAGAAATCACTGCTAGGTTTTCCGATGCAGTGGATGTGATTTTTTTAATTCCCTCCAGACCTTGCAATCGTTCTTCTACACGAACACATATAGACTCTTCAATGTCTGATGGAGAAGCTCCTGGATAGATAATTGAAACATTGATTATATCTACCTCAATGGCAGGAAACACTTCCATTTTTATATTCGGAATCGTAACAAATCCTGCGATGATGATAAATATCATCATCATATTTGCAGCTACTCTATTCTGGACAAACCAGCGAGTTATTCGCTCCATGAGAAACCTTTATTCCAAATCATAAGTTACTTTTAATCCGTCCACTAAAGATGAAAGACGTGTTTTCAATAGTCTATCTCCCATTGCAAATCCTTTACCGATAAATGCATTTTCCTTTTCATATCGTAATATGTCAACATTTCTCTTTCGTAATACTTTTTGATCATCCACCACCCATACAGATCCATTGCGAACAAGGGTTCTAGGTATTACAAATACATTATTCATTTCTATTCCGTTTATTTCTGCCGATACATACTGACCAATTGCCAGTGGCGTCTGAGATGTCGCTTTCATCTTGCGATTATCTATTCTAGCAACAATAGCTAACATTCTTGTCAATGGGTCTACTTCTGCTTCCGTTCGCACAATATTACCTTTCCATCGATAGTTTGATGCCAAGGAACCTTGAGAAAATTCAACCTGTAATTGGTTACGCATTGATAAAGACTTGCCATTAAAGTCTAAGCCAGTAAACGATACATCTTGATCTGCAATAACCAAGCGTACTTCAAAATAATCTGTCCCATATATTTTAGCCATCATAGTACCAGGAAAAACAGTTGTCCCTATTTCTATATTTCGACTTTGCACACGTCCATCAAAACGTGCAATAATAATTGCTCTCTCTAAGTTTCGACTAGTTTGCTCTAAATTAGCTTCCGCAGCAGCCAATACTGCTTTCGCCTGCGCTAATTGCGGTTTGCGAAGTGTAAGGTCGCTTCCTTCCCCTACGCCAATACGATCCCATTCTCTATTCGCTAAATCCGATTCGGCTTTTTCTCTTTCTAAATTTACTTCTGCATTCAGCACATTCGATTTTGCTGTAATGAATGCAAGCTCATAATCTCTGCGATCTAATATAATTAAAGTATCATTCTTATTAAAATTTGAACCAGGCTCCATTTTAGGAGATAACCATTCCACTTTGGAGCTTAATTCTGATAAAATAGTTAGCGATGTTTCCGGCGCAATAACACCTTGAGAAGAAATTTTGGCATTGATGGTCAAGCTATTTATTTCTACTGTTTTTACATACGGTAATTTTTGAACCGCATCCTCAACCTCTATTTCAGGTTTAAGTGAGACAAGAATAATTGTAATTAGAATACTGACTAGTAGAGCAATAATACCTATATTTTTTTTCATGATTTCTTTAAGGTTTTTGTTATCAAATAACGGTTTACGATTCATAGATTCCTCCAATTGCTAATAATAGCGATAGACGGTTTTCTATTCTTTGTCTTTTTAATGAAAGATATCGAGATCGAATATCATTATACTGTCTTTGACTATTTAAAACAGATTCCAATGTAGTTACCCCTTTATCGTATCTTTCTGTAGAAAGTAAATATGCTGACTCAGACTGATTAACAGCATTTCTAATAGCATCTAGTTTAACTTTTATCGATTCTTCTAAATATAAAATTGTTTCTATTTCTGAAAACGCAAGTAATAATCCCTGAATTAGTTCCTGTTTTGCATTTTCAACAACTATTTTTTGAATTTTTACTGCAGATTTTAATTTACCGCCATTAAATAAAGGACTGACTACTCCCGTACTCAACGACCACACACTGTTATCCTCATTGAAAATGTCTTCTAATTTTTTGGCAGAAGTCCCTACCGAACCATTCAACGTAAGTCCTGGAAGTAAATTTCGTTTTGCCTGACTCAAATTCAAGCCAGCTGCTTCCACTCGTAGAACAAGGGCTTTAATATCCGGTCTACGAGTTATGATATCCGCAGGTATTCCTGCAGATATTTCGGGTATCGTATCTGGTAATATATGATTTGAAATTAGGATACCTGCCGGGTAATCCCCTGACATGATTTCCAAATTTCTATTTAAAGAGTGCAATTGATTCTTTCTATCTTCAATTACAATTTTTGCTGTAGAAACAGAGGTTTCCGCCAAGCGAAAATCCAAACTCGATTTAATGCCACGCTTAAAGCGATCTTGAACTAAATCTCTTATCCTGACAAGACTTGCATAGGATTCCTCAGCAATTATTAATTGTTCGGAAGCTTCTATTGCTTGAAAATAAGTTTGGGTAGATCTAACAATAGTGGAAAAAGCCAAATACGATAACTCATAGTCTAATGATTCATATTCTTTAAATGCTGCTCTACGAGCATTTAATAGCCGACCCCACACATCAATTTCCCATTGAAGATTCAGACTTAAACCGTATGATTCAGAATCAAATGTGATTACTTCATTATTGGAAGATGTTTCTCCACTAGAATCTTGACCACCATTCATATTTGAGAAAAATTCACCAAAACCAAATCCAGATAAATTCTGCTCGCTTTTGGATGAATTAAGGGACGGATTTAATGTTGGAAATACTCCAGATCCATTAATTTTGGCATTCTGAAGAGCTATTTTACGATTGTTTATAATCGTTTTTAAATTGGGACTGTTTTCCTCTATAGCACCAATGAATTCTTCTAATTTTGGATCGTTGAACATGGACCACCAATTTCCTGTAAGCGGTTTTGAATCTAAAATAGAAGTTTGCCACCTATCTGGAATTTCTATATCAATATCTTCAATTGTAATCGATTGATTACTGGCACATCCAAAAAGGAGAATACTTAAAATAAGTAAGCAATTTTTATAATTATTTTTTAACATGAATAATATATCTAGCAAATTATTACCTAATAGGTATAAGGAATATATTTCTATGGTAGCTTCTCTATGCAGATATACTACAAGAACGTATACAATTTTTCTTAATTAAGAAAATTTACCGCAACGAAACTAAGTTAAATATGTATATCGAACTAAACGGTTATTTCATTAGTATTATTTTCTTTGTATCTATAAAGTCTTGCGCTTGCATCAGTACAACATACATTCCAGATGGTCCTGGTGATCCAAAACTGTCCTTCCCATCCCATTGTACAAACTTGTATCCTGGCTCCATATATCCGCTATACAGCTTCCTTACTTCTTGCCCTAACAGATTATATATTGTTACCGTTACTTCGGAAGCATTTGGAACTCCAAAACCAATCGATGTTACCGGATTAAAGGGATTCGGGTAGGCG
>Ga0208764_10001179_pt1 | contig 17006 bp, 17 predicted proteins | sample ETNtaG_18_FD_185762 | JGI IMG/M metagenome (GOLD analysis project Ga0208764, IMG submission 185762) | Marine microbial and viral communities from oxygen minimum zone, Eastern Pacific Ocean - ETNP201302SV91 (SPAdes) (version 2) | ecosystem: Environmental > Aquatic > Marine > Oceanic ... | reverse complement strand
GTCGGCTCATCGCATCCTGGGGCCGGAGCAGGTCCCAAGGGTTGGGCTGTTCGCCCATTAAAGCGGTACGCGAGCTGGGTTTAGAACGTCGTGAGACAGTTCGGTCCCTATCCTCTGTAGCCGAAGGGTATTTGAGGAGATCTGTCCCTAGTACGAGAGGACCGGGATGGACGTAGCTCTCGTGTGCCAGTTGTTCCGCCAGGAGCATGGCTGGTTAGCGACCTACGGAACGGATAACCGCTGAAAGCATCTAAGTGGGAAGCCAGCTCCAAGATGAGATACCCCACCGGGTTAACCGGGTAAGGCCCGTGGCAGAACACCACGTTGATAGGCCGGAAGTGTAAGCACAGCAATGTGTTCAGCTGACCGGTACTAATCGGCCGAGGGCTTGATTCATTCTTTATGTGATATCTAAGACGTTCGTGCTCGCTATGGAGAGTTCAAAGAACTCGTTTGAAAATTCGCGCCCTGAAATTCAAGGGCCAAAAGATTTCGGTGGTGATAGCGGTGGGGTCACACCCGTACCCATTCCGAACACGGTAGTTAAGCCCACCAGCGCCGATGGTACTTGGGACGAGAGTCCCCGGGAGAGTAGGTCGCCGCCGGATTTCGAAATTGCAACGGGCCCTTACGGGGCCCGTTGCTCGTTTTACTATCAAATTATTTTTTGATGACTCTCGTTCCTGTGCAACTTCACTTGTAGGATTGTTCTGCTATGTCAACTTCAAAACGTGGACCGAAAAACCGCCCAAATGCATCAAGCCGGTCAAAGGGCAATACTCGGCGTCCGAATTCAGGGAAGAATAGTGGTCATAAAAAATCTAGTTATTCTGGGAAGCAGGCTAAACGGAATGACAGCTCCGGGAGACTTTCAGGCGGAGCTCCGCGAAAGTATGCGAAAAAAGATTCATCCCGAGACGAAGATAAGTTAGATCCAATTCCTGGTAATAGAGAGTGGGGTGGGTTGGCTCGTAAAGGAGTGCTTCGCGTCTACCACGATGATCAAAAAGAATTAGAAATGAACCTTGAGGAGCAGGAGTCAGCAGAGACCTTAGAGTTGGAACCTGAAGAACTGGAGCTCCAAGAAGAACGGCAACGAAAGAAAGCCGAGCGCGACCGAAGGCAAGAAGAGCTGCAAATTGAAGCCAGAGCTGCAATAGCGAGAGCTCAGAAATCGCCATCACGAAAAAGGAAACAAACTCCGAGGTCATACAAGAGAAAGCCGATTACCCGTGGATCGAGTCAGCTTGGTGAGATGCAACCGCGCTTTCGAAAATCATTTGGGCAAGAGAGGGGTAAGAAAAATCTTAAGTACTTTTTTGAATCGATGAAAGCGTATGAGGAAGAACGATTTATCGATGCGAGTCGAAAAATCCGTCCGTTGGTAAAAGTTGAGCATAAGATTCCAGAGATTTATGAACTCTTTGGATTGATACTCTACCGAACAGGAGAGTATCAAAAAGCAGCTGAGGAATTAGAGAATTTCCGCTCCTTCGCTTCTTCTACAGATCAACATCCAGTGCTTATGGATTGTTATCGGGCTGGGAAACGGTGGAACGACGTTGACTATTTGTGGGCTGAACTTCGAGAGGTTTCCCCGTCAGGTCCTGTAGTTATTGAAGGAAGAATAGTCATGGCAGGTGCTCTCGCAGACCGTGGAAACCTTAAGGAAGCGGTACGAGTTCTTGAAAAAGGTTGGAAACCTCCCAAACGCCCTCAAGAACATCATCTCCGCAGGGCATATGCTCTTGCAGATTTGTATGACCGGTCAGGTCATCTACCACGAGCGAGAGAAATCTTTGGCTGGATTGTGAAATTCGCTCCTGATTTTGTTGATTCGAAGTACCGGTTGAAAAACTTAAATTAGCGATTCACGAGCAAGAAGCATCAAAAATGCTCTGGATTGAACTGTTGAGTAGATCATCGAAAGCCTCAGCGGATTGGTTAGCTGACAGTCCTTCAGTTAGGGCACGCGAAAAGCTTGCAACCATTCCGGCATTTCTACTTAGTCGGTCATTTGACTCGAGACGAGAATAACCTCCAGATAAGGCAACTGCCCTTAATACCCTTTGATCATTGATAAGGCCTTGGTAAAAATCGTCTTCCTCGGGGAGGGTTAGTTTTAGCATGATGGATTGAGCGCCGTCGAGGCTTTCTAGGTTCTCTTCTATAGCAGATAGAAGAAGAGACTCACATTCGCTCTTTTCTGGGCTATGGATATCAACTTCAGGTTCAATGATGGGGACGAGTCCGGAAGCTAGGATCTGTTTTCCTATAGCGAACTGTTGGTTAACGATCTCGTTAATGCCTCTCTCGTTTGCGGATTTGATTACAGAGCGCATTTTTGTTCCGAAGATTTCGTTATTGGTTGCTCGTTCAAGAAGTTTGTCAAGATCGGGCATGGGGTTCATCAGTTGCACCCCATTTTCTTCGTCGGCTAAGCCTTTGTCTACCTTGAGGAATGGAACGACATTCTTCTGTTCCCAGAGGTATGAAGCTGTGTTTTGACCGAGGACTTGCCGATCCATTGTGTTTTCGAAAAGGATGGCGCCAAGGATCCGATCCCCATTGAAGCTATTGCTTGTCATGATTCTTGTCCTCATTTGATGAATCAAGTCGAACATTTCTTCGTCGTCGGCATAGGCGTCATTCTCAATGCCGTAGTTCATTAGTGCCTTCGGGCTGCTTCCTCCACTTTGGTCTAGTGCGGCTATGAAGCCATCATGATGTTGTATTTTGTTTTGTTGTTCGTTCTTCATGTATCTGTCCTGTAGTGAATGTGACACAGACAGAATAGGCGATCAGGAGGGTGAATGTGCAAAAAAACCAAGGTGAGAAATATGTCACACAACTTCTTACACGAAATCAAACCTTTTAGACTGAAGACAGGCTATCGTCAGCCGAGGCAGCTGTAACTACTGACACGAATCTAAGGGGGATCCGTGACAGATACAATATCGGATTCAGGAGCAAGAGAGCTATCTAGGATCATCATCCGTTTTGCAGGTGATTCAGGAGATGGCATGCAGCTTACCGGAGAGCGGTTTACGAATGCTAGTGCTATTTTCGGGAACGACCTTTCCACGCTACCTGAGTTCCCTGCGGAGATTCGAGCACCACAAGGAACGCTTGCCGGAGTTTCGGCCTTTCAAGTTCAGGTTTCTGATCACGATATAACTACTCCAGGTGATGCGCCGAACGTTTTGATTGCGATGAATCCCGCTGCGCTAAAGAAAGAGATTTCTAAATTGGAAATCGGTGGAACCGTTATTGTTAATCAGGATACTTTTGAGGAACGGAATCTGACGAAAGCTGGCTATACCGAGAATCCTCTTGAAACAGGGGAGTTATCTAACTACACCTTGTTTAAGGTTCCGATGACGTCGATGACGAAAGAGGTATGTAAGGAGATAGAGGGGATCAAACCTCGAGAAGCTGAAAGATCTAAGAATTTCTTTGCACTTGGTTTGGTTTCGTGGCTCTATCAGCGACCGATGGAACCTACCTTGGACTGGATAGAAAAAAAGTTCGGTAAAACCCCAAATGTGGTACAAGCGAATAATGCCGCTTTTAAAGCTGGTCATGCTTACGGTGAGACAACGGAAGCTTTTGATTATTCGTACGAGGTGAAACCTGCTGCTTTGGATGCAGGTGTGTATACGAATGTGAATGGGAACACTGCTTTGTCATGGGGACTGGTTGCTGCAGGTAAGCTGTCTGACCTTCAGATATTCCTAGGCTCATACCCGATTACACCAGCTTCAGACATCCTTCATGAATTGGCTAAACACAAAAACTTTGGGGTAGCTACCTTTCAGGCTGAGGATGAAATAGCGGCTGTCGCTTCAGCAGTCGGCGCGGCGTTTGGTGGGGCGCTTGCAGTGACGACTACAAGTGGTCCAGGTGTAGCTCTTAAAGGTGAAGCGATAGGTTTAGCAATCAATCTTGAACTACCTCTTGTGGTAATCGATATTCAACGTGGGGGGCCATCAACAGGCCTCCCAACGAAAACAGAAGCTTCGGACTTGCTCATGGCGATGTATGGGAGACATGGTGAAGCGCCTATGCCAGTCATTGCCCCATATAGTCCTGGCTATTGCTTCCATGCAGCTATCGAAGCAGCCCGTATTGCGTTGAAGTACCGAACTCCCGTAATGCTCCTATCAGATGGGTATCTGGCTAATGGCTCGGAGCCATGGAAGCTCCCGGACGTAGATTCTCTTCCGGATATCACCACAGTTTTCACGACTGAAGCTAACCATGTGGATGAAGATGGCAATGAACATTTCTGGCCTTATAAGCGCGACCCTGAAACTCTTGCTCGTGCTTGGGCCGTTCCTGGTACCCCAGGGCTTATGCATCGAATTGGCGGAATTGAAAAGGAAGATGGAACTGGAAACATCTCATATGACCCGCTAAACCATCAACGGATGACTGATATCCGTCAGGACAAAGTCGCAAATATCGCGGCTGACATCCCTCCTACATGGGTAGAGGGAGATTTGGATGCCGATGTGCTCCTCGTAGGGTGGGGTTCAACTTGGGGCGCTATAACGAGCGCTACAAAACAAATCCGTGAGGCTGGGCACAAAATTGCTCATGCTCACCTTATACATATCAATCCGTTTCCAAGCGACCTCGGAGAAGTCCTCTCACGGTATAAGACCGTTATTTGCCCTGAGATGAACATGGGGCAGTTGTCGAAACTTCTTCGCGCCGAGTTTTTAGTGGATGTTAAGTCTGTCAACAAAGTACAAGGGCAACCTTTCATGACCAAAGAGTTATTTGACGTTATCCTTGAGGAATTGACCTAAGCAGGAGTAAACATGACTGATACTGCACAAGCTCCAGAAACTACCAAAGCTGATTGGACCAGCGATCAAGAGCCAAGGTGGTGTCCTGGTTGCGGCGACTATTCTATTTTGACGGCTATGCAACTCATGCTTCCTGATATGGATTCTCGTCCGGAAAATACTGTTTTCATCTCTGGAATAGGATGTGCGGCCCGGTTCCCTTATTACATGAATACGTATGGGATGCATTCCATTCATGGTCGCGCTCCTGCAGTAGCTAGTGGATTGGCTATCGCTAGACCCGAGCTTGACATTTGGGTGATTGGTGGCGATGGTGACATGCTTTCCATAGGGGGAAATCATCTGATTCACGCTATGCGGCGAAATATCAATATGACTATCCTTCTTTTCAACAATCAGATTTATGGCCTTACTAAAGGCCAGTATTCGCCGACAAGCGAAGTTGGAAAGGTCACAAAATCAACACCGATGGGGTCTGTGGATCAACCCTTTAATGCCGTCAGCGTAGCGTTAGGTGCAGAAGCTACGTTTGTTGCCCGTACTCATGACATGGATAGGAAGCATATGCAAGAAACGTTTCGGAGGGCTCATGAACACCGAGGTTCTGCGTTAGTTGAAATCTTCCAGAACTGTAACGTTTTTAATGATGGGGCATTTGCAGCAATAACGAAAAAAGATAAACGTGATTCGATGCTCATCCAACTCAACCACGGCGAACCTATCAAGTTCGGAGCCGATAACGAATTTGGTGTTACGTCGAACTCTCAAGGTAATGCTGAAATCGTGAAGGTCTCTGACGTCGGGGAATCTGCCCTCATAGTTCATGATGAAAATAGTGAGAATCCAAGTTCTGCATTCGCACTTTCACGTCTAGCAAGCGGCCCCTATGAGCCAACTCCAGTTGGGGTGTTTCGCCAAGTCCAACGGCCTGAATACTCTTCAGTAGCTAACCAACAAATAGAAGTTGCGAAAAGCCAACAAGGCCCAGGAGAGATCAGTGATCTACTTACCTCTCAGCCCACTTGGGAAGTCACCTGAATCATTTCAGATTTTTTGGCTATTATTAGACCATCAGACGCATACGCTTGGACTCCGAACTGCTCAGACGCGGCCTAGTAGAGAATTTAGAAGAAGCTGAAACTCTTCTTGCCGTTAAAAAGGTGCACGTAAACGGAAGTTTCGCAACGAACACAGCGCAAATGGTTCTTAAAAGTGACAGCATAGAGCTAGCTATCGAAAGAGATGACTACGTTAGTCGCGGCGGGCATAAACTTTCCCATGCCCTTTCGATTTTTTCCATAGATCCTGCAAACTTAGGCTGCATTGATGTTGGAGCGTCGACAGGGGGATTCACCGATTGTCTTTTGCAGAAGGGAGCTGCATCTGTAACGACGGTAGATGTCGGTTACGGAATACTTCATGAACGACTTGTCAGTGATGATCGAGTTACCGTATTCGAGCGCTTGAATATCCGAGACGCTGTTCCTATCTTTTCTCCGAAAGAATTTGAATTTCTGGTCGCTGACCTTTCCTTTATCTCACTCCGGATAGTCCTCAAAAACCTAGTTGACCTTTGTGAACATGGCGCTTCAATGGTGTTACTGGTCAAACCCCAGTTTGAGTCCTCTCATGAAGAGGCCAGTCGAAATAGGGGAGTGATCCGTGACCGAGGTGTATGGGAAAGAACGCTTGATCAAGTAGCGATGGAGGCGATAAAGGTCGGAGCTCCATTGCTGAGTATGGCTGTTTCTCCGCTTACCGGAGCAAAAGGGAATCATGAATTCTTTTTCCATCTTGTGAAAGGAGCTAAGAATCAGGAAGTCGATGTGGCTTCTGAATTAAGATCAATGAAACTGCCTGGCCAATAGTGGCTACTCCTGCCGCTATCCCATAACCTAGAGAGAGTATGTCGAGAGTCGCTGCATTTATTAACACTAATCGTCCCGAAGCTGTGGACTTAGCTAATGGGTTGGTTGAATGGATTGAATCATCAGGCCATTCGTGTTCGCTAATAGGTGATTCTGCGTCTGCTATCAACCGTGAAGATCTTGCTATAAGCGATAACGAGATAGACGATTCCATCGATTTGGCTGTGGCCCTTGGCGGGGACGGCTCAATACTGTATATGGTCCGCGAGGTGAGCGACTACGGGGTTCCTGTCATGGGAATAAATCTAGGTCGAATGGGTTATCTTACTGAAATCGAACCGAACTTAGCCCAAGTTCGGATGCAGGAATTTTTTGCGGGCCAGCACACTATTGAAGAGAGAATGCGACTTGAAATTTTGATCGACGGAGAGCCGAAACCTCTTCGTGCGCTCAACGAAGCAGTAATCGAAAAAATTGATACTGGGAGAACTGTTCGACTCGGTTTAGACATTAACGGCGATTTTTTCACGTCATATGCGACTGATGGTTTAATTGTCGCTACACCGACAGGCTCTACAGCGTATTCCTTATCTGCGAGGGGTCCAATTGTTGACCCGATGCATCGGGCTCTTCTGTTGACACCTGTAGCGCCGCACTCTTTGTTTGACAGAGCTGTGGTACTTTCACCTGATGACGAATTACGGATAGAGGTACTTCCAGACTGTAATGCCTCGATAGCGTTAGATGGCCTCATTGTCACTCAGCTAGAAGTCGGACAATCACTCATCTGCACAACTGCAGAGAAACCCGCTCGATTGGTCTCTTTCGGCGGCAATAACTTCCACCGCGTGTTGAAAGAAAAATTTGGCTTGTCAGACCGGTAACCATGGTGAAAAGTAAAGGCCTCTGAAGTGGATACTACGGACAGCGAAAATCAATTATTGGAGTTAGTTGTAACAAACCTAGGGGTCATTGAGCAAGCAGCTCTGGTATTGAAGCCAGGTATGACAGCTATCACCGGCGAAACCGGAGCAGGAAAAACCTTGCTTGTTACAGCGTTGCAACTGCTCTCAGGCGGCAGATCAGACAGTTCATTAGTTGGAGTTCACGGCGATGAAGCAACAGTTGAAGGCCGGTTTATTTGCGAGGAAGGTGAAGTCATATTGCGTCGAGTGATCCCAAGAGAAGGAAGATCTCGCGCATACTACAATGGGCAACTTTCGACTGTAGGATTCTTGCAGGAGTTCTCAGGACCAATCGTTGAAATTCATGGGCAACATGGTTATTCAGGACTGGTGCATACAGAACATCAAAGAGAAGCACTAGATACTTTTGCCCGGATCGACACGAGCCGACTAGAAAAAATACGCGCTGATGAAAAAGCCCTTATTGCCATTTTGGAAGAACACGGAGGGAGCAGGGGAGAAAGAAGCAAAGAGTTAGAGCTCTATAAGTTTCAGGCGTCGGAAATAGATGAAGCCGAGATTATCGATGCAGGAGAAGACAAACGTTTACAATCCGAAGAACTTCTACTTGGAGATGCTGCTGGCAATAGTGAAGCGGCGATTCAAGTCGCACAACTGCTTGGATCCGATAGTCGCTTTATTGATGAAATTTCCGATGCGCTCAGAAAAGTAAGCGGCCGTGAATCTCTAAAAGAGCTCGAGAAGGAGATCAATAGACTCATTGATGAAGCTTCAGCGGTTGCTTCGTCAGCGAGGGACATAACTGAATCTATAGACTCAAACCCTGAGAAGCTTTCTCAAATCCAACAACGCAGAAGCCTGCTAACGGGGTTGAGAAGGAAATATGGTGAAACGCTAGATGAAGTTTTACTTTACAGGGCAGATCTTCAGCAGAAAATTGAAATGATCGAAGGTTCTTCTCAGCGGGTTAAAGAAACTGAACTTTCACTTTTGGAACTCCGAGAAGAACGAGACTCGGAAGAACAAAGAGTTCTCGAGGAGAGAAAGAAGTCCGCTCCGAAACTCTCGAAAGAAATCCTCCAACATCTTGTTGGCCTTTCATTGCCGAACGCCTTTCTTGAATTTTCCATAGAAGGGAAATCTGGCGATGAGGTAGAAATGTTAATCGCTTTAAATAAAGGGTCAGCAACACAACCACTATCGAAGATTGCTTCAGGCGGTGAGCTTTCTCGTACGATGCTCGCGTTACGCCTTGTTCTCTCGAATAATCCGGCAACGGCAATTTTTGACGAAGTTGACGCAGGCATAGGAGGCGAAGTGGCTCTTTCAGTCGGTGCAGCGCTAAAGAACCTATCGAGAAACCGTCAGGTTGTAGTCGTCACCCATTTAGCGCAGGTAGCTGCATTTGCTGATACGCATATCGGCGTAACCAAAACTGACACTAAAACAGGTCTCAATGTTGAAGTGGTTCAGCTAGATGATGATCAAAGAATTGTGGAAATATCCCGAATGCTTTCCGGATCTCCTGAAAGTGAAAATGCTCAAAAGCATGCCGTGGAACTGATCGCAGCTTCCCGTTCGGATACCTAACTTCTTCCGGCTAGAGCCGAAGCTCGATAATCAAAACCTATTATCCAGTTTCCTGAGCAAACTTCGGTTATGATGGGATCCCGTGACCAAGCACATTTTTGTTACAGGTGGCGTAGCGAGTTCGCTAGGCAAAGGATTGACGGCTTCGTCTCTGGGTAGGCTGTTGAAGGCGCGGGGCTTACAGGTAACCATGCAGAAGCTTGACCCCTACCTTAATGTTGACCCTGGGACAATGAACCCATACGAGCATGGCGAAGTTTTCGTTACCGACGATGGTGGCGAAACAGATTTAGACCTTGGCCACTACGAACGTTTCATCGATGAGAATCTTTCACAAGGTTCCAACGCTACAACTGGTTCGATCTACTCTTCGGTTATCGCCGCTGAGCGCCATGGTGACTACTTAGGGAAGACTGTGCAGGTCATTCCACATATTACCGATGAAATCAAAAAGCGAATTACTTCACTTTCTGGTGAGAGCGTTGACGTAGTTATTACTGAAATCGGAGGAACAGTTGGAGATATCGAAATCCTTCCATTCCTTGAAGCAATTCGGCAATTCCGCCTTGACTGCGGCCGTGAAAATGTCTGTTATGTCCACGTGACACTGGTCCCGTTTATTGGGCCCTCTGGAGAACAGAAAACGAAACCAACACAGCACTCTGTGACCGAACTACGTAGCCGAGGTATTCAACCTGATGCTATCGTCTGCCGAAGTGACCAACCTATAAACGATGCGCTAAAGCAAAAAATCTCGAACCTTTGTGATGTTCCATTAGAGGGAGTAATCAACGCAGCTGATGCTGACTCTCTTTATGAAATTCCCCTTGTTATTCATGAAGAGGGACTTGATAACTTCCTATGTTCCATACTTCAGCTACCTCCAATAGAACCGGACTTAAAAGAGTGGAGAGCGCTAGTTGATAAAGTCCAGTCTGTACGAAGTTCAGTTCGGGTTGGTTTGATCGGTAAATATGTGACCTTGGTTGACGCATACCTCTCAGTCGTGGAATCTCTCAATCACGCCGGTATCCATGCAGGAACGAGCATCGAAATAGAATGGATACAAGCTGAAGAAGTCGAAGGACTTCTGACCGCAGGCAGATTAAAGGATCTAGATGGGATCGTTGTGCCAGGTGGATTTGGAGAACGCGGTGTAGAAGGGAAGATCGCTGCGGTCGGTTTTGCACGAGAGAATGAAATACCGTGCCTTGGGTTATGTTTAGGAATGCAGGTAATGACAATCGAATATGCTCGAAATATTTTGGGTATGGCAGGCGCGAATTCAACTGAATTTGATCCACGAACTTCATACCCGGTGATTGACTTGATGGACTCACAACGAGATATTAAAGATATGGGCGGCACGATGCGACTAGGGGCGTACATCGCTGAACTCCTTGAAGGTTCTCAGGTGGCAAACATTTATGGGAAAACCGTCGTTTCAGAACGTCATCGCCACCGGTATGAATTTAATCCCAAATTCCGAGCACGGTTTGACGATTCAGATTTCGTCTGTTCCGGAGAGAGTCCAGATGGAAGGCTCGTAGAATTCATCGAGCTGCCAACGCATCCGTTCTGGGTAGGTACTCAGGCCCACCCAGAGTTTAAAAGCCGGCCAGATCGTCCCGCTCCGTTATTTGCCGGGTTCGTAGCTGCAGCTATGGTTCGTGCTGGGGGAAGAAATCCACAACTTCTAGAAATTAGCGAACCTTCTATGGCTGACTAGCTCTAGCAAAGGAGCACTTCTATCAAACCGTTTGAATCGATTGAAGAAGAAATACGATTTTCTGGCAAGGTTATCTCTGTAGTTGAAGCCACATTTCGAGGGCCAAAAGGCGAAGTCCTCATCCGTGAGGTTGCTAGGCATCCTGGGGCAGTATGCGTAGTTCCTCTCGATGGGACAACGGTGACGATGGTCCGCCAGTACCGCTGCGCTCCCGATGAGTACTTGTTAGAAATACCTGCTGGGAAAAGAGATCTTTCCGGAGAGCCTCCCGAAGAGACAGCCAAGAGAGAACTCATCGAAGAAGTAGGGTTACGAGCTGGAAATTTGCATCTCCTCGGCGAATTTTATAACTCGCCAGGATTCTGTGATGAGCACTCTTACTGCTATCTGGCTACTGACTGTGTTTCTGTTCCGGACAACCGGCAGGGAATAGAGGAGGAATATATGGAGGTTGTCAATATTGACCTGAACGATGTTCCAAGGATGATCGCAGAAAAGTATATTATCGATGCGAAAACGATAGTAGGGCTGATGCTTGCTAAAGAGCATGTTAGATGAATGAAAGTCCTGAATCTGGATTTCGAGAAATACAAGATTTTCTCCTTTGGCTTCGAGTGGAACGCGGAAGGGCTGAATCAACAGTAAACGCGTACGAGCGTGATCTTCGGAACTACGTTCTTTGGCTAGGAGAAGAAGGGGAGAAGGTAGCGACAGTAGAAGAATCCGCCATCATTTCGTATCTCCGCGGCCTGCAGTCAGGTGGCAGAGCAGCATCAACTGTTGCTCGTGCGATGGTGGCAGTCAGGTCATTTCATAGATTCCTCGCTGTCGAGAACCTTCGCGGTGATGATCCAACTACAAATGTGGAGCTTCCGCGTGTTCCTCGAGGCCTTCCAAAACCAATAAGCGAAATAGAAGTCTCTGAGTTGCTTATGTCCATTGATGGAGAAGAAACAGTTGGGAGAAGAGATAAGGCGATCGTTGAAATATTGTATGGAACTGGAGCGAGAATTTCCGAAGTTGTTGCTTTGTCGATCAGCGATCTGGACCTGTCGGAGAAACTCCTTAAAGTTTTAGGGAAGGGGAATAAAGAAAGGATTGTGCCTTTAGGAAGATATGCAGAAAGCGCTCTCATAAAATGGCTCAGCCCAGAAGGAAGAGGGAGCTTTGAACCTGAGCGTTGGGCGAGTAGAGACGACAGTGAAGCGCTTTTCCTAAATAGGCGGGGACGGAGATTGAGTAGGCAAGGGGGATGGGGAATAGTTAAAAAGTACGGCGCCGGAATTGGGCTAGGAGCTCGGTTATCTCCTCATACTCTTAGACATTCATGTGCTACGCATATGCTCGAGCACGGAGCGGATATTCGAACAGTGCAAGAACTACTTGGGCATTCGAGTATTTCGACCACGCAGATCTATACGCAAGTATCTCGGGATCAGCTCATCGAGGTTTATCGTTCAGCGCACCCACGGGCGTTACTGTGAAACTCTTCTTGTTGGGGTCGCCATACCATTTAGCAAAGCGGTTTTTTAGTTCAATTTTTTCTAGGAATCTTGATATTGAAACCGAACGAAGGCTTCTGAGTCTGCTCTCTCGCGAAGAGAAAGAATTATATTTTGCCCAACCCCGTATAGATCGGATCCATAGCATCCGAAACGCGAAAAGCATCATTGGGGCGCCGTCGACCGTTTATGAAGGAGATCTTATAGTCGCAGCTGCTCTTCATGATATCGGAAAGGCTGAAGCCCAGTTGGGAGTACTGGGGCGGGTGCTTGCAACATTGCTCCACGGACTTCTTTCAATTGAGAGAATACGAAGCTGGGATGGTAAAGAAGGTTTCAGAAAACAAATTAATTCATACTGTCTACACAGCGAGCGGGGTGCTGAACTCTTAGAAGAAGCGGGAAGTAAGCAAATAGTTATAACCTGGGCGCGCCACCATCATGACCTAGAAGAAGACGTGGTACTTCCAGCGGACATCTTTTCAGTATTAGAAAAAGCTGATCGAAAGTGAATACGTATGAGGTGAAAGATCCAGGTGATCCGCTCATTCAAGATTTTTTGGGTTTGAATAATCACCAAGTGCGCCAAGAACGAGAACGCCCAGGTGGGGATATGGCGGATTCCTTTCTTGCAGAAGGGGAGCAGGTAATAGAACGAGCATTATTGGCCGGGCATGCCTTATCAACTCTGGTCGTAGATGCCAGCAGGAAAAAGCCGCTTCCACAGTGGATTCCAGAAACAACAAATATTTTAGTCTGTGAAGAGTCCGCGATCGTTGCAATATCAGGGAGGGCCAAAATCCGGGATCCGATTGGGTTCTTTGTGCGACCCAGGCCTCTATCGTTCGACAAGGAGATTCAGTCAGTTGCCACCATTGTCGTAACTGAAGGGGTAACAAATCCGACAAACATGGGGGCGCTGTTTAGGAATGCTTCCGCCTTGGATGCTGATCTGATCTGCATAGATTCTACATCATGTGACCCACTGTATAGAAGGGCGGTCCGAGTATCGATGGGCCAAGTTTTTTCGATTAATCATGCACGTATTCCAAATTTGAGACAAGGTCTAGAAACGTTAATGAATTCAGGGTTTGTTTGCATTGCGTTAACGCCAGACCCAAGCGCGGAAGACATATCAGACTTATCGTTAGAAGAGGACACTCCAGTGGCTCTACTAGTCGGAGCTGAAGGGGCGGGTCTCACTCCAGCAACGTTGAAAGCTTGTACATATAAACTTCGAATACCCATGTCGAAAAATGTGGATTCTCTCAATGTGGCTACTGCTGCAGCTGTCGGATTGTTCGCGATTCGAGAAGCCCGCCGACCTTAGGCTTGGAGCAGGCCGCAATTCTGTTGAGCTCTCGTCAAGGTGCGTGACGCGACTTCCTGGGCCTTTTCTGCTCCGGCCTGCAAGAGGCGGCGTGTTTCTGCTGGGTCTGCTTGAAGGTCGGCGTATCGCTTTTGGATAGGAAGCAGAAGATCAACCACAGCATCAGCAGCAGCAGATTTTAAGTCCCCGTACCTTTCGAAAGATTTCGCTACTTCTTCAGGAGAATCTCCTTTCGCTGCGCCAAGGATTGAGAGCAGGTTAGAAACCCCAGCTTTGCTCTCAAAGTCGAAACGTATTTCCCCATCACTATCAGTTACTGCTCGCTTGATCTTTTTCCGGACACTATCTGGGTTCTCTAGGACATTGATTGTCCCATTAACAGAGTGTTGAGATTTCGACATCTTTCTCTCAGGGTGCTGTAAGTCCATTATCCTGGCTCCAGCGGGAGGAATGACGTGCTCGGGGACAACGAAAGTCTCTCCAAAGCGGTGGTTAAATCGCTCGGCGATATCTCTGGTGATTTCGATGTGTTGGCGTTGGTCATCCCCAACTGGGACGAGGTCGGTGTCGTACAGAAGTATGTCAGCAGCTTGAAGCGCTGGGTAGGTAAACAAGCCAGCAGAAATAAATTCGCTCCGGTCAGATTTGTCCTTGAAGGCCGTCATGCGGCTCAGCTCGCCGTAGCTCACAGTGCACTCCATGAGCCAAGCTAATTGGGAATGTTCTGGGACGTGGCTTTGAACGAATAGAGTGCACTTATCCGGATCGAGGCCGACAGCCATTAGGAGTTGGGCGAGTTCTAATGTGCTTGACCGGAGCTCTTCAGGGTCTTTGGGGAGGGTTAACGCATGGAGGTCAACTATGCAATAGACGGCTTCATGCTCCTCTTGATGGTTTACCCAGTTCACAAGCGCGCCAAGGAGGTTTCCTAGGTGGAGGTCTCCGGAAGGTTGGATTCCGCTAAATACTCGTGCCATCTTGGCTAAGGTTACGCGAAGAATGGCTAACTGTGCGCTACCGAAGGTTGAAATCTTCGAAAGAGCAGATTACAGCTAAGATTTATCTATGGAAAAAGACAGGAAGCCGCCGGTAAATTATATTGATCGGATAACTGCAACATACTCAGCGCTAGGGTACGAACCATATGAATGGCATCACGAAGATACAGAGCCAGAACTAGCAGATGTTCGTAAATCGCTGTCGGAAAGCAAACTTGGTGTGATTGCGACAGGGGGAATCTACAGAGCAGGGCAAGTTGCATTCACATATAAGGATGATGTTACCTACCGGGCGATCCCATCGGATACCGAGGTCGAGGACTTGCGGGCCACACACTTCGCGTATGACCTTACAGATGCGAGAAAAGATATTAACGTTGTGTTTCCTATAGAAGCCTTGTGGAGAATTCAGCGTGAGGGACAAGTAAAAGAGCTCGCCCAGTATTTCTATACCTGTATGGGAGGGATTTATTCTCGACGGCGAGTAAATGAAGAGCTTGCACCGGCGTTGGTCCAACGATGCCTAGATGATGAAATTGATGTCGTTCTTTTGATTCCTGTCTGACCTGTATGCCATCAGACCGTGGGTTTGATCGCTCATCAGCTTGAACGTGCAGGTATTCCTACCGTAGCTATCTCATCTGCACGTGACATTACCGAAGCGGCGGCAACCCCAAGAGCTGCTTTTCTAGATTTTCCTCTCGGGCATACGACTGGGAAGCCGGGCGACTTAGACCTTTCTTATGACATTGTCTCCCAGTCACTCTCTCTTATCGACCGGGCGACCGGAGTTCACCTAGAAGACCTCCCGCACAAGTGGAGTGATTCGGACGACTGGAAAGATGAGGTTTTTCCTGCGGGAGGGCCCCATGAGATAGAGGATCAAGATATTGTTGATGATCGTCTGGAGCGTTGGGAAGTGCCCCAGTATCAATCTACAAGTGATGCCGAAGCTGCGATAGAAACTCATGATGGGATGGAATGTGCTATCTGCAGCGGGATTGACTTCTAAGCCTTTAAAGCGAACCCCAAGTGCATATCCGAAAATTCGTTTCTCCGGAGCGTTCTAGAAAATTTGCCCAGAGGGTTCACTCCTTCGCAGCGGTTCGGCTCTAAGGTGAAACAGTGGCATATGAAGTAGAAACCTCCGTTTTCGCAGGGCCATTTGATCTGCTTTTACATCTAATACTCCAAGACGAAGTAGACCTCTATGAGATATCTCTTGGCTCAATCGTCGATGCATATTTGCAGGAAATAGATCGGATGGAAGATGTCGATTTGGGAGTTGCTACAGAATTCCTTCTCATAGCAGCGACTCTGGTCGAACTGAAAAGCCGCCGATTACTTCCAAATACGACACCGTATGATTTAGAGGACGAGCTTGCCCTTTGGGAAGAAAGAGACCTTCTCCTAGCCCGCCTTCTTGAATGCAAAACGTTTAAAGATGCCTCGCGTTCGCTAGAAAATTTAGCTTTTGATGCTGCCCTGTCATATCCGCGTACGGCTGGGATGGAGGAACAATTCTTTGGTTTAGTTCCTGATTTGCTCACCGGAGTGAGTCCACAAGATCTAGCTGAAGCCTATAAAAGAGCAACGGCTCCGAAACCTCCAATTGATTTCTTCCATGTAACTCCGGTGAAATTAAGTGTTGCCGAAACTGTTGACAAGTTAATAGTAGAGATTGGAAGGCGAGGGACGACAACCTTGCGGGAATTGACGAACAACGCAGTAGATAGAATAGAGATCGTCGTGCACTTTTTGGCAATTCTCGAAATGTATAAGCAAGGAGTAGTTGAACTCACGCAGCTCTCAACTTTCGGAGCTCTTACTATTGAATGGGTAGGCCTTGAAGATGGTAGTGACCTTTCTTCAATTGATGCATATGAGGGGTGATGGCAATAACTAACGAATACCGGAGCGCAATTGAAGCCATCATTCTTGTTTCAGATAATCCTGTCGGTTCAAATGTCATGGCACAATTGCTAGAAATTCCAAAGAAAAAAGTTGAAGAAATCTGTGATGAGCTTGCAAACGAATATGCGGCTGAGAACCGAGGGTTTATCCTCACAAAAGTTGCGGGAGGGTACCGGTTCCAAAGCCACCCAGACACAGCCCCGTATGTAGAGCGATTTGTTTTAGAAGGGCAGAGTACCCGTCTTTCTGCTGCTGCCCTCGAAACATTAGCCATTATCGCCTACAAGCAACCTATTTCGCGTATGCAGATTTCAGCGATTCGAGGAGTCGATGTC
>Ga0208764_10001177_pt1 | contig 17032 bp, 20 predicted proteins | sample ETNtaG_18_FD_185762 | JGI IMG/M metagenome (GOLD analysis project Ga0208764, IMG submission 185762) | Marine microbial and viral communities from oxygen minimum zone, Eastern Pacific Ocean - ETNP201302SV91 (SPAdes) (version 2) | ecosystem: Environmental > Aquatic > Marine > Oceanic ... | reverse complement strand
TTTCTGGTTTGTAAAAAATACCCTTATAAAAATTAATTTTTTTTTGATTCTTTATTTTAATTTTTAACAAATTACAAAGAATTTCATAACCTAAAAATCCAATGTATAAATCAGTTTCTTTTTTAAATTTTTTTTTAGAAAAAATATTAAAAAATTTATTTATATTGTGCTTTGTAATTACAATTTTTTTTGAAAAGTCAGTATATATATTGTATCCATTATTTACTTTATAAATAATTAAAGGTTTATCTGAATGATAAAGCTTATCTAAATAAGGACTAAATTTTAGTTTATGCTGTTTGAGTTCTTTCAATTGCTATCTCTTTTATAGGTAAATGTATCAAACCAGCAAAAATAGATAAAGCGATAGAAATGTACCATGCATAGTCAAATGTACCATATAAATCATAAAATAGTCCTCCAAGATATGCTCCGAGAAACGATCCTACTTGATGACTTAAAAATACAAACCCATATAACAACGCGATGTATTTTGTTCCAAATATATGACCCACAATTCCATTAGTCGGTGGTACAGTTGCCAGCCAAAGGAAACCAAAAGTTATTCCAAAAATTATTGCATTGAATACACTTGGCGGTAGGAAAATAAAATACATTATAGATACACCCCTTAAAAAATAAATAGCACTTAAAATATTTTTTTTACTATATTTTGTTGAAAGATATCCGGCAGTAATAGTCCCAAACATATTAAAAAGACCGATCAAAGCTAAAATAGTCGCCGCACACCAATCAGGTAGGCCTCTGTCATTTACATAAGTTGGTATGTGTGTTGCAACAAGTGCAATGTGCCATCCGCAAACAAAAAAACCTAAAGTTAGATAAATGTAACTCTTGTTATTAAAAGCTTCTTTAATTGCCTCAGTAGCAGTTTGTTTGTTTTCAAAATTTGCTCCACTATCAAGTTTTGGTGTTGAAAGAAAAAATGCCACTATTAAACCTAAAAATAATAATATAATAAAAAATAGTATAGTTGTTTCCCATCCAACCTCTCTCAATGAATAACGAGTAAACAAAGGTGATAAAAAATATCCAAAAGATCCCGCCGATGTAACAATTCCAATTGCTATAGTTCTATTTGATAACGGAAAATGTTTAGCAACTATTGAAACTGGTATACTAATTGCTGTGGCTCCTAAACCTATGCCAATTAAAACTCCAATACTTAAAGTAAAATAAAATCCACTATTAATTCCAGAATATAACAATCCTGCTCCCGCTAAATAAAATAAAAAACCTATAAATACAGCAATATTTCCTCCATATTTATCTGTAATTATTCCAAACCATGGTCCAAAAAGTCCCCATAAAAATAATTGTAACCCAATCGCAAAACCAAATTGAGTCATTGTAATATTTAAATCAGTTTCAAAATCAAAATAAAATAGACCGAATGTCTGTCTAATTCCTAAAGAAATTATAACAACTAAACATGCTGCAATTAAAGTAGTTAAAGCTGTTTTATTAGGTATAAAATTTTTCAGAATCACTTAATAAATTTCAATGATTTTTTTAGATCGTTAATTAAGTCTTTAGGATCTTCAAGTCCAACATGTAATCTAACCAAATGCTCATTTTTGTTTAATTTAAAATATGGTCTTCTTCCTAATTCTATCGGATCTGTATAAACAGCAAGACTCTCAAATCCACCCCAGCTATAACCAATTCCGAATAATTCCAGAGTATTTACAAATCTATATACAGAATTTTTATTATTGCTTTTTATAATTATGCTAACCAAGCCTGATGCTCCAGAATAATATTTTTTCCATAATTTATATTCTTTTGAAGAAGTTTTATAAGGATAAAGAATTTTATGTATTTTTTTTTGCTTTTTCAAAAAATTAATTATTTTTTTTGTATTTTCTTGATGTTTATCCATTCTTAAATCCAGAGTTCTTAAACCTCTTATTATTAAATAAGCGTCATCTGGAGATAAACGGTAACCAGAAACATGATTGTACCACCAAACTTTTTTATAAACTTTTTTATTTACCGCAACAGTTCCTCCCATTACATCGCTATGGCCAGAATAGTATTTTGTTGCTGAAGTAATTGAAATATCAAATCCCAATTTAAGTGGTTTAAAAAAGTATGCTGTCGCCCAAGTATTATCAATAGCAGTATAAATTTTTTTCCTTTTAGCGAGTGAAATTACTTTGCCCAAATCTTGCATTTCAAAAGTATTGCTTCCTGGATTTTCAACATAAATTAACTTTGTTTTTTTTGAAATTTTACTTTTTAAATCATCGAAGCTGTTAGGATTGTACCAAATTGTTTTTACATTAAATTCTTTTAGAAGTTCATCTGTAAGTTTTTGTGTTGGTCTGTAAACACCATCCGAAATTACTATTTCATCACCAGGCCTACAAAGGCTCATGATTGATAGTGCAACTGCACTAAAACCTGTTGGTGTTAAAAAAACTTGATAAGCATCTTCTAATTTTCTTAATAATCTTTGTAATTGAACTGTAGTTTGAGTTCCTTGTCTTCCATAGTCCCAATGATCAACATCTTTTTTTTTGGCTATAGCTTTTTGATGTTTTCTAAGTTCCTGCATAGTTTTAAACAGTATTGTTGATGCTCTAACGACAGGAGGATTAACTGATCTTGATATAAAATCTTTAGCTGAGTGTTTTAAAAATGATTTTATAGATTTTTCCATACAATATTATTCGTTTTTATAGATTGCGAATTATTTTGCACAATGCTATATCCGCGATTCAAGGTCAACAAATTAATTAGAAAAGGAAATAATATGGGATACCCAAAAAAACATAGAGGAAGAAGAAAAATGGGCTCTAAAAAAAGAAGAGCTAGAAAAAAGAATAAGAAAAAATAAATATTTGATGGAGCAAATCAAAAAGGCAAGAGCCATAAGTATATGGATATTTATTGTACCATTTATTGCAATTAATACTTGTTTGCTTTTAATTACTCAGTTTCATGAAATTTTTCCTAACCAAGAAGATATAATTCATAATACCTTTCCTTATTTGGATGGCGGCGCATCTATAAGTAGAACTGCCAGACCTTACCCTACCTGGTTAATTTTTAAGCCCAGTATGTTTTTAACATCATTTCTTCTTATTAAATATTGGTTATACAACAAACAGATAATAAATTTTTTTAGTATTGATCATAAAAATATTAAAAAAATATTTTTCTTTGGTGTGGCCTCAGCAATCGCCTTAACAATACACTCAATTTTTTTAGGTATTAAATTTGATAATGACATATACAAACTTTTTAGAAGAGTAATAATGTTATCCTTTATTATTTTTGAAATTGTTGCTCAAGCTTATCTTGTTGCAACTTTTTACTCTTTAAAGGATAAATTGATAAATTATATAAATCCAAAAATATTAAAACTAAAATTAATTTTAGTTTCTATGCTAATTATTATTGCTATAATTAGTATACCTATTGTTAGTTTGCCTGGAAATGAATTTTTAGGCTTTAATTTAAAATTTTTCAAACATGCGTTAGAGTGGGATTATTTTTTAGGTGTAATATCTTTTTATTTATTAACTTATTTAATGTGGAAAAAAAATTAAACTAATTACTTAATCCAACCGCCACCAAGTACTTTATAACCATTAATGTTTTTTTTATAAAATACACATGCTTGACCTGGGGATATTCCATATTCATTTTCAAATAAATTAACATTTGCAGAAGTGTTATTTATTTCAACTTTTGATTTAAGCAATTTGCCAGTAGATCTTACTTTAACAAAAATATCATCTTTAAACTCCTCATTATCAACCAATAAATTTAAATTTTGTAAATAAATAATTTTTTTTGCTAAAGCTTCTTTCCTGCCAACTATGATTTCATTTTTATCTGCGTTAATTTTAATTACATATAATGCTTCTTTATCTGACACTTTTATCCCTTTTCTCTGTCCAATTGTATAATTGATTATACCTTCATGAACTCCAATAACTTTTCCTTCTAAATTTTTTATATTTCCTTTTTTAAAAGAATCTGGTTTGAACTTTTGTATTACTGATGCATAGTTCCCATTAGGAACAAAACAAATATCTTGACTGTCTGGCTTTTCAGCAACATTAAGTTCAAGTTCTTTTGCTATTTTTCTGGTTTGTTCCTTTAACATTGTTCCTAAAGGAAATCTTAAAAAATTTAATTGTTCTCTTGTTGTGTTAAATAAAAAATAACTTTGATCTCTACTCTCATCTGTTGCTCTGTACATTTCGTTTTTATTTTTTTCAGCTATATTTTTTACATAATGTCCAGTGATTAAAGCATCTGCATTTAAATTTTTTGATTCTTCAAATAAATCTTTAAATTTTACCGTCTTATTGCATTGCACACATGGTATGGGTGTTTCTCCTTTTAGATAACTTTCCACAAAGTTATCAATTACTCCAGCCTTAAATTTATTTTGGAAATATAGTATCTTGTGATCTATATCTAATTTATTTGCTACTCTTTTTGCGTCCATAATATCTTGACCTGAACAACATTGTTTCGATTTTGCAACTTGTTTACTATCATCATAAAGTTTTAAAGTTATACCCATAACTTTATATCCTTCTTTTTTCATCAATCCGGCCACTGTTGATGAATCTACTCCTCCAGACATTGCTACAATTACTTTTGTATCTTTTGGGTCTTTTTCAATACCGAGAGAATTTATTTTTGTTTTCATATTGATGGTATTTATACTTATTTCTAATATAACTTTAAATAAATGATTTTAGATATTGAACCAGGTGATAAAGTTGTAAATACTTCAAATAAAGATTGGGGCATAGGCCAAGTACAATCAATAATTAATAATAAAATTACTGTAAACTTTGAAAATGTTGGTAAAAAAGTAATTATTTCTTCTAATATTGAATTAAGAAAAGTTAATAACCTATGAAAATAGAAGACAGAAAAAAAATTACCAATGAACTATTAAATACTTTTCTTAAAGCTGGAGATCTTTCTTTAGAGCTTAGAAAAAAAGGTCTTAAAAAAGAAATTAAAGAAGATAATACTCCTGTTACAAACGGTGATTTAGAAGTTAATAAAATTTTAGTTAACAAGATCAATGAACTTACTCCAGAAATTCCAATCATATCTGAAGAAGCTTCAAAAAATAAAGATATAAAAGATTTAAATAATTTTTGGTTAATAGATCCAATTGATGGAACATTCGATTATATAAATAATAGAGAAGAGTTTACTCTTAACGCTGCGCTAATAATTAATAAAAAACCAACTATAGGAATAATTAATGCGCCAGCTAAAAAAAGACTATTTTATAGTTTTGCAGAAAAAAATTCTTATGAACTAAAAAATAAAGAAAAAATAATTTTAAATTGTGCAAAAAAGACTAAAAAAAATGAAATCAAAGCAGTTTCCTATTCCGATAACCTAAAACCAATTATTTCAGATATACACAAAAAAGTTGGTGTAACTGAACATAAAAAAATGAAAAGCTCATTAAAATTTTGTGTCATAGCAGCAGGAGAGTATGATCTTTATGTTGCTGAACCCAGAGCGTGTGAATGGGATATAGCAGCAGGTCATGCAATATTAGAAAATGCTGGCGGTGTAATTACTGATTTACAAGGGAATGAAATATTATATGGAAAGCAAGACTTTAAAAACCCGGGTTTAATTTTGAAAAGAAGTAAAACTTTATAATGGATGAGCAGTTAAGAATAATATTAATAATAATAGTTTCTGTATCAATTTTTGGTTTAATAGTTTTTGTATTTGTAAAAAATTACATTAAAAATAAAGTCAATTATTATCTAAATGAAAAAAAAAAATTAAAGTAAATTAATTATTTTTAGATATTCATCTTTATCAATATCAATAACTTTTTTTGATGTTTCAAAATCAAAGCCTGATCTAGCCAAAATACCCATATCTTTTTTATAAAATAAAGATCTATTATTTTCATCTCTCGAAGGGCCAATTCGTTTCTTTTTGCAAAGTTTAATTGCTGAAAAAAAGTCTTGGTCTTCGTTATTTTCTTTAATTTCAGAAATAGTTTCAGTTATGTAGTTATTTTTTATTCCTTTTGAAAAAAGATAATTTCTAATTTTATTTATTGAACTACCTTTTTGTATTAAATTTTTTGCTTTAGTTTTAGAATAATATTTATCATTTAAAAATTTTGTCTGTTCTAAATCTTGAATAACGACATCAATTAAATCACTTATGTTTTTTTTATTAACATTGGGTATTGATGTTCTTAAATATTTTTTTAATAAATAGGTTTTTAATTGCTGCTTTGACGGTGCATATTTTTCTATATAAGAAAATGAAAATTGTCTCATTTCATCAACAGTAGCCTCAAGTGTTTTTCTTTTATTTTTTATAGGAATCACAGTTTAATTTAATATAATATATATATTAATGATCGAACAAATTTATACTTTCTTTACTATAGATATGATCTATTTATGGTTGAACATAGGGGTTATTCCTTTTTGGATTATTTTATTATTTTTCCCACAATCTAAAATTTCTAGTTTTTTTGTTTCTTCAATATTTCCTTATTTTCTATTTGGAGCGATATATATTTATCTTCTATACTATGTATTTATTCAAGATTATGATTTTTTAAACAATTTTAATTTATACCTGGGAATTGATGAGCTTAGCAATTTATTCTCGAATAGTTCATTTCTAATTTTATTTTGGGTTCATTTTCTAGCAATAAATTTATTTTGTGGTTCATGGATTGTTAAAGATAGTCAAAAGTTAAATATATCTAAAATTATTGTTTTTTTTCCTCTCTTGTTAACTTATTTCATTGGTCCAGTTGGTATATTCATTTATTGGATAATAAGAATATTCTTCGCAAAGCGAGTTTCACTTTATGACTAAAATTATAGATTTTTATTTTGACTTTATAAGCCCTTATTCATTTTTAGCTCATAAAAGAATTGTTAAGATTCAAAAAAATGAAAATATAAAATTTTGTTATAAACCCATATTGCTAGGAGGTTTACATAACTTAGCAGGGATAACGCCTCCTGCTTTAATTAAATCTAAACAAAATTATTTAGTAGAAGATTGCGAGATGGTTGCAAAAAAATACAATATTAATTTTATGTTTAATGAAAAATTCCCAATTAATTCCTTAAAATTGATGAGAGGTTTGTTGATAGTTAAAGATGAAATTAAAAATGAGTACATTGATAGATTTTTTGATGCTTGCTGGTTATTAAATATAGATCTAAACGATGAAAAAAATATAACAAATTTCCTTAATGAATTAAAAGTAGACAGTTTTCATTTTTTTGAAAATATTAAAAAACAGGAAACAAAAGATCTATTAACAAAATTAACACAGGAAACTTTTGATAAAAAAATATTTGGCGCTCCAACTTTTGTTGTGAACAATAAAATATTTTGGGGTCAAGATAGATTGGATTATGCTTTAGATGAATATAAAAATTAAACTATTTTAAAACCGCTGTTCTTCATTAAGTTAAATCCTCCATCAATATGTGATACTTTTTTAAATCCCATTTCTTTAAGAGTTTTAGCTGCCAGTGCCGATCTTCCTCCAGCAGCACAAAATAGTACTAATTCTTTATTAAGATCTAAGTTTTCATTTTGAACATAGGGACTTTCCGGATGAATAGAAAATTCCAACAATCCTCTTGAAACATGATGGGAATTCTCTACCCTTCCTTCTCTTTCAAGTTCTAAACCGTCTCTAATGTCAATAAGATTGCATTTATTTTCTTTAGATAATTGAAGGGCTTCGGATGGTGATATTGTTTTAATTTCTCTTAACGCTTCATTTATTAGACTCTTTGATGATTTTATTTCCATAATAATATATATTATAGCAAAAAAAATAAATGAAAAAAAGTATTTTTAAAAAATTTTTCATAAAAATTTCTAAATTTTTAGGTTATGAAATAATTGACCAAAATGAGTTTTACTCTCCAACTTTGGATAAAAGTATCAATGAAAACCTTTCTAACATTAATAAGTCTATAGTTATGCCTTTGGGTGAAGTCAAATTGACTAGAAAAGTTAAGTCGATACTAATTTTATTTAGAACAAATACAAACATTGATATATGGGACCAAAATAAAAAAAGAATTTTTGAATACCCTAAAATTGAATATGCTTTAAGATCTTTAAATTCATTAATCAAAAATATTAAGTATCTAAATAATAATAATAATAATAATTTAGAAGTAAAATTAAAAATTGTTGAAGACAATTCTTCAAATGAAAATCTGAAAAAAATATCCGATATGATAAAAAGTTCTAATCTCGATATAGAAGTTATAAATCACAAAAATAATGTTCACAAAAATATAATAAAAAAACAAACAAATAATTCGACTTTTTCAAATTTATCTAGTTTGCTAAAATGCTTTGAAATTGCAAAAGATGAAGGTAAAGATTTAGTTTTTTTTATTGAAGATGATTATATCTTTTTTGAATCTGCTTTAAATGAAATTGTTACGTCTTATGAAAGAATATCTTCACAAATCAATAGAGAACTATTTATTTGTCCAACCGATTACCCTTATTTTTATATGAATAATCAAAAAACAAATATATTAATTGGAAGTAAAAGACATTGGAGATTAGTTTCAAAAACTCTTTGCAGCTTTATAACCAGTCATTCATTAATTAAAGAATATTGGAGCAATTTTTACGATAATTGTTTAGACCGTCATGATCCTTTTGAAAAATATTTAAACAAAATATATGAAAAAGAAATATGTATTTCCCCAATTAAATCACTATCTTTACATATGACTAATGTTAACTCTAGCTATGGCCTATCCCCATTTATAGACTATAAATCCCTTTGGGATGAAAATGACTATAAATAAAATGTATTTTACCAATAGCCTTCATTAATTATATATTAATTAATGAAGACTATTAGTTATTATTCTATTTATTGAATATTTCTTTAAGCGCTTTAGCAGGTAAAAACTTTACCTTTTGAGAAGCCCCAATCTGGATTTGCTCTCCAGTTCTTGGGTTTCTACCAATTCTTGCTTTTCTCTTTGCTACTTTGTAAGTGCCAAAACCAGCAATTTTAACTGCATCGTCATTTTTTAATGCATCTAAAATAGTGTTGGTAATAGTATCAAAAGTACGCTCAGCATCAGCTTTACTTTGGTTTAAAGAACCAGCCAATTTAGCCACTAATTGTTTTTTGTTCATTTTAGCTCCGGTTTTAAAGGTTATTTCGATATTTTACAAAATCCTTTATTTTTCAAGCTTTTTTTTAGTATATATTTAATTAATTCACACTATATATTGTACTAAAAAAGTGTTGATTTTACTGGTTTTTTTTATGATTAAAAACCCTTTAAAATAAACCTAAATCTTTAAGGTCATTAAAAGTCGCAAAAAACATTAAAGATAGCAATAAAAACATACCGATTCGAAAGAATCCTTCTTGTGTTTTTTGACTTAATGGTTTTCCTAATATTTTTTCAAAACCATAAAACATTAAATGTCCACCATCTAGAAGAGGTATAGGAAATAAGTTTATTAAACCTAAACTTATAGAAATATAAGCCATCATACTTATAAACGGAATAATACCAAATTCAGCAACTTGACCTGTCATTTTAGCAATTCTAATAGGTCCACCCAACTGAGAACTATCCCCACTACCAGTAAACATTGATCCTAAATATTTGAGTGAAGCAGTAATTACGAAATAAACTTCATTTATTGAATGATATAGTGCTTGAGCGGGCCCTAGTTTAACATGATTAATCTCATTATTATATGGGCTTAATTTAATTCCAACTATTCTTTTATTAATTTTATTTCCTAGATTATCCTCAGATAAAACCATTTTTGGTTTCACTTTTAAAAGTAAATCCTGGTCAAATCTTGATACTTTAAAATCAATATATTCAGATGTAGACATTGTAACTAATTTTGAGACATCAAGAATACTTTTTACTTCAGTGCCATCAATTTCAATTATTACGTCATTTTTTTTAAGTCCTGCAACTTCAGCTGGACTATCCTTTGTAACTTCATCAATCATTGCAGGTGTAAAATCCTTACCAATAAACATATAAATGAATAAAAATATGAAAATTGCTAAAATAAAATTAGCAATTGGTCCTGCAGCAACTATTAATGATCTCTGGTATAAAGGCTTTAAAGTAAATAATTTTTTTCTATCTTCTTCATTATATTTCTTAATTAATTCTTCTTGATCACTTTGAGAAAAAACATTTCTATCACCAAAAAATTTGACATAACCGCCTAATGGTATCCAGCATATCTTCCATCTGGTGCCAGATTTATCTTTCCAACCAAATATTTCTTTGCCAAAACCTATAGAAAAATCAGTAACCCCTACACCATATCTCTTAGCAAAATAATAATGTCCATATTCGTGAATAAAAACTACTACAAGAATAAGAACTATAAACGGTATTACAAAGTTTAGCATTTCAAAGCACTCTACACATATTATTTTAATTTCCAACCCAATATAGGTAAAAATGTTGCGACAAAAAAAGAAGAAAATAACAAAGATTGAGTTAAAAATTCAGGAAATGAAGAAATTGGTAGTAAAATACCCGCTAAAATAGATTTTGAAAAATCAGGACTTGGAAATAACAATAATCCTAAAACAAGTCCAAAAATGATCGATACATACGCATTTTTTTCATTAATTTTCTTATCATAAAAACCATAAAAAATAGTTAAAACTGCCGAACAACATAATAAATCTGCTAATAAAAAAAGATAAAGAATACTTAGTCCTTTTGAAGCAATAATAAATGCAACTAGTGACAGAAATATTATAAATTGATTTGATAATTTTAAATAATCATTTTTAATATTTAATATCTTTTTTCCATCAACAATAACTAGACTTGAAATGGCATTTATTAATGTATCCAAACTACTAATTGTTAAAGATATTGCTAAAATTATAATTATTACCGAAATAGCTAACGATTGCTCTTTTAATATTAAAGAAAAAAAAGCAAGATCTGGAATAACGTTATTGTTTTCAGATACCGCTACTAGACCACTAAAACCCATAAAGAAAACAATAGGAATGATTATTAAAAAAGAAATTATAAGAGATTTTTTTAAAACATTATAATTTTTTGCAGCATAAACTCTTTGCCAATTTCCTTGGTGAAATAAATTAGTTGCAGCAACTGCAATAAAGAAAGTTAATCCAGCTGTAAAATTAGGTAAATAATTTGAGCTTAACAATATTGATTTATTTTCTTTTATGAAATTAAAGCTGAAATCGTTAGCATTTATTAAATAAAAAAAAGAAAATAAAAGCAGAACTAAAATTACAAAAAACTGAATATTGTCAGTAAAAATAGAAGCTCTTAAACCTCCATAAAGAGTATAGGTAAGTGAACTTAATATTACTATTAAAGCAGTTATCCATAAAGGTGTACCAGAAATATATTTAACCAATATTGAAACAGCTGTTAGTTCTGCAATGAGAAAAATAAACATATAAAAAATTGTTAAAAATAAAATTAATTTGAATAATTTTTTACCAAATTTTAATCGAACAACTTCAATTAAGGTTTTTCCTTTAGGAAATAGATTTCTAAATTTTTTACCTAAATAAATTAAAATAAATAAAGGAAATGCTGTACCAAGAGAATATCCAATGACGGCTCCTATCCCTCCCCACGTTGCTGCTGACGCTGGCCCAAATAAAATCCACGTCCCAAGTGCTGATGCTACTAAACTTGTAGTTAAAGATAATGTGCCAACATTTCTATTGGCTACCAAATAATTGTTTAAACCTTGAAATTTTTTAGAATAATGAATTCCAAATATTATAAAACTTGAACAAATTATTACTAATAAAATTAAAGTTAAGTTTTGATTTATTATATTTATTTGATCCATTTCTCCCTTTCTGAATTACCGGACAGGTTCTAAGAGTATATTCTCAGTCTTAAAGACACCCCTTTTATATTAATAATATATTATATTTTTTTTTTGATTTAAATTTTTTATTCAAATAAAAATAAGTATTTTATATGATTTTATTATCAATTTTATTCTTTGTTACTGCAACAATCTATTCTAGTGTTGGATTTGGGGGTGGCTCAACTTATTTAGCACTTCTTTTGATATGGGGTGTTCCCTATCACATATTTCCTGCAATCGCTTTATTATGTAATATTTTTGTCGTATCTGGTAATTCTTATAATTACATTAGAGCAGGTAATTTAAATTTAAAATTATTATTACCTTACCTCATTGGATCAGTGCCATTAGCTTTTATTGGTGGAACATTAGAAATTGATAAAAACTTATTTGAAATATTACTTTTTATCGTCCTGTCTACTGCTGGTATTTTATTATTATTTAAATTTAAGTCTTATGATGACAACGAGGAAAATTATAAAAAAATCCCTTTAATTATTTCTTTATTAATTGGTTGTTGCCTGGGATTTTTATCAGGAATTGTTGGCATAGGCGGAGGTATATTTTTAAGTCCAATACTCTTTTTAATAAGAGCTGGTAAACCAAAACACATAGTTACAACTGCTTCCTTATTTATTTTGATTAATTCATTATCTGGAATAATAGGCCAGTTAACCAAAAATGCAGTTTTTAATGAAGTAAGCAATTATTGGGTGCTCTTGTTAGCTGTTATCATTGGTGGGCAAATAGGTAATTTTTTAAATCTAAAAGTCTTTCCAACTAAAATGTTAGCTTTATTAACTGCCGTATTAGTTATCTTTGTAGCTATTAGAATGGGTTTAAAATTATCTATGTTTTCGTTTTAAATCTTTTTTAAGATCGTCATGATCGCCAACAACAGTATGGTATCTGCTCTTAGTTACATATTTTTCTAAAAAAGGAACTGCAAGCAAAGGTAAGAATCCACCAATCACAATACCAAACGCAGCGCTTTGTAAATCAGGATCAGCCAAGGCTGCAACGAAGTCTGCAATAATGTGGGCTAAAACTATACCAACAATACCAGCAATTGCTCCATTTGAGATAATTTTAAGAAATCGGTTGATGCTCCAACCTGTATAAAATCCTATCAAAGGAATTAGGGTATGAATAAATCCAAAAGTAGCACCTCTTAACACACTATGCTCTTCAATTAATTCTTCCATAAAATGAAGAAATTCTGGTAGTTCATGTGAATGCCCTTCTGCAGCATGAACAAAAGTTACGCTAAAAATAGATAAAATTACTGTTAAAAGACTTATTTTTTTCATTAGCTACATCTCCTACATATTGTTGAAACTTCTAGCTGAAATTTGCTAAAGTCATATTTCTTGATTGGGTTTTTTTTAAAAATTGATTCAAATAACTCCGATTTAAGTTCTTCTGTATCTCCACAATCTTTACAAATAGCTATGGATGGATTGTGATTGTAATGAGAATGACTACATAAAACATATGTTTTGTTTTGATTTGACTTATGAATTTTGTCTTCCTCAATTAACTTTTTTAAAGATCTATAAACAGCCATTGGCTGTATTTTTTTAAATTTTTGAAATTTATCTAATATTTCATAAGCAGTTAAATGCTTTTTAGATTTTTTAATTATCTCAAAAACTATATTGTTATTATTCATAATGTTATGTTATAACATAACATATTTATAAGTCAACTATTAACTATTTAAACCTGTGGTAGTAGTGGCTGTGCGTAAAATAAAATTGAAATTTACAAAAAACAAATATAAAGAAAAAAAATGGAGCTTACACTAATATACACAATTGTTGGATTTGGACTTGCGGGATGGTCTGTAATTGGAAATGACTCTATTCAAACTTTAGGTACATTTATTGCCTCTAAACAAAAGTGGTTTAAATGGTATACACTTGCTGCTTCAGCATCATTTGTGATGGTTTTAGCTCTTGGTTGGGGTTGGTACAGCTATGACGGTGATATTTCATATGGAAGACTAACAAGAATACCTTATCAGGAAATACAATGGTACCATGCTGTAGCTCCAGGAATACTTTTATTATTAACAAGAGTTGGTATTCCAGTTTCCACTACTTTCTTGGTTTTATCTGCTTTTGCATCAACTGTTGTTTTAGAAAAAATGTTAATGAAGAGTGTTGTTGGTTACGGTTTAGCTGCTGTAGTTGCTTATATTGCCTGGGTAACTATATCAAAATTTATTAACGAAAAGTTTGATGAAGTTGATGACAAATGGATAGGTTTTTGGAGAAATTCTGTATGGGTTACTTCTGGTTGGTTATGGTGGGTTTGGTTATCACATGATGTTGCAAATATTGCAGTATATTTACCAAGACAGTTAAGCCCTACTCTTCTTATTACTGTAATGGCTTATTTTACAGTATTATTATTTTATATTTTTTATATTCATGGTGGCCCTATTCAAAAAGTTGTTTTAGATAAAACTGGAACAAGATATGCAAGATCAGCTACAATTATTAACATAATTTATGCTGCTGTTTTATTCTACTTTAAAGAACTAAATGATTTACCAATGTCTACAACTTGGGTATTTGTTGGTTTATTGTGTGGTCGAGAATTAGCAATTTCAACGATGAACAAAGATTATAAATTTAAATATGTTTTCCCACTTATTGGAAAAGACTTCATTAAAATGATTTTTGGATTAAGTGTATCAGTTGGAATAGTACTTGCTATTCACTATATAATTATTCCAAAAGGGTGGTTTTAAAATAGTTTAAAGTTAATACTTAAAAACAAACAATATGATCAATATGAATTGGTCTTTTAATTCCAAATTTTTCATCTTTTTCATGCTGATGAATGTGGTGGGAATGAACAAAAACTGGAATTAGTTTTTTGCTTCGGGTTCTAAGTGTGTAAATAAAGTTAGTTCCTCTAAATTTTCTATCAACGACATCCAGCTTTAAGTTGCTTTTATCATCATGTTCCAAGTCTTCAGGTTGCAACAATAGCTGCACATCTGAGCCTTTTGGATAATGTTTAATAAAATTGCCTTTTATTTTACCAAGGTCCTCATTTTCAAGGCTATTTTCACCAGTAACTTTTGCAGGAATAAGTATTCCTCTATTTAAAAAATTAACAACTTCAACTGAATTTGGAAAATGATAAACATTATAAGGATTGTCAAATTGTTTGAGTTTATCATTTAAAATTATTCCACATTTTGATCCTAGATAAAAGGCTTCATAAGAATCATGAGTAACAACAATAGTTGTTATTTTTAAATCATTTAAAAGCTTTTTTAGCTGAACTTGTATTTCTTCTTTAAAACTTTGATCAACATTTGATAATGGCTCATCTAACAATAAGAGATCTGGTTGCGTAACTAAAGATCTAGCAAGAGCTGCTCTTTGTGCTTCGCCTGCACTTATTTGGTGAGGATATTTGCTTAATATTTTTTCGATATTTAACAATTTAATTATTTTTTTAGGACTTATTTTCTTTTTTCCATTTAGCTTTTTTGCTTCTGCTCCTAAATTTATATTTTTTTCAATCGTATAATGAGGAAATAAACTATTTTCCTGAAATGATAGAGATATATTTCGATTTTCTGGTTCAATATGGTCTTTTGCAGAAGACAAGGTTTTATTTTTAAGCTTTATTGATCCTGATTTAATTTTTTCCAATCCTGCTATTGTTCTAAGGATTGTAGTTTTGCCAACACCAGAAGGTCCTAAAAGACAAATTATATCTCCCTTATTTTTAATATTAAAAGAAACATTTTTTACTTTAGTCTTTCCTCCAGCTCTAAAACTAACATTTTTAATTTCTAAAAAATTATTACTCATTATTATCTCTTAAAATATATTTAGACGTAAGTAAAATAAAGATACTTGCAATAATTATCAAACATAATGATGGAACAGCTGCAGCCTCCAATAAATCCTCGGATGCAGAAATATATGCTGTAGTTGCGAAAGTTTCAAAATTAAAAGGTCTCAAAATTAGTGTAATTGGCAATTCCCTGACTATTTCTAGTGAAATTAATATAATGACAAATAAAAGTGAATTTCTTAAGTAAGGAACATGAATATTTAAAAAAGTTTTTGATTTGGAATATCCAAGAAGATATGCGCTCTCATCTACGGCAATGTTCATTTTTTCATATCCTGATTTTATTCCATTAAAAGCTAATGAATAAAATCTTACAAAATAAACCAGAACTAAACCTAAAATCGAGCCAATAAATATTTTTTTAATTGATAAAAATCCCAATTCTTTAATTATATTTTCATCAAACCACGCAATAAAAGTTATAAAGGCTATAGCAAGAATTACTCCTGGTATTGCATATCCAGAAATCGATAAAGTGGATAACATATTTAAAACCTTTTTATTTGAAACTCTATTTCCGTAATTGGATATTAAGGCAAAAAATATTAAAACTAAACTTGATAGAGAAACTAGGTATAAAGTATTTAGTAAAAGATCAATTATTTCTACTACAACTAAATTTTCTGGAAATTTGATTGTCCAGTACAACATTTGACTTAATGGAAATAAAAAACTTAAAAAAAATAAAATAAAACAAAATGAAAATGCAAAAAAAGATTTTGATCCGTAAAGTTTGATTTTTTCCTTTTTCTTAAAACCACCTTTTGTATCCAAATGATACCTAGCTTTTTTTCTAGATAAATTTTCAGTTACAAACAATATAAAGATAAATAATAAGAGAAAAAAAGATATTCGGTTTGCAAATGCCAAGTCATCATAAGTTATCCAAGCATTATAAATACCAGTTGTTAGAGTATTTACAGAAAAAAAATCTACTGCTCCAAATTCAGCTAATGTTTCCATTGCTACTAATGATATGCCAGCAACAATTGCAGGACGTGCAGCTGGTAATATTATTGAATAAAATGATTTAAATTTTGTAAAACCAAGGTTTTTACCTAATTCTATTAAGTTTTGTGACTGATACATAAATGACGATCTCGCAAGTATATATACATAAACATACAAGGAGAAAGAGATTGATAAAATCAAACCAAACATTCCACTAAACTTTGGTATATGCTTATTGTAATTTCCATCTCCAAACAAAAATTTTAAGATT
>Ga0208764_10001176_pt1 | contig 17034 bp, 11 predicted proteins | sample ETNtaG_18_FD_185762 | JGI IMG/M metagenome (GOLD analysis project Ga0208764, IMG submission 185762) | Marine microbial and viral communities from oxygen minimum zone, Eastern Pacific Ocean - ETNP201302SV91 (SPAdes) (version 2) | ecosystem: Environmental > Aquatic > Marine > Oceanic ... | reverse complement strand
GAATGACTTAAAAAAAATAGGAAAAGTTGAAATTTTAAATAAAAATGATAATTATCCAGGTTCATTTAAAAACCATTATTCACCAAGAAAAAAATTATATTTAGGAAATATTAAAAATCTCTGTGAGATTCACAAAGACAAAAAGATTGGCATTTTATGTTATAATAAAAAATACAAAGAAATTAAATATGAAAATCAAATCATTTTATCAGATAACTCATCATTGGAAGAGGCAAGTAAAAATCTTTACTCTGCTCTATATAAACTAGATAATATGAAAAATATTGACATAATAATCTCAAGTTTATTACCTAATAATCTTATAGGGAGAACAATTAATGATAGATTAACTAAATCTGCAGAATAGAATGTTGGAATGTAAGAGTTTAGTAGATATAAATTTTAAAGATAAAGTCGCAATAGTTAGAGTTGACTTTAATGTACCATTAAAAAATAATCTAAAAATATCAGACACCACAAGAATAGATAATGGCATCAAGTCAATAAAATATGTTTTAAAAAATAAAGGTAAGTGTGTTATAATGTCCCACCTTGGGAGACCCAAAGGTAAAGGATACGAAAAAAAGTTTTCTTTAGAAAATATAATAAGCTATCTCGAAAAAATTTTCAAAATCAAAATACCTCTTATTAGAAATTATTATTCATATGATTTTTCAATAGAAAAATACTTAGAAAAAAATGATGTAATACTTCTAGAAAATTTGAGATTTTATCCAGAAGAAAAATCAAATAATAAAAATTTCGCTAAGACTTTAGCATCATTTGCTGATGTTTATATTAATGATGCTTTTGGAACTTGTCACAGATCTCATGCATCTACAAATTCAATTATCAATCAAATAAAAGAGTCTTGTGTAGGTTTATTAGTTGATAAAGAATTAAAAAATATAAATCAATTATTATATAATAATAATCCGCCATTTACAGCAATACTAGGAGGATCTAAAGTCTCTGATAAAATTGGTGTTATAGAAAAATTAATAAAAGTTGTTGATAATATATTAATAGGAGGAGCAATGGCTAATACCTTCATTAGGTGTCTAGGAGGAAATATTGGAAATTCAATATATGAGAAAGATAAATTAGGTATAGCTGGAAAATTATTAAATCAAGCCAAAGAAAAAAAAGTCAATATTTTATTACCTATAGATTTTGTATGCTCAAACTCAATAAACAAAATAGATAAAACAATAACTTCTAATTCATTTAGTGTTCCTGCGAAGTTATCTGGCTATGATATAGGAGATGAAACAATTAAAAGTTTTACAAGTATCATTGCTAAATCTAAAACTATTATATGGAATGGACCTCTGGGAGTATTTGAAGTTAATGAATTTTCTGAAGGAACATTTAAAGTAGCTGACGCAATATCTAAATCAACAATTAATGGAGCATACTCATTGGTTGGAGGAGGAGATTCAGTTGCTGCAATCAATAAAAATAACAATTATAAAAATATTTCGTTTATATCAACTGGAGGTGGTGCTCTTCTTGAATATATAGCAAAAGGATCATTACCATCATTGAAATTACTGAAATTATAATTTTAAATACTAAAACAATAAATTAATTAGATTTTAAGCATATAATCTTAAGAAAAAATCAATTTTTTTTGATTAAAAGTTAAAAACTTCATATTTTTTCTTTTTTTATGCCATTAATAAATATTTTTGTCGCTATGAAAAAATTATTTCTTTTATTAAGTGTTTCTTTTTTATCATATAATGGCATATCGCAAAAGCTTGAGTTTGATTTTATTGCTTCAAGTTTAGATGAAGCAATATTAGATGATTATCAATTTATAAAATCACATTTTTTAGGAAATGAAATTGCCAGAAAAGTTAAATTGCTTGATTTGACCTACAAATGGGAAGATCCCCCTACCCCTACAAGAAGTACAACTTTAGTTAAAATAGAGAAGCAGCCAATATATTTTGCTATAAGAAAAGTTATTAACCCCAAATTTTACAAAAATAAAATTAAAACGAAATCCATGTCTAAAGAAGAGGCTAAATCTGAAATGATGGAAATTCTTGATATAGCAATAATGATTAGATACCAAGAAACTGATGAATTAGAATCTATTTTAAGAGGCATTGAGAATGGCGATCAAGTTTTAGAAGTTTTTAAAAATCAAATAGAACTTATTTACTTTTAATTATTTAGGAATTACCCTGTAAAGGTAAATTGTAATCATACCAAAAATTATATTTGGTAACCATATAGCTATTAATGGATTAATACTACCATTTTCAGCAAAAGCCCTTGACATTACAAAAGATATAATAAATGCAAAAGCAAATGCAAAGCCTAATGCTATTAAATATCCAGTGCCCTGTCTAGATTTTTTTGAGGCAATAATAACACCAAGAATAACAAGTAATATAACAGTGAATGGTTGAGCTATTCTTATATATTTTTCGATCTTATATAGGTCTATGTCATCAGCTCCCCTCAATGTTTGTAGTTTAATGAATTCGTCAAGTTCATTCATAGTAAATGTTTCACTTAATCTATAGTTATTATCAAAATCAGATGGTCCTACTAGAAGAGCGGTATCTAATTCAAAACCATCTTCAATCTTCTCTCCTCTGTCCAGAAGATCTCTTTTTCTCCAACTTTTAAGGCGCCACTTTTTTAAATCATTTTTCCAAATTATTTGTCTTGCGAATAGCTTGCTTTTCAATTTAACTCCATCAAAATTTTCAAGAGTTACATTATATCCGATTTCCATATTATTATCATACCTCTCAAGGTATAGATAAGAGTTTTCACTTACTTTAAAATGGACATTCTTATCAGAAAAATAATAAGGACTTTTAATATACATCACCTCAAAAGATACCCTATCCTTATTTAAATGTGGAATTATCCATCCATTCAAAACAAAACTTAAAGATGCTATAATAACAGCACCAACAAAAAATGATCTAATTACTGAAAATAAACTTTTTCCGGTGGATAAGATAGCAATTAACTCTGATCTCATAGATAATTGAGCCGTAACATAAACTGTAGCAATAAAGGCAGTAATAGGTGTTACTAAAGAAATTATATATGGTATAAAGCCATAGTAATAACTTATTATATCATTCCATGAAAGTTTATTCTGAATGAATTTATGGTTTTTTTCAGAGAAATCAATTACCACTACTACAAGAACCATTATAGCTACTACAAAAAGAAAAGTTTTTAAAAATTTCTTTAAAATATATTTATTTAAAATACTCATCTTAAAGTCTGTTATTAAGTTTCGGTATCATAATATCCTTCCATTCATGAAATGTGTCATCTTTTATATTCTTTCTTGCTTCTTTAACTAACCACAAATAAAAATTTAAGTTATGAAAACTTGCTATCTGTGAGCCTAAAATTTCTTTATTTATAATAAGATGTCTAAGATAAGCTTTTGAAAAATTGGAACTATAATGATCTAAATTGATATCAATAGGCGAAAAGTCTTTCTCCCATTTTTTATTCTTAATATTTATTGAGCCTTCTGATGTAAATAACATTCCGTTTCTTCCATTTCTAGTGGGCATAACACAATCAAACATATCTACGCCTAATCCGATACATTCTAAAATATTTTCAGGAGTGCCTACCCCCATCAAATATCTTGGCTTTTCTTTAGGTAATATAGAACATACTAAATCAACATTTTCATATATAATATCTTTAGGCTCTCCTACAGAGAGACCCCCAATAGCATTTCCAGGCAAATCTTTTTCAGAAATAAATTCAGATGATTGTATTCTTAAATCTTTAAAAGTGCCACCTTGGACAATAGGAAAAAGAAACTGTTTATGACCATAATTATAACTGGTTTTATTGAATTGTACTATTGATCTTTCTAACCATTCATGCGTTAGAGCTAATGATTTTTTTGCATATGAGTAATTGCAAGGATAAGGTAAACATTCATCTAAAACCATACATATATCTGATCCAATTATATTTTGAGACTTAATAACAGATTCGGGAGTAAATAAATGTTTAGATCCATCTATATGAGATGAAAAGTAAACCCCTTCATTTTTAATTTTTACATTTTTAGATAAAGAAAAAACCTGATAACCACCTGAATCTGTTAGTATAGGTCTATCCCAGTTAATAAACTTATGAAGACCTTCTGAGGCACTTAAAACATCAAGACCAGGCCTTAGATATAAATGGTAATTATTTGATAAAATTATTTGAGATTTTATTTTATTTATCAAATCATCCTGAAAAACTCCTTTAACTGAACCGAGAGTTCCTACTGGCATAAATATAGGGGTATCTATTTGGCCTCTACTTGTAAAAATTTTACCAACCCTAGCGTTTGATTTTGATGATCTATGTGTTAATTTGAAGAACATATTATTGTAAAGCAAATTTTACCCAATATTATACTCATTAATGGATAAAAAAAGAAAATTTTCAAAAAAAGCGTTAAGAGACTTTGAATTAATTGATGCTGCAATAGCTTACAATGATCAAAATGCTTTTTCAGAATTAATGTCTAACTATAAAAACTCAATATATTTTACAATTTTAAAAATGATCAAAGATCCAGATGATGCAGAAGATCTTACAATTGAAGCATTTTCAAAAGCATTTAATAAGCTAGATAAGTTCAAAAAGGACTATACATTCTCGACGTGGTTATTTAGAATAGCTACGAATAATACAATAGATTTTATCAGAAAAAAAAGATTAAAAACAACAAGCTTAAATACAACATTTAAAAATGATAGTGGTAAAAATATTGATATTGATGTTAAAGATCTTGATAAAACACCAGGTGAAGAAGCAATTCACAAAGAGAAAATTATCTTAGTAAGAAAATTTGTATCAAAACTCCCAAAAAAATATGAAAATTTAATCAAGTACAGATATTTTAAAGAACTATCATACAATGAAATTGCAGAAAAAACTAAATCGCCACTAGGTACTATTAAAGCTCAGTTATTTAGAGCTAGACAGCTTTTATATGAAATCTTAAAAGACAAAAAGTCTCAAATTTAAGATGCATAAATACTTTAATCTTATCAGAAAATATCACTCCAATATTTCGGAGAAAAAACTGAATACTTATAATAAGCTATTTGATATTTACGAAAAGATAAACGTAAAAATTAATTTAATATCAAGAAAAGATTTTGAAAACTTTTATTTACACCACATTCTACATTCTCTTTCCATTATCAAATTTGAATTGATACCTAAAAAAAAATTAAAAATAATTGATTTAGGAACTGGAGGAGGAATTCCTGGAATTCCATTAGCAATATTTTATGATGATAATAAATTTTTTCTTGTGGACTCTATTAGAAAAAAAATAAAATCAGTTGATAGAATTATAAAAGAATTAAAGTTAGAAAATGTTAAAACCTATAACGATAGAATTGAAAATTTAGAATTTAATGCAGACATAATAATATGTAGATCTGTTTCTTCAATCAAGAACATTTTAAAATGGACTAAAAATTCATTGAAGAAAAATGGTAAAATTATTTTGTTAAAAGGAGGTGATGTTGACAAAGAGTTGATAAATATTAATAAAAGATTTACGATTTATAACATAGATAGTATATATTCAGACGATTATTTTCAAAATAAAAAAATCATTGAAATCCAAGCATAAACTATGTTTTTAACATTTGATACAGAGACTACTGGATTACCAAAAAATTTTAAAGCAGATATCTCAGATAGTGACAACTGGCCTCGTCTAGTTCAATTAGCATGGCAACTTAATAATCAAAAAGGTGAACTATTATCAAGTGATTCTATTATCATAAAACCAGATGGATTCACTATTCCATATAATTCCGAAAAGGTTCATGGAATCTCTACTGAAATTGCAATTAAAGAAGGAATAGAATTAAATGATGCAATATTAAAATTTGAAAGTGATCTAAAAAAATCAAAATATATAATAGGCCATAATATAAATTTTGATATTAAAATTTTAGGAGCAGAACATTATAGATTACAATTTAAATCCGAACTAGAGAAAAAAAATAAAATAGATACAGGTTTTATTTCAAAGAAATTCTGTAATCTAAAAGGTGGATTTGGTGGAGGATTAAAAATGCCAAAACTCATTGAAATGTATGAAATTTTATTTGGTGAAAAATTTTCTGCTGCACACGATGCTTCATATGATGTTAATGCAACTGCAAAATGTTTTTTTGAATTAGTAAAAAAAGGTGAATTTGAAAATGAAGATTTAATTTCGACCCAGATAACATATGAAGGAGCAAAATTATCAAAATCAAATTTTGATAATAAAAGAAAAAGTAAAAATGAGAACTTAAACAAAGAGAAAAAATTAATTTCGGAAGATATAGAATTTGCTCATCTCCATAACCATTCTCAATATTCTGTTCTTCAAGCAACATCAAGAATTGAGAAGATGATAGAAAAAGCAATTGATTTAAAAATGGACGCTGTAGCTCTTACAGATTTAGGAAATATGTTTGGAGCATTTAAATTCAGCAAATTGGCAAAAAAACATAAAATTAAAAAAATATTAGGCTGTGAGTTTTTTATATCTGAAGAACGAAAAAAAACAAAATTCACTAGAGATAATAAGGACAAAAGACACCAGCAAATATTGATAGCTAAAAACAAAGAAGGATATAATAATTTATCTTACCTTTCATCAATAGCATACACAGAGGGTTTATATGGTCAATATGCAAGAATAGATAAAGATCTAATACATAAATACAGAAAAAATATAATTGCTTTATCTGGAAATTTAAATGGAATTATACCACAATTAATTTTAAATAATGGAATAGAAGCAGCTGAAGAAGAATTAAAATGGTGGCTAGATACTTTTGGAGATGATTTTTATTTAGAACTAAATAGACATGGAATAGATGAGGAAGATCATGTAAACAAAATACTTCTTGAATTTTCAAAAAAATACAATATTAAAACTATAGCCTGTAACGACGTGTTTTATCTAAACAAAGAAGATTCTACTGCCCATGATATTTTATTATGTATAAAGCAAGGAGAATACAAATCAACACCTATAGGAAGAGGAAGAGGTAAAAGGTTTGGTTATAGCAATGATCAGTATTATTTCAAATCTAAAGATGAAATGAGAGATCTGTTTAATGATATACCAGAATCATTAATGAATTTATCAAGTCTACTTATAAAAATAGAAGATTACGACCTTGAAAGGGATGTTGTGCTACCAAATTATAATGTCCCAGAGAAATTTATAGTTGAAAATGATTTGATAAAGAGTCAAGATAATTTTTTGAAAAAAATAACATATGATGGAGCTAAAGAGAAGTATGGAAATTTAGATGATAAATTAATTGAGAGATTAGAATTTGAACTCAAAACAATTAAAAATACTGGGTATCCAGGATATTTTTTAATTGTACAAGACATCACAAATTTTGCTAAAAAAATAGGGGTTTCAGTAGGACCTGGAAGAGGTTCTGCAGCAGGTTCAGTTGTTGCCTATTGTATAGGAATAACAGATGTTGATCCAATAAAATATAATTTACTTTTTGAAAGATTTTTAAATCCAGATAGAATATCATTACCAGATATAGATATTGACTTTGATGACGAAGGAAGAGATAAAATAATTAATTATGTAATTGAAAAATATGGATATGAACAAGTTGCCCAAATTATTACTTATGGAAGTATGGCAGCAAAATCATCTATTAGAGATGCAGGAAGAGTTTTAGAATTACCACTATCTGAAACGGATAAGATTGCAAAGTTGGTGCCTGAAAGACCTGGAATAAGTTTAATTGATGCATTTAAAGAAGTTCCCGAACTTTCAGAAATAAGAAAAAGAAAATCATTAGAATCTGAAGTTTTAAAACAAGCTGAAATAATAGAAGGTTCAATTAGAAACATTGGAACTCATGCATGTGGAATAATTATAACTCCTGATAAGCTTACAAATTATATCCCTGTTTCTAAATCTAAAGATTCTGATCTATTAATAACTCAGTTTGATAATAGTGTGATAGAATCTGCAGGAATGTTAAAAATGGATTTCTTAGGTTTAAAAACATTATCTATAATAAATACAACAATTAGAAATATTTATAAAAAAAGTGGAAAAAAAATTAATCTTGATAAGCTAGAATTAGATGATGAGTTAACATTTAAATTATTCCAAAAAGGTGAAACTAATGGAACATTCCAATTTGAATCAGATGGAATGCAAAAACATTTAAAATCTTTAAAACCAGACAGATTTGAAGACCTAATAGCCATGAATGCATTATATAGACCAGGACCAATGGAATACATCCCAAATTATATAGCAAGAAAACACGGTAAAGAAGAAATTAAATATGATTTACCTGAAATGGAAGAATACCTATCTGAAACATATGGCATCACTGTATACCAAGAACAAGTTATGCTATTGTCACAGAAGCTATGTGGTTTTACAAAAGGAGAAGCAGACCAACTCAGAAAAGCTATGGGGAAAAAAGATGCAAAATTATTAGAACTACTAAAACCTAAATTTTTTGATGGCGGAAAAAAGAACAAAATTGATGAAAAAAAACTTGAAAAAATTTGGTCTGACTGGCAATCATTTGCAGCCTATGCATTTAATAAATCCCACTCTACATGTTATTCATTAATTGCATATAAAACTGCTTACTTAAAAGCAAACTATAAATCAGAATATATGGCCTCTATTCTTACTCACAATCAAAATAATATTGATAAAATATCATACTTTATGGATGACTGTAAGAAACAAAACATAAAGGTTTTAGGTCCTAATATAAATAAATCTGACAATAATTTTGTTGTAGGAAAAGAAGGTGAAATTTTATTTGGATTAGGTGCAGTTAAAGGTACAGGAGATGCTGCTGTAAATTATATTATTGAGGAGAGAGAAAAAAATGGTGACTATGAAAATATATTTGATTTTATATGCAGAACTAGCTCAAGAGCTGTTAATAAGAAAACTTATGAATCTCTAGCACTTGCAGGATCATTTGATGATTTAGAGGATATAGATAGGAGAAAATATATTCATTCGAATGAAAATGAATTATCATTTATTGAAAAAGCAATCTCATATTCAAATAAGCTTCAAAAAGAGAAAGAAACAAAACAAACATTTTTATTTGAAAATTCTGAAGGTAGTAATTTAGTTGCACCAGAAATACCAGAAATTGAACCTTTTAGTGAAATTGAAAAACTAAGAATTGAAAAAGAATTATTAGGCATATATGTTTCTGGACATCCTTTGGATAAATATTCCTTTGAAATTAAAAATTTATGTAATTCTAACTTCAGAGAAATAAAAGATCAAAACAAACTAGATGGGAAAAGTAATCTTTATACAGCTGGAATAGTAACAAGTGTAGAACATAGAATATCAAAAAATGGAAAACCTTATGGAACAGTAATAATTGAAGATTTTACAGACTCTTATAACTTTATATTTTTTAGTGACGATTATGTCAAATATAAAAATTTCTTTGAAGAAGGCTGGTTCTTATTTTTAAAAGGAAAAATGAAAAATAAATGGAATAGAGAAGATGAATTAGAATATAAAATTGATGAAATAAACTTACTATCTAAAGTAAGAGAAAAGATGATTAAAGAACTACATATTAAAATAAATATAGATGACTTGAATAATAAATTAATTGAAAATTTAGATAAAAACTTTAAAAATCTAAAAAATGGAAATTGTCATCTTAAGGTAACTATTTTATCAAATAATAATGGTAAGAATATATCACTTGACATGATCTCAAGAGATAAGAAATTTGAACTTGAAGATAACCTTTTAAAAGTACTATCATCAAATCCAGAAATAGATTATATTGTTAATAAATAAATAATTTTAATTATTTTTACAAGAAAAAGATATGGGTAAAGCTTTAGAAATTACAGATTCAAATTTTAATGATATAGTATCAAAAAACAAAACAGTTCTTGTTGATTTTTGGGCTGAATGGTGTGGACCATGTAGGATGATAGCCCCTATGATTGAAGAACTTGCTGGAGAGTATGATGGAAAAGCAATTATAGGAAAATTAGATGTTGATAACAACCAAGAATCAAGTGTTAAATTTGGTGTTAGAAGTATTCCTACATTGTTAGTTTTTAAAAATGGAGAATTAGCTGATAGACATGTAGGAGCAGTTCCAAAAGAAACTTTATCTAAATCCATTGATTCTAACTTATAATTTAACTAGTGCATAATTTTTTATAAGCACAAAATTTGCAGTTCTCCTTATTATCAGTTTCAACAAAAGGAGTGTTAATATTAAATATATCATTTAGTTTACTTTTTAATAAATCTTCAAACTTTTCGAGATGACTATTTATTTCATCCACTCTTTTATTATTTATATAAATATTAATTTCAAAATTTTGATTATTCATCTCCCTAATATTTATTAATCCTGGTGTAATTGATGAATTATTTTTTAATTTTTCTTTCAAAAGAAGAGAGTAGTAGAATAATTGAAAAACAGCATCATTTCTTTCATTCTTTTTATCAGAAAAAAGTATTTCAATAGCTTTAATCTTTTTAGTGTCACCTCCTGTTTTATAATCTATAATCCTATAATTATCATTTTTTTTATCAATACGATCAACTATACCAGATATATTCACTGAAAGATTATTTGATAAATTTATTTTTTTAATGTAACCTGAATTTTTATTTCCTTCTAAATCAATGATTTGAAATGGCGAATATTTTTCATCCAAAGAGATTGTATCAGAAATATATTTTTTCATAATTTCAGTTAAAACAATATTATTACCTTCTAATTTTAATTCGTTTTTTTTCTTTAACCTAAAATGTTTTCTAATTGCTAATTCTAAAGCTCCAGAAATACTACTTTTAATACTAAAAAAATCATTCTTATTTACAATCCATTTAGGTTGTTGCTTCTTAATATCCATATATAAAAGCTCTAAAGCTTTGTGAGTTATTTTACCAAAATCAGTTTTCAATATTTCTTTAGTGAGTGTATTTAATTCTCTTATATTAGCAACATATTTATAATAGAATCTTAGGGAACAATCCATATAATCTTTTATGCCTGATGGAGATATATAGCCACCTATAAAAAATCTATTAGATAACTTATCAATTATATCTTTATTCTTATCTATTACTAATTTAGATTTAGATGATAATTCTAAATTTTCTGAAACTGAAATATTTTTTATTTTGATACCTGATTCAGATTGCAGCTGTTTAATAAACCTACTTCTTTCTCCTTTATTTGTGAAGTTTGAACTTGTATTATGAATTAAAGTTATATCTTTTGATCTTTGAATAACTCTATAAAAAAGATAACTAAAAACTTTATCCATTGAATCTGAAGTATCTAGTTTAAATGCTTTTCTAATATTAAAAGGTATAAATGAGACACTATACATTCTCTTTGGAAAATCGCCTTCATTCATAGAAAGAATATATACTTCATCAAAATCTAGATTCCTCGACTCAAGCACACCCATAACCTGAAGGCCAGAAAGTGGTTCTCCTGAAAAAGGAATTCTAATAATTTTAAGAATTTGATTTAATAATTTAGATTGATTTTCTAATGATTTAAATTCAATATCAATTTTTATTAATTTATCTAAAATCTCAAGAAAAGATTTTATATATTCCATATCTAATTTTCCTAAATCTTTAGAATATTCGAATAAGTAATTACAAACATTTCTTATGTTTTTTATTATAGAGCTTTCAGGATTAAGCAGTGCACTTAAAATATCAGATAACTCAATAAGATTCTTATGTTTTATATATAAAACTTTATTGTCTCTTATTTCTAAAATAAACCTATCAAATAATTTAGAATTATATTGATAAATATATGGATGAGATAATAATTCTATTACCTCTTCGAAGTAGTTTACTTTATTAAAATCATTATTTGTAGATCTATTATAGACTTTAGTTATTATTTGCACTAGACTATATAATGGAGTGTCAGACAAAGACAGACCCATTGTTACATTAATATTTTTAATAGAGTCTGGTATAGAATTAAGTACTGGTAATAATAACTTTTCATCTGGAAGTAAAATAAGAACCTTATCCTGATCAAAGTTTTTTTCTTGAACTTTCTTTGTCAATAAGTTTCCCAAAACTTTACATTGTCCAACCTGAGAACCAATCCCAATAGATTTGATTGTTTTTTTTACATTGTAAAAATTGTTTGGTATTTCTTTAGGAAATGTTGAATTTAAAATTTTATCATCAGAAAAATTTCTAAATGCATCACCAGCTTCTTGATTATAATCATTAAAATAATAACTATCAAAGTCCCAAAAAGCCATTGATTTATGTTCTTTTATAAAGTATTTAATTATTTTTTTTTCAGAATTAGAAAGAACATTAAATCCAACAAAAAGATATTCTCTATCACCGTTAACTATTCCTGAACTAATACTTTTTAAAAATTCTTTATATACTAATCCTTTATATCCTATCTTATTTTTCTTTAAAATCTTTGTAAAATCTTTGTAAACATTTAACAAAATTTTCCATGTTTTTCTGAAACTTTTCTGATTAATACTCATTTTAGGAAAAAACTTTTTCCAAAATGATTTTATTCTTTCCAGATTCTCATTTTCTAAAAAATTAAATGACTCATCAATCTCTTTCTGATTTTTAATAACTCTAAAGACTTTTGATTCATCCTTTAGACTCTGGTCTATATCATCGAAATCTTTAATTAGAATTTGGCCCCAATAATAAAAATCATCAAAAGAAACCCTTGAGTCTTTGTCTTGTATTTTTTGAATGATTTTATACAAATAATGATTAATAACTATTGAGTCACTTACATCATCAGATATTTTAATATTAGAAAACTCCTGAACAAAATCTTCTAAAGTTTTTACAGTAGGGGACCACAATGGCTTATCTAATTTTTTAGAAAGAGCCTTTTGGAAATAAAGACCCGCCCTTCTATTTGGAAAAATAATAGTAAGATTTCTAAAATCTTTATATTTCTTAAATGTATAATCTACTACTTCTTCTAGAAAAAAACTCTTTTTCATTAAATCTCAATCGTTTTATTTGAGTCAACATAAATTAATAATCCCTTTATTTCTTTCGAATATATTTCTGATAATAAGTCTTTATAATTTTCAACTTGTTTTATATAAGAATCTCTTATTTCACCAGTCTTATAATCTATAACATAAACAAGATTATCGCTCATCTCAACAACTCTATCTAATCTATACACATCTCCTTTGTCATTTAAAATTTCAACTTCATTAAATGAGATGTTTTTAGGATTAAAAAATTTTCTAATGTTTTCAATTTTGAATAATTTATCAAAAAAGTTTTTAAAAAATTTTCTTTCTTTTTGTTCAATAATATTTTTGGACTCTGCAATTTCTAAACTTTGATTTATATCATTATAATTATGTATAAAATATAGAATATCGTGAATTTTTTTACCTCTATTAATATTTTCAAAATCAATCCCATTTTCAGATGAGGTTCTAATTATTATTCTATCTTTCCATGAATAAGAAGGATAATTTTTCTGATAAAAGACTTTATCATTTCGAACAATATTATCACGTTTTATTTTACCAGTAATATAAATTTTATTTCTTATTTTATCTTTTAAGGATGAATAGAGTAAATCTGACACATTTTTAACATCATTACTAGACATTTTGTTAGCATTAACAAACAATCCTAATCTTGGTCTAGTAAAGGAAACATACATTAAATTAATATTATCTTCATAAGCTTTAATTCTTTCATTAATATAGAATTCCTCAAATAAACTTTTAGGATGAGATGATTTGTATTTTAATGGATATGGAAAATCAAATCTTTCATCAAAATTTTTCAAATCGACCCATATTAATTTTTCTTTACCTCCTCTACTATCATTATCTAATGGCCAATTTAAAAATGGCATAATAACAAAATTAAACTCTAAGCCTTTTGATTTATGAATAGTAATTAGCTGAATAGCATTTTTTTGTGATGATAAATTTAATTTTTTGTTACTATTCTTTTCCCACCAATCTAAAAAAGATGTTATCTCTCTTCCTTTGGATTGTTTGAACTCTAATATTAAATCCATAAAGGCTTGCAAGAAAGGAATATGACTTTTTATTTTTTTCAATTCAAATATTCTAATTAATTCTTCAACCATCTCATAAATTGGAAGTCTAGATATACTAAAGAGATTATTTTTAAATTGGCTAGGTAATAAATTTAATTTTTCTTCATTAGACAGAGAATAATGATCATACTTATCTGAATTAAGAATTTTTATATAATAAAAGTGTAATATTTCAGATAATGCTAATCTGTCTCTAAAATTTGAAAAATAATTAAATACACTTATTAAAAACCCAACTACTGGTGAAGATTTTATTTCAAGTGCATCTGCTGAAACATGATTAAAATTATATTTAGATACATTAGCAGATTCTTCAATTAATGCTTCTGCAATTATTTTTGCATCTTTATTGTCTCTAACAATTATTCCAATATCACCTGCACTGTATCCATTATCTTGAATTTTTTTTATTGATTCAATAGTGTATTTTTTTGCAGTTTCAATTTTATCTTCTTGATCATCCTCAAAAACTATTTCAACATATCCTGTGTTGAACATCATATCACTTGTATTTTGAATCAATGAATTATTATAAACTTTACCAATATGATCACTAATAACTTTTTGACTTATATGTTTATTTAAAGAACTGAATATTTTGTTATTAAATGAGATAATTTTTTCACCACTTCTCCAGTTAGTACTTAAATGAGTAATTTGATGTAGACTAGAGTCAATATCAGATAAGACTACATTTTCCATTATATCTGAGTCTGAACCTCTCCACCTATATATACTTTGTTTAATATCTCCAACAATAATATTTTCATCACCTGAAGCAAGAGACTCCTCAATAAGCGACTTAAAATTTTTCCACTGGAAATGACTTGTATCTTGAAATTCATCTATGAGAAAATTTTTAAATGTATTCCCCACTTTTTCAAAAATAAAAGGGATTTTCTCATCTTTTATAACTTCATATAAAAGCTCAGAAATATCAGATATCAAAATAACTTCATTCTCATCCCTATAATCTCTAACTTGATTTTGTAGTATTCCTGTAATACCAAAAGCATAAATATTATTTCTTAATTCTAGAGCAGTATTGTATTTTAAAAATTCATCGTCAAAAACTTGAATTATCTTATTTAATTGAGAATTAAAATCATTATCAATTAATGATAATATTTCTTCTTTCTTGTGATGACTTTTATTTATCCAATTATTATTGTCTTCAAGACAAGACAAAACTCTTTTTCCAGGTGATTTTATAGACCCAGCAGATAGATTATTTATATATCCATAGACTCCTTTTTCTTTATATTTAAAATCATCAAAATCATAACCATTATCATGTATCGATTTTAAGAGTGTTTTAGATTGCTTTATTATTTTAGATTCAAAATCTTTCTTTATAAAATAAATTTCTTTTTTAAGTTCATTTATTTTAGAAGATACATCCTCTCTCGGAAATTGATTTGATAATGATTTAAACTCTTCAGAAAAAAGATTTTTAACCATTTTAATAAGCTCATTATTAATTAAAAAATCTTTTCCATTAATAATTTTATTTTTTGAAAATTCAGTTAACCATTTTGTTGTATAAGAATTTTTTTTAATGTTTCTTAAAAAATTATTAACAACTTCATTTGCAACAAATTCAAGATCCATATCAATATTAAATTTTCCTCTAAATTTTAAGTCTCGAGTGAAAGATTGAATTATAGAATAAAAAAAAGTATCAATTGTTGTAATTGAAAAATATGAATAATTATGTAAAATTTTAGATTTTAAATTATTACATCTAGATATTATATCCTCTGGAGAGACATTATAAAATTTTGAAAACTCAATTATTAAATCTTTTTCTTCCCCATTTGCCATTCGATGAATCATTTCAAGAATTCTAGATTTCATTTCACCTGCAGCCTTATTTGTAAAAGTTACAGCTAAAATTTTTTTGAAATGATTTTTACTTTTTAATGCTAATCTTATATAGTTTTTAGATAAAGTATAAGTTTTACCCGATCCAGCTGAAGACTTATAAATGATAAATGGCTTTCTTGTCACTAGTAATAATTAAAGTGACTTAATATATATAATAAAGTAGATATTGGAAATTTTATAAAGAGTAAAATAAGCTAATTATAAAATTTTTTGAACTCAGAACTCATATCATCAAACCTAGATTTAATTGATGTCATAAAATTATTATTAATTTTAGCTTCTAAATCAGAAAAATCTATATATTCTAACTTATCTAATTTATAAGTTTGTTCCATCCCCGAATATTCAAACTTTATTATATACTTTAAATTAAGTTCAAAATAAGTTATAGTGATATGATTATAACTTGACGTTTTAATTATTCTCATTAATTATGAAATTCTCAATTTTATACTCTTTACTAAATATTGGTAATGAAATAATATTCTTACGAAATTTCATCAATACATAATGACTTTAGTTCCTGATATTTTATTTTAAGTTCTCCTAATTCTTTAAGATACGCAGAAATATTTTTTTTAGATTCTATAATATTTCCATAGAATTCATCACTCAAGTAGAAATCATTATTATATCTAAATTTTAAAATTTCAATTTGGTTCACTTCAGAGACATTGGTCTTCCAATTATGTTCTAAAAAAAATTTTTCAGATAAGTTATAATTGAACTTAAGAAAAAAGTTATCATACTCTTTAGTGTGCACATCATGTCTTCTCAAATCTTCATTATATAATTTAAACAACTTGTTTTTCAATGTCTCTGATTTAATTCTTTTTATCAAATCCGAGCTTATTAATTGATTAAATATTCCCTCTTGTGGAAAAAAAGATTTGAGTGCTCTGCCTACAGAAGAAACATGATACATTTTTTTATCATTAGAGAGCTTAATTTCATTATTAAGATTATCATATAATATCATACAGCTTTC
>Ga0208764_10001166_pt1 | contig 17099 bp, 17 predicted proteins | sample ETNtaG_18_FD_185762 | JGI IMG/M metagenome (GOLD analysis project Ga0208764, IMG submission 185762) | Marine microbial and viral communities from oxygen minimum zone, Eastern Pacific Ocean - ETNP201302SV91 (SPAdes) (version 2) | ecosystem: Environmental > Aquatic > Marine > Oceanic ... | reverse complement strand
CTCTGGGTCGGGCATATGAAAAATTCTCGGAATCAAGGGACGTATCAAATGAACCCCATTACGGACAAGTTCAAGAGGAGTTTTTCCGGTTTATCGAGTTCCGCGCTGCCTGACAAATCGCTTCGCTCGTCAAACCCAATTCTTCCATTAGTTCTGATGTGCTTCCACTTTCTCCAAATCTGTCCCTTACTCCCACCATTTCCAAAGGGCTCGGTCTGTTTGTAGATAGCCACTCTGATATTGCACCCCCCAGTCCCCCAATAACCGAGTGATCCTCGGCCGATACAAAGCATCCACATCTTTCCGCTAGCCTTGCCAACAATTCTATGTCTAACGGTTTGATTGTATGCATATCAACTACAGTGCATTCGATACCCTCTTCCGCAAGTTTAACTGATGCATTGCGAGCCTGCTCTACCATCACCCCACATGCTATTACAGCAACATCACCCCCTTCCACAAGGACCGAACCAACTCCAATGCTCAATCCCAATTTACTTCCTTCATCATAAATTCTGGGTACTTTGTTCCTTGCCGTTCTCATGTACGAGGGGCCTTGGATTTCTAATAGCTGCACGGTCAACTCTTCAGCTGATAAATCATCACATGGGTGAATGACTGTCATTTTGGGGATTGATCTGTAAATGGATAAATCTTCTACTGACTGCGCGCTGCTCCCATCAGTACCCGTATGGATGCCACCATGACTTCCACAAATGTGCACCTTCAGCCCGGGTCGTGCTATCCCGTTGCGCACCTGCTCGAAAGCCCTCTCAGTGAAAATAGCGAATGTGCTTGCAAAGGGAACCTTGCCGGAGGATGCCATTCCAGCAGCGACCAGCATCATATTTTGCTCTGCAATTCCCATAGATATTGTCCTCTCTGGGAACTTTTCACGGAAATGGCATGATTTTGTCGACTTCCCCAAATCAGCTTCTAATACTACAACACGTGGATCATCCGAGAGTCTGAGAAGTGCCTTTCCATATCCGTCACGCGAGGCTCCTCCAGTCGATGGAGCGCTCATGACAATTCCTCAATAGCAATAGCCAACTGCTCATTATCAGGGGCCTTTCCATGGAATTCGGGATTGTCCTCCATGTAGGAAACGCCCCTCCCCTTCGTAGTGTTTGCAATAATTGCAATTGGCCCCAAATCAGAAGCCTCGGTCCAGCGCAAGGCCTCAACGAGTTCAGCCATGTTGTGACCGTCTACCTCTCGGACACTCCAACCAAAAGACTCGAATTTTGCCCCAATATCCCCAATCTCCATCTGGACTTCCATGAAGTCATCATTCTGTATTCTGTTTCTATCTACTATCACACGCAGATTATTCGCATTGTGATAATTTGCCGCCATCGCAGCCTCCCAGACTTGCCCTTCCTGTGTTTCCCCATCGCCGAGCATGACCCAGATGCGCCTTTCACTGGAATCCATTCTAGCCGATAACGCGCAACCTAGTCCGAAAGACAGGCCCATTCCTAGACTGCCAGCGGAAAAATCGACACCATCTGTCCAATTCATATCTACGTGACCCTGGCAAACAGATCCAAGGGTCCTGAAACCCATTAGATCACTTTCCTCAAGAACCCCTATCTGGTGTAGGAGGGCATACATCGCAGGGCTTGCATGGCCCTTGCTCATGACAAACCTGTCCCGATCATCCCAGTTTGGGTTGCTCGTTTCGAACCTCAGAATGGTTCCATATAGCGCCACCATGCAGTCAATCGCTGATAGAGATCCACCTGGGTGGCCCGCCCCTGCTGCATGAGTCATCTTAACAATATCAATTCTGCATTGTCTTGCCATTTCTTCTAGTTCCGCAATTCCGTCTTGCGCTGTATCGCCCACGAAATAGTATTCTGGAGTAGGGCTATTGATGGTTTTCAATGCCCATTTAACAACTATCTAGCAGAGTGATTCAAATCATACCATTTACTCGCATCGATTAGAGATGCGAATGGAATCCATGTTAGAGAAAGATTGGAGGGCCGAACTGTCCAAAATCCCTATTCCACTTTCTATAAAAAACGACACATTGCTATCACTTTCACTCAAAACTCTAATCGAAGGTGGCAGGATCTCAAAGGCCGTCGGTTCCGACTTGCACAGAAATTCCGATCTACCCGGCCTTACTGCACTAGCAAGTATGATCAAGCAATCCAGATTTGGCAATTATGTATTCTATAACGAGAATCTACATGTAAATACAACGAACATCTGTACCCTGGCTTGCCGTTTCTGCGCCTTCAGGAAGGGCGCAAGGCATAGTGGGGCATATTCACTTTCAGCAGAGGAGTTCGTCTCTAGGATTGAGCCATTTCGTGGAATAATTGATGAGGTTCACGCTGTTGGTGGCCTGCATCCTGAGTGGACTATAGATAATTACTCGGAGATTTACGAGATGACAAAGAGAAACTTCCCCGAAATTAGCATCAAGTCTCTGACTGCGGTAGAAGTGAAGCACATAGCATCTAGATCGCAACTTTCGATAAAGGAGACTCTCAAGTCACTGAAGAAATCAGGCCTAAATTCTTTGCCCGGTGGCGGGGCCGAGATTTTGGTGGACTCAATCAGAGATCGTATATGCATGGGGAAGGAGAAGTCATCCGAATACTTGGAGATACATGCGATTGCTCACGACCTGGGCATCCCTACAAATTGTACAATGCTATTCGGCACTATAGAGACTATCGAGGACAGAATGACACACTACGAACTGCTCAGAACCCAGCAGGACTCATCTGGCGGTTTCCAGTGCTTCGTCCCTTATCCCTTCCTAGAGGACAATACTCGCCTTCCAGAAGCCAAGCTAGCATCGGGCGAGGATGTAATCAGAGTAATTGCTTTGTCTCGAATAATGTTGGATAACATCCCACACATCAAGGCTTACAGGATGAACATCGGTGACCATCTCGCTTCAATAGCAATCAATTCGGGCGCCGATGATATCGATGGTACAGTCGGACATGAGGAGATTATGCACGTAGCTGGAAGTACCTCGAGCGTCGATTATGACGGTGCGAAACTAGCCCTATTAATCGAATCAGCCGGTCAAGAACCCGTGAAGAGGGACTCTACTTACCAACAATTCGAGTCAATTGACTCCGAGAAAATAAGTGAAAAATTGGTTCTGCCAATAGTAGGTCAGTGACAGAATGTCTTGGAAGAGGACCCTTGGTAGGGTTTCATTCATAAATTGCGAACCTATTTTCCACTCAATAGATCAAAGTTGGAATATTCTGGCTGCACCACCTTCATGGCTAACGGGGCACCTTCTTAGGAGGGATTGCATAACTGCTCCCATACCAGCAGTTGACTATGCAATTAATTGCAATGAGCTAAATCTATTACGGGACATAGGAATAGTTGGTAGGGAGTCAGTTGGCTCCGTCATCCTTTTCGGCAACAGATCCCTCGAGTCAATGCGCGACATCGCATTACCGTCCGACTCATCGACATCAAACATGCTGATGAAGTGGATTCTGGGACAGAGGGGCTTAGATCCAAAACTGGTACCAATGGGTCCTGACCTAGAAATGATGCTGGGTGAATGCGATGGAGCGCTAATTATCGGAGACAGGGCATTATCAGCAGGACTCAGGAGCCCCGAACTTGTTAGGATGGATTTGGGCAGGGAGTGGACGAACATTACTGGGCTTCCGATGGTCTTCGGAGTATTCGCTGCAAGAAACGACTCCTTGCCGAGTATTGTCAATGAAGCAAGAGAATCAATGCTCAGAAGCTACAACGGGTTCCTGATTGATGATGATACAAGGGGGGATGTAGTTTCTATTGCGTCGCAGAAGATCGGTCTCCCCATAGACAGGGTTGGCAAATACTTCGAATCTGAGGTTTCTAATTTTCTCGACAAATCCTCCATCGAAGGATTGAGAATCTTCCTCGACGAAGTGTGCAGCATGGGTTCGCAACCACGTTGGTTCGACTCTTCCTAATCCGTGTAATCTAACCTATCACTAGAAACCCAATTTAGTAAATCAATCGCCACTTCGCATGATTCCGCTACTACAATCTCATCGTCACCAGCGAATTTCTCCAATGTCGACATCGCAATTCTGTTTCCAATGGCCCCTAGAGCCTCAGCAGCCTCGTGCCTGACCATTACATCCTCTCCCAAGTCCGCTAATCGACTAATTAGATGTGGGACCGCATGATCATCTTGCATCTGCCCCAATACGTATGCAATTTCATGCTTCAATAGTGCTGATGATGAGCCAAAGGCAGCAGCCAAGGAGTCAACAGCATCCTTTCCCCCGACGTTCCTTAGTGCAAACAGGGCCCTCATCCGTTGGAACATACGCTCGTCTTCATTACAGAGCGTTGCCCTAAGTTTACCTACAGCCAAACTTTCGCTGGCCGGTGCAGGATCAACCGAACCAAACTCGCTTACATCTGGCCTTTCTGTCATTGCCCTTCAGCCCCTATGAAATCCATGCCTCTTGCATCGAAGGTACTCGTGACCAGACCAACTTCCTGCCCTCTTTCAAGGAATAACCTAACTGCCTCACGACCCTCACGACCATAGTCAATAGTCCGTCCGTTAACATACATTCTGACGAACTCCTCGTTTGTATCCTCATCGATACCTCTTCCCCACTTAATTGCATCTTGCAGAGCCAGATCAGGATTTGAGAGCGAATACTCAATGCTCTTCTTGATGTCATCGGAAATCTCTTTGCACAATTCTTCTCCGAGATCCCTCCTCACAACATTGCCCCCCAGTGGCAATGGGAGGCCTGTGGTCTGATTCCACCAAACTCCTAGGTCGATGACCATGAACGCTCCTTCATCGGACCATGTTAGCTGGCCTTCGTGAATTATCACCCCTGCGTCGTACTCGCCGCTAAGTACGCCCGGCTGTATTCTATCGAAGGGGACCTCCATTACTTCGACATCGCCCAATGCAAGAACAAGGGATAAGTAGGAACTCGTGCCTTTCCCAGGAATAGCGATCACCATACTCTTTGCATCGTCTATGCTCATTTCTCTATTAGAAATTAGTATTGGCCCATAACCCTCTCCCATCGAAGCTCCACAATTCATCAGAGCATACTCTTCGGAAATCTTTGGGTACGAGTGTATGCTTACCGCCGAAACTTCGAATTTACCCTGCTGCGCTTCTTGATTAAGGGTTTCAATGTCTACCAAAACGTGCTCATATTTCCTCCCAGGGGTATCAATCAGGCCCTGAGTCAGGGCATGAAACATGAAAGCATCATCAGGGTCCGGCGAATGTCCAACACGAATCTTCAGCACCTCCTCAACCATTATTCGATGCGCGAAGTTTTGAGTTGAAATGGGTTTTCGTCTACACCCCTCCTCGCAATGATGAAATGTTTACCCCCCCAAGGGGCAAACATGGTCGACCCTTCCAAGCTCTCGACAGCATCCGGCCAACTCGGACCAATCTGCGCAATCACCGGTAAGGCCCTCAAGTTCTCTGAGGCAATTGTTCTAGACAACGAGTATGTTTGTTGGGAGGCATATGTAGAGGCAACCGGCGCTTCTCCATCTACTGATGGTAAGGAAGTCGGCGGACTAAAGCTAGGCTGATTGAAAACTTATGGCCCTCGCCCTCTAATTTGACTCATGGCAGGTGGCTGGAGCAGGTTCGCGTTGCGATTCTCCGAGTATTACGACTCAATTTCACCAAAATCAATCTGGACCCCACCAAGACTGAGAACAAGAGAATGGATGTTCATTCCTTGGGGCGGAGCCCCTCCTGATAGGCACAGGGCATTCTCTGACAAGAATTCACTTCATTCTTACCTTCGAAGCAGAGCCCCACACTCTTGTTTTCATAGCACTGCGTACTACCAAGAACCATCCCAACTAAAGATGGCAGAAAAGGGATGGCTGGGCGCCGACCTGATTTTTGATTTGGACGGTGATCACCTACCAGGCGTCTCAGATAACGACTTTCCAGCGATGATTGAAGTTATCCAAGGTCAGGCCTGGCGATTGTGGAACGAATTTCTAGAGCCCGAATTCGGTTTCAAAGAAAAGCATGCCCAATTTACATTCTCGGGACACAGAGGATTCCACATACATGTCAGAGATCCAAGTCTACTACATCTTGATTCCAATGCACGAAGGGAGATAGTAAATTACATCAGAGGCGAAGGAATTGACATCCAGTCAACAATCTCAGACAACTCCGAGTGGGGCCGCAGAGCTTTGCAAGGAATTGACTCAACCCTTGAAAAACTATCTAGTATTTCGAGTGGAGAAACGGGAAAGGGAGCTTTGCTTGATGAATTGCATGGGATTCTTAAAACGAGATCTAACTCTCCACAGGTCAACCTGAAATCCTCTTCTAGGGCTAGTATAGAAGAGCTCGCAAAGCTATCTGACAACGAGGAAAAGGTTAGCAGGTTGAAGAATGACCCAAACCTTGCGGTTTTTGGGCCAAAATGCACACCAATATTCTGGGAACTTGTGAAAGGTGACTCTTCAGTAGTAATAGGAACTGCTGGAGAGACCGACGAGGTAGTGACTGTAGATACGAAGAGAGTGATCAGATGGGTGGGAAGTTTGCATGGAAAATCCGGCCTTCGCGTGACTGAGTTACCTCTAGAAAGGCTAGACCCAGATTCGGGGACCAAATTCGACCCTCTCACAGAGGCAGTGGTCTTTAGAGGAGGGACAGTGAAGGTAAGGATTCTGGCGGAAGACGTAACGGCAGAGATCTCCGGGGACAGGGTTGAACCTAGATTGGGTGATGAAATAGAGGTGAAGGAGTCAATGGCCATGTTCCTCTGTCTGAAAGGATGGGCGGAGATTTGCAAATGAGTTCGATATCCCAGAATCAGTGAATAATTGAATCATCTAGATTACGAAGCCACAGAATATTGAATAGTGTTGAACTACGGAATCTATTCGTGATTGACCCGTTGGACGACGTTGATACAGATTCTGAAGGCCCTCCCAAGCCACTGCCACCCCCTCCACCGGGAATCAACATGCCAATGCCAGAACCAGAAGTTCCATTGCCGGAGATTCCATCTATCCCTCCTGTGTCAACTACTCCCCAGTTCGGCTTCGTGCCAGAGCCTTCTGCCGATGGCGACTTATTAGATGCTGCAAATGCACTATCCACCAATCCTCCAAGTAAAAATGTGGATCAACCTTCTGATTTCAAATCAGTTTGGGATAAGAGGAAGACATCAAACCCTTCGATATCGAGTGGCTCAAGAGATAGCATATACAACAGAATAGAAAGGATTTCGACAGGTCGTGGAGAATCCCTGATGGACAGGTATGCCGACCGTTTCGGCTCCGATTTAGACAGAGAGATCATCGTTCTTAGGAAGAAGGATCAAGACGATTTGACTACTATTAAGCCAACCGTTGAACTAATCTCGGAGGCCAGTAGAAATGAAATGTCTCTAGAAGAATTCCTCGAGGCCATGGATGATTCTGATTTCGTGGGACGAGTAGCTGAGAAGACCGGAGTCTCTGTGGACAAGATAGACGAACTAGACTTGGACTCAATGCAAGCATTCTTCGAGAGTGCAGACAAAGATAACTCCGGATCGTTGGATTTCGACGAGTTTGTCAATGGAATTATCCAGAGCTTCAGGAGTTACGACGAGGACTTCTCACACTTCTTCACGGTGGTGAATGGCCTCCTCGGCCAATTGCCCGATGACAAGACTCTAGCATTCATAGAATCGGACGGATTCAAACTATTCGAGGCAGTCGGCAATGACCCAAAGGCCATCGATAAGGAATCAAGGGGCGAGTTCTTCACGATGGTTAATGAACTGCTTGTAGACCTGCCCGAAGCAGTCATGAAGTCATTCACAGAATCTAATGATTTTGATTTGTACAAGGTCATAGCTAGCAGGTATGGTGTTTGAATGGGTCTATTGGAGAAGGCTGGCCAGATAAATACCGGAGAAACAACCAATGTTGTCCCGGCCGAAACTGAGGTCAAGCCACAACCCGTCGCAGCTGAAACCGTGTCTGAGCCAGAACCGGTTCAATCGAAGAAAAGATCCAGAAGGAAGAGGGCACCTAGGAAGAAGAGGGAGCCGAGAGCGAAGAAAGTCCGTGTCGCTAAGGAACTACCAGAAGGCTTTGTGGAGGCATCCAGAAGCCAGAGGGTAATCAGGAGGGGTGCCGATTTCGCAGTTTCATATGGGTGGACCGTACCTCTTACTGTTCTAACTGCCTGGGGGTCTTACTTCGACCCAACCTATGCATTCCTAATGGGAATTCTCCTAATTAGCTTCAACCTCGGTTTCATGCCGTACACCACTGGACGGACAGTCGGGAACTGGATCAGTAGGACTACCTTCATCACCACCAAGATGGGCACCCCCCACCAGTCATACCTTTTCCTAAAGGGACTCACATTCCCATTGGTGATGCTAGGCTTGATTTTGTTCCTAACCTCGACCTCAGAAGGATTCGGCAGCCAGAGCGGTCAGATACTATTGGTAACCTCGTTAGTATTCCTATTCCCCCCACTTCTGGACTATCTGTTCTACCGTTTCAAGAGGGATGATCTAGGGCTCTGGGACACCGTATACGGGGGAGTTTGGATGGTAAAGACCAGCAAATCAGCAGAGTCCAAGGGCTGGTTGAAGAGGCTTGAGCAGCTTGGGGACTACTCCGAGGCCCAAGGATGGTGGTCTGACAAGGAGTCTAACGAAGACTCTGGGACCACAGAAGGTTAATTTCATTATTCCACTGGAATCGGGTCTAGTGCCCTCCAAAGGAACCAACATGCAGCACTCCGAAAAGGACGCCACGCTTCAGCCACATCCCGCATCTCCTTGTTTGTCATTGCCTCAGGAACGAGGCCTTGTATCCCCTTCACAACTCCAAGGTCACCCAGACTCAGAACATCGGGCCGCATAAGTGAGAAAATGAGCATCATCTCTGCTGTCCATGGTCCCACTCCTTTGAAACGGACTAGATGTTTGAGGATGGAATCATCATCCATCTCTTCAAAGCCTACTGGTAGCAATGGGGTTTCGTTGATTGCGATTTCATGTATGTACTGGGTCTTTTTCTGTGAAAGCCCGCAAGATGCTAACTCTTCTAGCGTAAGGGACCCAATCGTCTGCCTGCTGATTCCACCGCACAGTACCTCCAAGCGTCCGTGAATGATATTTGCGGCCTTCACAGAAATCTGTTGTCCAACGATGCTTCTTACTAAAGTCTGGAAGATCTCACCTCGCCCAGTCAAGAATCTGCCACTATGCAATTGGACAATTTGGCCGAGCAATGGATCCCCTGAAAGGTGGGTGATTGCCTCATCCCACCATTCAGGCTTCCCCTTCTGCATATGCTGATTAGCGGCCACTACTCTATGAGGATAGATGTCGGGACCTCACCTTGATATTAAACTGCAAAATGAAAGCAGTACTCTATTCATTGTCTGAGTCGTACCTACTCCTGGCCAACTCCCTCATATCTTCATGGAGAACCCCATGATCGATGGCGTCTTGATCGGACTCATCTACAATCTCAACACCCAGTAGAGTCTCGATGATGTCCTCCATGGTTACAAGTCCTGCAGTCCCGCCGAATTGGTCCTTTGCTATCAATAACTGCTCCTTGTTCTCTAGAAGTATATCGAGTGCCTTGTCAACTGATGTGTCCACATCGCATGCCACTAGTTCCCTACATAGATCCTTCATCTTGGTATCGAAATCATCGTCTGCGGCCCTCCTCAGAATCTCGCTCCTCAGTACCAAACCGGACATCTCGTCCACATTTTCTCCGAAAACCGGCATCCTGCCATGAATCATTATGGGTAGCCTATCCATGACTTCCTTGACGGTCTCAGTAGACTTCACAGAAGTCATCACAACTCTTGGAGTCATTATTTCGGTGACCTTCATCTCCCTCAGCTTCAACAGATTCTGGATCACAGCCTCCTCATCCTCTTCGATAACATCCGATTCCTCGGCGATATCTGCAAGAACTGAGAGCTCGTTACGAGTTACCGTTTCGGTCTCAACCTGTGGGAATGGGGCCCGCATTAACTCAATGATGACGACTATCGGCCAGAGGACCCACATCAGCCAACCAAGTACGTGGTAGGAAGAAACAGTCATCCTCCTCCAGTATAGTGCCCCTATGGTCTTTGGCAGGATCTCGCTCAACAGTAGAATTGCGATGGTTAGAACAGCCGCCGACCCGGCAACAACGTACTCTCCCTCGAAGTTGTTCTCGACCTCTGAACCAACTCCAAGAGCCCCAACTGTGTGGGCAATTGTGTTTAGTGTCAGAATTGCTGTGAGAGGCCTCTCCGGATCATCTTTCCATTTTGACCATGTAGCACTGACCTTCGCATGGGTGTCTTTCAGAGCCACAATGTGTCCGTGAGAGGTCGAGAGCAGCACTGCCTCGAGAATACTGCATAGGAAGGAGGCCCCCAACGCCAGAACGGCGTACGCGATCATCATGGTGTAATCAGCCAATTGTGATGCCTCTAGGAGTCTTTGTGTGTGTTGAGAATGGCCCGGTTTGGTTTTCCACAGCGTTTGTCTCCATTCTACTCCGGGCGAACATGACATAAATATCTAACTTGGCGGAACGTTCGGGCTAAGAATGGGCTACGTCACTATTTTCATGGCTTGGCCTTATGCAAACGGCCCACTTCACCTTGGTCATGTAGCAGGTAACTGCCTTCCAGCTGACATTCAGTATAGGTACGAGCGTGCTCGTGGTCGAAGGGTGCTTATGTGTAGTGGCTCAGACGAACATGGGACGCCAATCACACTAACTGCAGAGGAGATGGGTATAAGCCCACAGGATGTCGTGGACAAGTACCACGATGTTAACACCAAGGCGTTGGCCGATCTAGGTTGCTCATGGGCAAATCCTGTTGATCCACGGGGGGTAGAATTTGGAGGTGCCTTGTACAATCGCACTTCTGACCCAATGCACAAGAAAATCGTCCAAGAGGTCTTCGCTCAATTGCTTAACTCGGGATTTCTAGAACGCGAGTCCATGCAGCAGTATTGCTCACTAAACAAGGATGGAACGGTCAGATTCCTGCCAGATAGGTACGTAGAGGGAAAGTGCCCTTCGTGCTCAGAAGATGGCGCTAGAGGCGATCAGTGCGACTCCTGTGGAGCCACTTACGAGGCCCACGAACTCATCGATCCCCGTTCCAAGTTAGATGGCGAGTCAGATATTGAAGTCAGGGACACAGAGCATTATTTCCTGCGTCTTAATGACTTCCAGGAGTCATTGGAGGCCCATTCGTCCGAGAGGCAGGGTGTTTGGAAGGCAAATGTCCGTTCTATGTCTAAGAACTGGCTCGACATGGGCCTTCGTCCTAGGGCAGTGACCAGAGATATTGAGTGGGGAATCGAGATTCCACTCGATGGTCCGGAATGGGAATCAAAACGAATCTACGTTTGGTTTGAAGCCGTACAGGGGTACTACACCTGTGCTCGAATTTGGGCAGAGCGATACGCCGATCCATCCGGTCATTCAGATGGAATTGATGCTTGGAAGAATTGGTGGTTGGTTCCAGACGAAGGAGAAAGACCACGTCACATCTACTTCATGGGGAAAGACAACATCCCCTTCCACACAATTATCTGGCCTGCAATACTGATGGGTCTGAATGCAGTTGATGCAAGCGAGGTTTCCCATGTCCAAGAGCCAGGGGATATGGTTCTGGAGGACAATGTCTCTTCGAACGAATATCTGATGCTTCAGGGTGGCCAATTCAGCAAGAGCAGGCGTCATGGCGTCTGGCTCCCTTCATACTTGGAGAGGTATGACCCGGACGCACTCCGATATTACCTCTCCATCAATATGCCTGAGACCCATGATACAGATTTCAGATGGGACGAGTATGTCGACAGGGTGAATAACGAACTCATAGGAACGTATGGAAATTTCATTCACAGGGTTATGACTCTGACACACCGCCTGCATGGCGACGGCGGGAATCCACTAGCTAACTATGACGAAAACGATTTGCATCTCGAAACAATCAGCTCTGTAAACGACAAGATATCCAGTGCTATCGAATCTATGGAGAGGCAGCGTTTCAAAGAGGCACTGAGGAGCATCATGGGAATCGCCCAAATTGGCAACTCACTACTCCAAGAAGCTGCCCCATGGAAGCACCTCAAAGGGGAAGAGAACCCGGATAGGCACCAATCACTGTCTTCATTGGCCCTGTCTTGGAGGATTTGCAGCTGCCTAGCTGTATGTATGAGGCCATTCATACCATTTTCCTCCGAGAGGCTATGGTCGATGCTTGGGAACAAATCCGACATCGACACCATCCTATTGGAGGATTCCATGAATGGCATAGAGCCACTATCGTGGAACCCCGCGCCACCACAACCCCTCTTTTCACGAGTAGACTTGGAGGAGATACTCGAGAGCGAGGAGTCCTTGTCAGACAGTAAGGACAATGACGACCCACCCGGTCCCACGGGAGGAGGGGATTACATAGACTTCGAAGATTTCATGAAGGTTGAGATGAGGACAGGGAGGATAATTTCAGTCGAGGACCATCCCAATGCGGACAAGCTTTTCGTGATTAAAATCGATGAAGGAACCGACTCAACTAGAACTGTTTGTGCAGGTCTTAAGGACCATTACAAACCATCCGAATTGGAGGGTCTGAACGTTGTATTTGTTGCCAATCTGGAGCCAAGGCAGCTCAGGGGTGTAATGTCAGAGGGTATGATCCTGGCTGCAGACGACGGTGAAGGAGGGGTCAAAGTTCTGACTACCGCGGGTGACATACACTCGGGTTCGAGGGTGCGGTAATCATACGCCTCTCCTTCCAATGAACATCGAGGAAGACAATAGCGCGGCGATTGCTGCGATTAGTCCGAACCCTGGTGTGAAAACTCCCCCTGTTGGCATGTCTGCCCACAAGTCGTAGAACACGATTTGGAAGTCATTGTTCCTGTACTCGTCATCATCGGGGCAGGGGTCGATTACCCTATCCGTCCTGGTGACGGTGTAAGCGTCACCTGCAGATGTGTATCCGTCGTTGTCGTTGTCGGCCCATGACAGCGTCCATTGGTAGCACTGGTCGGTGTAGGTGGAGGTCTGCTCGCTCAGTACCATTTCCGTGACGAGTGATCCTTCGCTACCCTCCTCGTCCCCCGACTCGTCCTCTCCTGCATAGACAAGAAGGGCGATTTCAGTCAGGTTAACTTCCTCGAAGTGCTCGTCGCTGAGTTCGGCCGACCAGGTCTTGGTGCTGTCTGACTCCTCCTCGACCTCGTTCTCGGTCTTCATCGTCATAGAGGTCCTTGGGAGGCTAGTATCCACTGCAATATCGATCACCGAGGGATCTAAGATCTCTATGGAGCACCTTGCCATCCCATTAATCTGCGAAATTTCGAAAAGACTCAGATGAGGGGGGCTTCCCACTAGTTCGAGCCTAGCGTCCAATCCCAGTGACTCGTTCCGTCCTTCGGCCTTATTGACCCCATTATCGTGTGATAGTGTCCAATTATCTGGCCAATTGAATGGGTCATTATCGAAGAACTCATCACAGAGGGACCCAATCTCTTCATCCTCTCCTCCCTCATCATCGTCTGAGTTGCCCACGCCCTCGTCCCCCTCGTCTTCCGGGAATGGGTTCTCGTACTGATAGACCTCATCCCTAGCATAGTACCAGGACCCCGAGTCAGAGCTACCAATGCGGTAGTTTATTCCATTGTAGCCCTGGACCGTAGTTTGCTCAATTGAAATGTCCCCCATGAATCTAATGACCATGCTTTCGTACATGATCCCGTTGATTGGGTCGTGTCCAAATATGACCTCCAATGCGGTCGTATTGGCATTGATATCCCCATCCAGCCCTTCTTCGGTACTTTCTGAGACATCAATTATTCTGATGAATGAAGTCACGTTACCGAGGCCAATGACAATTGCTTCCATCCCTTCCACTAGGAAGGTCTCAAAATCTTCCAAAGGCATCACGTAGGGGTATTCGCACATCGTCAGGTTGCCTTCTGTGGCGCTCGCATCGTAGTTGGTTGCATCAGCATCAAGGCACCCCTCTGATTCGGCCCAATCATATACTCCATCATCATCCTCGTCGTAGTCGCAGGAACCGTCATCGTCAGTTGAGGATGAGTTGTGGTTGTTCGCATTGATATCTGTGCAACCAGCCTCCTCGAATACATCTATTATGCCGTCCCCGTCAGTGTCGTAGACGCAGGAACCATCGTCCTTTGTGGCGTTCATTTCGTAGTTGTAAGCACCTGAGTAGGTGCATCCGGGAACAGGTTCTGGAACAACAGGATACCTGCATGAGCCATCGTCCTCAGTGGCCGAGGGATTGTAATTCAGAGCATCCGAGTACATGCACCCGGGGATCGGGATAGGGGGTTCGGGATATACGCAAGATCCATCGTCTATCGCTGCAGTGGCATTATAGTTTGTAGCTTCTGAATATGTGCAACCAAGGGCCTGATCGGCACCCTCTATTTCTACATCCGTACATCCTGCGACAAAACAGGTCATCAGCATTACTGCCACTAGGGCATGCTTCTTCATAGACCGAGGTGAAAAGTAGGGCAAATCAACTCTTTGTCCAAATCGAGTATGTTGTAGGATGTTCATTTTCCTCATCCGCGACTGTCTGCTCAATGATGGACTCGGCCCAAATTGACCTATCCCAACTAGGGAATGACACATCGCCGCTACCCCTCACATGTACCGTAGTGACGTGAATTTCCTCCACCCGATCTAGGAACATCTCGTAAATCTGCGATCCACCTATGACCCAGCACTCCTCACTGCCCTCTGCAAATGCTATCTCTATAGCCCTCCCTACGTATAGGGCCGTGTCGGCACCATCAGCATTCCACTTTGTATTCCTCGACATCACTATGTTGGCCCTCTCAGGCAGGGGCTTGAAATCATCAGGAAGGGAGTCCCAAGTCCTTCTGCCCATGATTACAGAATTGAAGCCATCGCCCTCTGTAAGGGACTTGAATCGCAGCATATCGCTCTTTAGTCGCCATGGGAGTTCGCCTGAGGAACCTATGTTCCCATCATCGTCCATTGCTACGATCATTGCCATCTTCATGGTATCACTATATGGAAATGGGGGCTGATATGTGAGGGTGATGGTAATATCCTTCGATAGTGATGTGCCCGTATCTGAATTCATCGACGTTGGTAATGTCTGGGTCCAGTAGCAAAGTAGGAAGCTTCAGTGGCTCCCTCTCAATCTGCATCTTAGCCTGCTCCATGTGATTGAGATAGAGGTGACAGTCCCCGCCAGTCCAAACGAACTCACCGGGCTCCAATCCACATACTTGAGCAATCATGCAGGTTAGGAGGCTATACGATGATATGTTGAATGGCACACCTAGGAAAGCATCGGCACTCCTCTGATATAGATTACAGGACAACTTCCCCTCATTCACATAGAACTGGAAGAAGGCATGGCATGGCATCAGCGCCATCTCTTCTAATTCGCCTACATTCCATGCAGATACGATGATCCTTCTACTTCGGGGGTTGTTCTTTATCAGATCAATTGCTCCTTCGATTTGGTCAATGACCCTACCATCATTTGACTCCCAGAATCTCCATTGCTTTCCGTAAACCGGCCCGAGATCGCCATTTTCATCCGCCCACTCATTCCAGATTCTCACATTATTCTCCTTCAGGTATGCTATATTGGTCTCGCCCGAGAGGAACCAAAGCAACTCATGAATTACACTGGGCCAGTGGACTTTCTTTGTGGTGACAGCTGGAAAACCATCAGAAAGATCGAACCTCATTTGATGCCCAAATACGGAAATTGTCCCAGTCCCAGTCCTATCGCCTTTGGCTGCGCCTTCATCAAGAATCCTCCTCAGTAGATCGAGATATTGCTCCATGTACCATACCCGGTGCGAGCAGGTAGTCCATCAAGAATGCGCTAAGGGGCGCCCCTCAATTTCTGGGTTCCAATAAACTGGTCTGCGAATTTCCTGTAAAGTGACCTCATGGAATCCAGTCTTTGCTCGACTCCTTGATCCGCAACCTCTTCTACCCAGTGATCGTCTATTGCTCCGCCTTTTGGGTGCTGTGCCCACTCAGCGAATGTAATGGGATCATCCACAATCAACTCGATCCTCTTCCATGGCTTGGGGAATTTACTTCCAGGTGGCATGAAGTCTCTAGCCCCAACCGACATAGTAACCGGAACAACTGGGACATTGGGAAATCTCGCTGCAAGCCTTGCGAAACCAGTCTTTGCCGGTTGAAGCAGGGGGGTGCTCTCCCTCCTGGATCTGGTACCCTCGGGAAAGACTCCCAGACAACGTCCACTCTGGATCACATCCACCGCCCTAGCCAAGGCATCCCTCCCGCCATGTTCTCTGAAGGTCTCGATCTGTCCGGTCGAGATCATAACAAATCTGGCGGGTTGCCTTTCGAAATGCCCTTCCTTTGCCATGAAATGAATTGGCCTTTGGGATACGAGGATCTTGATGAAAGGGTCCAGATTTCCCAGATGGTTACCACAGAAAATTGCCGCTCCCTCCATCGGGACCTTGTGCGCCCCTCTGATATGCACATTTGTTATTGACCTCAGTAGTGCAGGGACATACTTCTCAAGGAATCTGTAAATCTTGGGTGTAGAGAAACGCTCACCAGTTCCTTCTAGACCGACCCAAGAAGAAATCTTCTCCAGCGACTCATCGGAGAGACCCATGCCCCCCCGCCAGTAGTACCCTGTTTCATAGTTTACAGTTGAATACGTTGAATAAGCAAAACAATCAGAGAGTGCCATGGGGGGGAAATTGCAAACACTGCTTGTTATTGCATTGCTTTTCATACCACTTATTGCACCCTCAGTTGCAGGTGAATGGGGCACCGATACTTGGCTCTCAAGCGTAATTTCTGAAGAACGACTGGCAAGCGGCGATGAGTTCGGATGCCAAGGCTATGAGGGCATAGTGACGACCGATGAGCCATGGGTCATTGCTGCATGCAAGGAATATCTAGAAGGGCAAACAAACGCCTCAAGATGGGGAAATAGCCCCATTTCATTCGGAATAGATTCAGATGTCATTAACGCCGAATTGGGAGCCTCTCTGAAAAACTCCGGATTCCAGATCGTAGGT
>Ga0208764_10001164_pt1 | contig 17116 bp, 19 predicted proteins | sample ETNtaG_18_FD_185762 | JGI IMG/M metagenome (GOLD analysis project Ga0208764, IMG submission 185762) | Marine microbial and viral communities from oxygen minimum zone, Eastern Pacific Ocean - ETNP201302SV91 (SPAdes) (version 2) | ecosystem: Environmental > Aquatic > Marine > Oceanic ... | reverse complement strand
AATTCAAATATTTTTGTAACATCAGTTAATTCAATAGGGTTTCTTAAGTCTGGTTTGTCTGTTCCATATTTTTCTAAAGATTCTTTATATTTAATTCTTGGAAAAGGAGCCTTGTTTATTTTTTTTCCTTTCCCAAACTCTTTAAACAAGTCGTAAAAGATAGGTTCGACAACCTTGAATATGTCTTCTTGTTCAACAAATGCCATTTCCATATCTAATTGGTAATGCTCTCCCGGGCTCCTATCTGCTCTTCCGTCCTCATCTCTAAAACACGGTGCAATTTGAAAGTATCTATCAAAACCAGATATCATAACCATTTGTTTAAATTGCTGTGGCGCCTGTGGCAAAGCATAAAATTTTCCTGGATGAAGTCGGCTTGGAACTAAAAAATCTCTCGCTCCCTCAGGACTTGATGCTGTAAGAATTGGGGTTTGAAATTCTAAAAAATTATTCTGAATCATTTTAGATCTTATAAAAGATAAAACTTTAGATCTAAGCTTGATATTTTCATGCATTTCGTTTCTTCTCAGATCAATGAATCTATATTTTAACCTTATCTCTTCTGGATATTCTTGCTCTCCAAAAACAGGCATAGGTAATTCTTTCGATTCAGAAAGAATTTTAATATTTTTTATTTTAACTTCGATTAATCCTGTTTTTAATTCTTTGTTTTCAGTTTCTTTCGATCTTTTTACAACACTTCCCTCGACCAAGATAACAGACTCTGGTCTTAATTTTTCTAGAATCTTAAAATTTTTATTTTTGTTTTCAATAACGCATTGGGTGATTCCAAAATGATCTCGTATGTCTATAAAAAGTAAATTTCCGTGATCCCTTTTTCTATGTATCCAACCAGAAAGCTTAATTGACTTTCCTATATCTTTCTCGGTTACTTCTGAACAATTGTGAGTTCTAAATTTATTCATAAATATTTACTGTAAGCTCAATTCGTTTAATACTTTCTTTATTAACTGAAGATTAATAGGTTGTGCCTTGGCTAAAGACAACCCATCAATAGAATTTGAAAATGAATTTATTTTTTCATATGACCTTTCAATATTTTTCAATATGAATTCTATATTTTTTTCACTTATTTGAATCTGCTTATCTGAAAAATTTTTTGCCAAAATTACCCTAATCATATCGTCTGTTGGTAAATCAATTCCAATATCAACAAAACTTTTAAGTCTTGATTTTAAATCTTCCAATTTTGATTCAAATCCCTTTAGTGAAATTTTTGAACTAATTATTAAATATTTGTTATCCTGAAGAGCTAAATTAATTATCGAATACAATGTGTTCTCCTGTATATTGTTATCAAAGTTATCAATAATTAAACATTCTTTTATTTTGTATTTTGTTAAAGTTTCAGCATTAACATCTTTTGCCAAAATAATCATGGATTGAATTTTGCTTTTTAGAATATTTATAAGATGAGTTTTACCACACCCTGTGGGCCCAAAAATATTTACTAACCTACTGGGCCAGTTTGGCCAGTTCTCTATTAATTTAAAAGCTTTAAAATTATTTTCTGACACGTAGAAGTCTTGGCTTAAATAATTCTTTTTAAAAGGAAAATTAAAAATTAACTGTTGAGACATTTTATCCTGCTAAAGTTAGTTGCCATTCATTATTTAAAATCTCAAAAGTAATGCCGTTGTCTATAAAACTGTTTTGTAAATTTTTTATCTTGCCTAAATATTTAATCTTTATTTTTGCTGAATCTTTATCAAGTTCCTCAACATAATAGTCTGTAATCAAAGTAATTTTTTTAATTTTTTTAATTATTGCTCCCAAAGAATCAGCTTCTTTGGTTGAGGTATTTATGGTCAAATATGAAGGGGTCGAGATGTCTATTAAATTTTGCTCCTTCCACAAATCGTGAATAGAAGATTTTAAACTTGCAATAACACCGTCTCTGACTTTTTTGTCTTGTAAATTTTTCACATTAAATTCAATTTTTTTAAGTTTTTTTACATTCTTAAAATTAGTCTTTAAAAAAACATTTAAAACTTTTTCATCATATCTAAGAATTAAAATAGCGCTATTTTTAATTTCATAATTATCAACAAGCTGGCTTAGATCAATCTCTTCTAAATCGGACAAGTTTTTTTTTATAAATGTAATATCATCTAGATTTTCTATTGGTAGAACAAAATCTATATTGTGAAGATCTTCACTTTCATTCCATTCGTTAAAAAATCTATTTTTGGAAAAAACCTCCAGCTCAGAATTTAATACTAAGATAGGATAAACAACTGTCTGGAATCTTTCGGACTCCGAATATGACACTCCTCTCTTGTAAAGAAAATCGCTGACAAATTTTCTCTTAAAAGTTATTTGTATCTTGGCGCTATAATTGTTTTCTATAAGTTTCTCTTCCATTATTTTGTAATTTTCAGCAAGTGATTTTATAGTGGACAAATCTGTACTTAATATTTTTTTTTGATCTTTAATTCGAAGTATATTTTCTACAAGTTTTTGAAACCCTTTTCTAAAAGCAATGTCTATGTAATTCTCTCTATAATTGTCATTAACTACTTCTCCAGTAACAATTATATTATCAACAATAAAAGTATTCTGACCAGCAGAAACATTTTGTGTTTTGTTTAAAAATAATATTATTAAAGATAAGAAAATAAATTTTTTCATAAATTATCTAATTATCATCTTATTAATGAAAAAAACAAAAAATAGTTACAAAAAAAGTGGTGTAAATATTGAAACTGCTGAAAAATTTACAAAATATATTGGAAAATACTCTAAACAAGCCTTTAGAAAAAAACTAAACAAATTTAGCAAAAGCAACATAGGAAAATTTGCTTCAGTATTTGATACCAAACAAATAAAAATTAAAGATCCTCTTTTGGTTGCAAGCACAGATGGTGTTGGCACAAAACTGGAAATTGCAAATCGTTTGAATAAGTTTGACACCATTGGAATAGACCTAGTGGCAATGTGTGTTAATGACTTGATCGTCCAAGGAGCTAAACCAGTATTTTTTTTAGATTATATGGCCACAGGAAAAATAAACCTCCGAAAAATGAAAAAGATCATTAAGGGAATAATAAATGGATGTAAAATTTCAGATTGTTTGTTGGTTGGCGGTGAAACAGCAGAGATGCCCGGAACATATGCAAAAAATAAATTTGACTTAGCTGGTTTCTCAGTTGGTTTAGTTTCAAGAAAAAAACTTATAACCAAAGATAGAGTAAAAAATAAAAATATAGTATTGGCAGTGCCATCTAGTGGTTTGCATTCTAATGGATTCTCTTTGGTTAGAAGAATATTAAAAAATTCTAAAATTGATAATTTTTTGAAAAAAGAATTATTAATACCAACAAAAATTTATACTAAAGAGATCTTGGATCTAGTTGAAAAAAATTTAATTAACTCTTCAGCAAATATAACTGGGGGTGGTATAATAGAAAACATAACGAGATCTGTTCCTGATAATTTAACTGTTAATGTAGACCTATCAAAAATAAAAGTTCTCAAGATTTTTAAATGGCTTAAAAGCAAAAATATTAGTGATATGGAAATGTTAAAAACGTTTAACTGTGGTGTAGGTTTTTGTCTAATAACAGATAAGCACAAGGTTTCTAGATTAAAGAAATGTTTTAATAAAAAGTTTGAACCCTATGAAATTGGTTTTATTTCAAAATCTTCAAAAAAAATAAATTTATTAAAAAAAATCAAATGGTAAAGAAAAAAGCTTGTATTTTTATATCTGGATCAGGAACAAATTTAAGATCAATTATAAAAAACTCTAGAGACTACAATTTTCCCATTAATGTAAAACTCGTAATATCAAATAAAAAAAACGCTAAAGGAATTTATTTTGCTAAAAAATTTTCAATACCACATATCATTTTAGATTTTGATAAAGACAAATTTGAAAAAATTGCTGCGAAAGAATTGTTAGATAGAAAAATAAATTTGATATGCTTGGCTGGTTTTATGAAGGTTCTTTCAAAAAAATTCATTAGAAATTTTAAAGGAAGTATTATTAATATTCACCCTTCATTGCTACCTAAATATAAGGGTCTAGACACCTTTAAACGTGTTCTGAATGCTGGCGAAAAAATCACAGGCTGTACCGTACATTTTGTTAATGAAAAATTAGATAACGGAAAAATAATTATTAAAAAAAGAGTTTCAATAGGCAAAGAAGAAAGTGTAGAAAAACTTAAAAAGAAAGTTCAATTGGAAGAATACAAAGCTTATTCTGTAGCTATCCGAAAAATATACAGTCTGAACTAATTTTTAAAAAAGAAGTCGATTTCTTTCTTTGCATTTTCAACTGAATCGGATCCATGAACTGAATTTTTATCTATCGAAACTCCATATTGTTTTCTTATTGTGCCTTCCTCAGCATTTGTGGGGTCTGTGCTTCCCATTATCTTCCTGTTTTCTTGAATGGCACTTTCCCCTTCTAAAACCATGACAACAATCGGCCCTGACGACAGATATTGGCACAGTTTATCATAGAAAGGTTTTGTTTGATGAACTTTGTAAAATTCTGCTGCTTCATCTTTTGTAATTTGAATTTTTTTTGTTTTTACAATTTTTAATTTATTTGTTAAAAATATTTTTTTGATATTTTCTACTAAATTTCTTTCAACAGCATCTGGTTTTATAATAGAGAGTGTTTGCTGAATCATAAATTTTATTCGTAATGTTTTGTAATTAAATCGTTCAGCAGTCTTACACCAAAACCTGTCGCCCCGCCTGAATTTATACTTGCAGCTTTTTTAGAAAATGCCATGCCCGCAATATCTAAATGAACCCACGGTATTTCTTTGCTAACAAATCTCTGTAAAAATTGAGCTGCTGTTATAGAGCCCGCTCCTCCAGCATAATTAATATTCTGTATATCTGCATATTTTGAATTCATTAGTTTGTCGTAATTTTTGTGTAATGGTAATCTCCAAACTTTTTCATTGATAATATTTCCAATTTTAAACAATTGTTCTGATAATTTATCATTATTTGAAAAAAGTCCTGCATATTCTTCTCCCAACGCTATTATTATAGCTCCAGTTAGAGTTGCAAGATCAATTATAAATTTTGGTTTAAATTCTTTTTCTGCATAGGCAAGTGCGTCTGCCAAAACTAATCTTCCTTCTGCATCTGTATTTAAAACTTCAATCGTTTTTCCTGAATAAGATTTTACTATATCCCCGGGTCTTTGGGCGTTTGATCCGGGCATATTCTCAACCAAACCAACAACACCAACCGCATTCACTTTTGCTTTTCTTAATGCCAATGTTTTCATTAAACCTACTACAACTGCAGATCCTCCCATATCATATTTCATTTCTTCCATGAATCTGGCGGGTTTTAAAGAAATGCCTCCGGTATCAAAACACACTCCTTTCCCGACAAAACAAAGTGGTTTTTCTTTTTCTTTTTTACCGTTCCATTTAATTGTAACTAGAAATGTTTCATTTGAACTTCCTTGTCCAACTCCAAGTAAAGAATTCATTCCCATTTTTTTTAAATCTTTTTCCCCAAAAACTTCAACTTTTAATCCTAGTTTAGTTAGTTTAAGTATTTCCTTTGTATAATGTTTGGGGTTAAGCTCGTTAGGTGGTTCTGACACTAAGTCTCTTGCTAAAAAAACACCGTCTTTTATAGATGAAAAGGTTTGAAATTCTTTTTTAAACTTCTCGGTCTTATTAACGCAGATATCAATTTTTATATAAGTATCTGATTTTTTTTTACTTTTGTATTTTTCAAAGGAATAGCTTTTTAAATTGTACCCATACAAGAATTCAGAAATTAATTCCTCGTCTGAGAGCTTTTTATTTCTAACATTTTCTGAAACAAGCAAGCTAATACTTTTTAAGTTTTTGTGCGAACTAATTAAATTTTTAAATGAACCACCTAGATCATTTAATTCAAAGTTAATTAATTTTTCACCCAGAATTATTACAAAACATCTCTGATTGTCTGAAATATCAAAAAAATGAATCTTTTTTTTATCTTTGTTCTTTTCAATTTTTTTTAAAAATTTATTAATTTTTTCTCTTTTGTCGTTATCAACCTTAGGGGTTTTTAGCGAAAACCTGTCCTCGGGTATAAAAAAACCCAAATTTTCGCATTTATCATCAAATTTGTTCGTAAAATTTATCATTTGGTCAACCTAAGATTGAAATTTCTAATAACTTCCTTTAATTATATACAAAAACAATAACAATGTTGAGTAATAAAATTTATAAGCACTTTTTTCTGGAATTAAGCAAGTATTTTTTAATAACTTTATTCACTTTTACTGCCATTGTATGGACGGTTCAAGCTGTGAATTTCCTTGATTTGGTCGTTGAAGATGGTCATGCACTATCTATCTATCTCGGCTATTCACTTTTAAACGTTCCAAAAATTTTAACAAAATTCATACCTCTTTCATTTTTGATTGCATTGGTTTTGTCCATATTAAAGTTTGAAAATGAAAACGAATTAATAATTTTATGGACCGCAGGTTTGAATAAGTTAAAGCTTGTTAACTTCTTTGTAAAAGTTTCTTTAATTGTAACATTATTTCAATTATTTTTTGCAGTAGTTATAAATCCCAGTATATTAAATTATTCAAGGTCATTAATCAAATCTTCAAATCTCGACTTTATCTCAAGCATGGTCAAAACCAATCAATTCAATGACACTGTTCCCGGCTTAACCATTTTCGTAGAAAAGAAAAATGAAAATGGTGATATGGAAAATATTTTCATTAGAGATGAAGGGAAGGTTCTAAAAAGTTTAGAAAATTCTAGTAATACAGATAATGTTACAATAATTGCAAAAAAAGGTAGAGTAGCAAATTCAAACAATCCTGTTTTGATATTAAGAAATGGAATAATTCAATCTGAAAAAATTGGTCAAGAAGAAAATCAAACAAAAAAAAATCTACAAACTATAAAGTTTGAAAAAACGACACTTAAATTGGACAACTTGCAAACCAGATCTATAGTACAAACCAAAATACAAGAAACTCCATCAAAACTTCTTCTTGAATGTTATATGGGTAAACAAGAAAAAAATATTTTAAATTGTCCAAGAGATCACAGAAAGAATGATGTTTTGTCTGAAATAAATAGGAGATTTGGTATGCCGCTATATATACCTGTTATAACTTTAATTCTCTGTTTTCTTTTAAATCAAAGAGAAGAAAATAAATTTAAAAATTTTTACAAATATTTTTATCCCATTTCTGCATTTTTAATTTTAGTTCTAGCAGAAATTTTAGTTAAGTATTCTGGAAAGTCTTTTACTAATACTTTGATCTATTATTTGACCCCGTTAGCTTTGTTACCCTTGATTTATTTTGAAGTTATAAGAAATTTTTTATATGAAAATTTAAGGAAAAAAATATGAAGCATTCAGTAATAAATATGTATTTAATTAAAGAATTTTTAGTAAGTACCATGAATATAATTTTAATTTTTATAGCAGGTGGATTAATAATGAACCTTCGTGAAGAAATTACTTACTTTGCTGATTATGATGTTGGAATAATGCTTCCGATAGCTTTATCTTTTATGATTGTTCCGAGTATTTTAATAAACATTTTTCCTTTTATTATATTTTTATCGTCAATGTGGATTTTGATAAAATTAAAAAATAATAATGAAATCTTGTCTTTAAAAACATTTGGATTTTCTAGTGGAAAATTTGTAGCCTTGTTTAGTATGACTGCGTTTTTTATTGGCATTATAATTCTTTTAGCATTAAGCCCGGTTACTTCTCTTATGGTCAAGTATTATGAAGACGTAAAAGGAGGTTATGATTTAGATAAATCTCATTTAGCATCAATTACAAACAATGGAGTCTGGGTAAAAGAAAAGATTGGATCAAAAGTAAATTTTATAAAATCAAAGAAAATAGAAGGTGATTTTTTATTAGATGTAAGTATCTATAAACTTAATGAGGAAAATATATTATTAGAAAGAATTGAAGCGAAGAAGGCAAATATAATAGACACAACATGGATTGTGGAGGATGGTTTTAAAATAATATCAGGTAAAAATGTATCAAGTCAAAAATTTGAAACCTTAATCTTTGAGTCAACTTTTAATAAAGTAAAATTAAATTCCATTTATTCTAATTTAGATACATTGCCTTTTTATAAAATTATTACTGAAATAGATGATCTGGTTAAAAAAGGGTATAATATTAAGCTTTTGGAAGAAAAGAAGCACTACTACCTATCTCTTCCCTTTTTCTTAGTTTTAATGGTTTGTTTGGCGTCTATATTTTCGTTGGACTCAAATGATAAAAAACAAAACATATATTACATATTACTTTCAATAATTACATGTGTGATTATTTTCTATTTCAAAAATTTTTCCATGGCTTTAGGCGCAACCGAGAGAATTCCTTTGGTTATTTCTGTTTGGTCTCCAATAATTATTTTAACTTTATTTTGTTCAGTAGGAATTATTCAAATCAATGAAAAATAGCTTATATAAAATCATACTAGTATTGTCTTTTTTTATTGCTTCTACAACTGCAATGGCCGAAGAGTTAGATATTAGTGCACAAGAAGTGCAGCTAAATAAGGAAACTAAGATTGTATATGCAGAAGGAAATGTCCAAATATCTGATAATAGAAAAAACATCATTTTTGCTGAAAGAGCTGAATACAATAAAATAGATGAATTAGTAAGGTCTTTTGGTGAAACAGATATTATAACTTCTGAAAAATTTAGAATACAAGGGCAAGACATATTCTACGATAATAAAAAACAAATTATCTATTCGAATACCAAAAGTGTAATTACCGATATAAGTGGTAATAAAATTTACACAAACATGTTTAGTTATTTAACTGAAAAAAATATGTTTTTTTCTCAAGGTGAAGTTGAAGTTGTAGACAATAGAAACAACAAATATCTCTTTTCAGAAGTCTATATAGATGAGAAAAAAAGAAAAATTGTAGGTAGCGATGTTAGATCATTTTTTAACGATCCAACCTTTAAAAGTAATGATAAAAATGAACCAAGATTTTTTGCAAACTCTGCTTATATTGATGACCAAGGAACAACGTTTGACAGAGGTATCTTCACTACTTGTCAAAATCGAGAAGGGAAAAAATGCCCTCCGTGGACAATTCAAGCTGAAAAAATCAAACACAGTAAAGCAAAAAAAACCGTGTACTATGACAAAGCAGTTTTAAAAATTTATGATTTTCCCGTTTTTTATTTTCCTAAATTTTTCCATCCTGGGCCAACGGTAAAAAGAAGATCTGGTTTTCTATTTCCTACATTAGTAGACAATACATCGGTTGGTTTTAGTGCGTCTGTTCCCTACTTTTGGGCTTTATCTGAAAATAAAGATATGACTTTTACACCAAAAATATATGCTAAAGAAAATTTATTAGTACTGCATGAATATCGCCATGCATTTGAAAATTCATATCTTATCGTAGATTCAAGTTATACCAAAGGCTATAAAAAAACAAATAAGCTTAAAAAAAGTGACGGTTCTAGATCTCATATATTCTCTAAGTTTACTCGTGATTGGTCAAAAGAAAATTATTTAAGCAACCTAGAAGTAAACCTCCAGCATGTGTCTAATGATACGTATTTTAAGGTACATGATATTAATACAAAGCTGGTAAATAAAGATGAAAATATTGTTAAAAAAGATTTTACCTATGAATTTCAAGACGATAAAAATTATTTGAATGTAAGTGCGGCAATGTTTGAAAATTTAACTGTCGAAGACTCTGAGAAAACTAGATTTGAATACTCTCTTCCAAATATACTCTTTGAAAGAAATTTGTTCACAGGTGACAAAACTGGCGTGTTTGATGTTCGCAGTAATGCCTTTGTAAGAAACTATAAAGTAGATCAAACAACTAAGTTTTGGGTAAATGACATTAATTGGCAATCAAATCCCTTTGTTAGTTTAAGAGGTATTCAAAATAAATTTAAAGGACTTTTCAAGGTAGTTAACTATGAAGCAGACAACGCTGAAAAATATAAAACAGACGGTTTAAATAGCGAAGCTTCCGCAGCATTAGCTTACAGCGCAAAACTACCATTATCTAAGAAAAATGATTCTAGAGGTACAATTAATTTTTTAACTCCCCAGTTCTCGATTAGACATGCTCCGGGACATATGAGGAATATACAAAATGATGAATTAAAACTAAATTATTCCAATCTGTTTGCGTTGAGCAAGACTTCTCAGCCAGATGTAATTGAAGAAGGTACAAGTGCCATCATGGGGCTAGAGGTTTCAAACAGTGATTGGAAAGATGGTAGTCCGGGTGATAAAAATTATTCTTTATCAATTGGACAGATTTATAATTTTAATGAAAATACCTCAATTCCATCAAAAAGCTCTTTGGACCAAAAAGCATCCGATTTGGTTGGTGAGGCTTATTTAAAATTAAGTGAGAATTTTTCTTTAAGTAATAAATTTTCTTTAGATCACAATTTCAATGATATTAATTACAATGATTTAGAAGCAAATTTAATATTAGGTAATACAAGTTTTAATCTTAATTACTTGGAGGAAAATAATCACGTTGGTACTAGCAACTATATAAAATCAGGTTTTAAAGTTGATTTTAATAACTCTGCCGAACTGAATTTTAATATCAAGAAAAATTTAGAAACTGATTCTACAGAATTTTATGATTTAGCATACGACTATATAAATGATTGTCTGAAAGCTGGCTTAGTATTTAGAAGAGAGTTTTATAGCGATAGAGATGTTGAGTCATCGGATTCTTTAATGTTTAGAATAACACTGTTCCCATTTGGTGAAGCAAGGTCTCCGCTAATTGATAGATAGATGAAAAAAAAACTACCTATATATTTCTTAATAGTATTTTTTTTTTTATTTCATAATGACAAAATTTTTTCCCAAGTAAATAATTCTATAATTATATCTGTAGGCAACAGTCCAATTACACGTTTAGATTTGTTAAAAGAGATAAAGCTAATCGCAATACTATCAAATGCTCAGATAAATAATAATAATCAAGAGCAGATTAAAGCACTTGCTGTAAAATCATTGATTAAACAAAATATAAAAATAAATGAGATTAGAAGAAGAAATATAGAAAGATACAATAAAACTCAACTTGATGCTTTAATTGATAATACATGCAAAAAGTTGGGGGTCGATAGAGACGGTTTAAAAAATATTCTGGCCAGACATAATTTAAGTTTCGAAAATCTTGTAAAAAGATTTAAGGTTGATTTAAAGTGGAATTATATGATTTTTCAAATGTATAAAAACAAAATATCTCTAAATGCTGTTGAAATTGAAAATAAAATTAATCAACGTTTAGAAAGTTCAGTAAATACCAATAAAAAAAAAGAGAACGTAGAATCTATTAAGGAAAAAATAGTTTACGAAGAAAAGGAAAAAAAACTAAATATGTTTTCAAATTTACATTATTCAAATTTGGAAAGATCCGTTCAAATTAAATTTTTATGAACAATTTAATTTGTATAATCGCTGGCGAACCCAATAGCATTAATTCTGAATTAATTGGAAAAATTTGGAAAAAAAAGAACACTTTTAAAAACTTAAATATTTTTGTAATTGGAAACTATCTATTAATTAAAAAACAACTAAAGCTTGTAGGAATCAAACTAAATATAAAAAAAATATCAAAAATAAAAAAAGAAAACTTTAAAAAAAAACTTTTAATTTATGATGTTCCATTAAAATTTAAAAATCCTTTTAAAGTTAGTTCTAAGGCTAAATCTAAATATATACTTAAAAGCTTCAAGTTAGCTGTTGAACTTGCGAGAAAGAAAAAAATTTCTGGTCTTATTAATTGCCCTATAAACAAAAAGGAAACCTTTGGTAATAACTTCATTGGAATTACAGAGTTTCTAGCAAAAAAAGAAAAGGTTTTTGGTAAAGAAGCAATGATTATTTACAACAAAAACTTATCTGTATGCCCAATCACAACACATATAAAGGTTAAAAAGGTATCAAAACAAATATCAAAAAAGCTTATTACAAATAAATTAATTACTATTAACCAATTCTTTTCAAAGAAACTAAAATATAAACCAAAAATTGGTTTATTGGGTCTAAATCCTCATAATGATGAATTAAGAGAAAATTCTGAAGAAAGAAAAATTATCATTCCTGTAATAAAAAATTTAAAAAAGAAAAGAATATCTGTCCATGGACCATTGCCTGCTGATACCGCTTTTATAAATATCAAAAAAGATAAATTTGATATTCTCGTTGGAATGTATCATGACCAGGTTTTGTCCCCGTTTAAAGCCTTGTACAAGTTTGATGCGATCAATCTCACTTTGGGATTGCCTTATATTAGAGTTTCTCCCGATCATGGAATCGGAAGAGATATAATAAAGAAAAATGTAGCAAATCCAAAAAGCTTGCTTGAGTCTATTAAATTTTTTAAAAATATTAATGTTAGAACTTAAAAAATCATTAGGACAAAATTTATTAGTTGATAAAAATATCCTGAACAAAATATCAGATTTGGACAGTATAAACGGTAAAATAATTTTCGAAGTAGGTCCTGGAACCGGAAATTTAACAGAAATAATTTTAAAAAAAAATCCAAAGAAAATTTTACTGGTAGAAAAAGACAAAAGATTCTGTGAAATATTGTGTAAAAAATTTAATTTAAAAAAAAATTACAACATATTTAACGAAGATATTCTTAAATTTAATTTTGATTCAAATATAAATGGTGATGTAATATTTGGTAATTTGCCTTATAACATTTCAACCCAAATTTTAGCAAAATTCATTAAACTGGATAAATGGCCTCCCTCTTTTAAAAAAATTATATTTATGTTTCAAAAAGAAGTTGCTGATAGAATTTTAGCAAAACATAATACTAAAGAATATGGAAGAATAACTGTTTTAGCAAATTTTAGGCTTGATATAACTGATAGTTTTAAAATATCTAGAAAATGTTTTTTGCCAGTCCCAGATGTTGACTCAAAAATTATTATATTTAAACCTAAATTTAAAACAAGTTATAGTATCGAAAACATAAAAAATTTAGAAAAAATTACTGAAGTTTTGTTCTCGGGTAAAAGAAAAATGATCAACAAAGCTTTTTCAAAAATATTTAAAAATTATAAAGAAGTAGCAAAATTTTTAAATATAGATTTAAAGAAAAGACCTGCTGAACTACCCTGTGAAGACTACTACAAAATAACCGAATACTACGAAAAAAATATATAAAATAACTTCATTTTTTGTGTAACTGCTTTGATATTATTTCCTTTAATTTGTTGAAACACTCTTCAACATTGTCATTTATTAAAACATAATCATAGTCTTTTTGGTGAATAATATCTTTGGAGTAGGCCAGCATTCTACGTTTTATGGCCTCTTTATCATCTTGGTTTCTTGCTATTAATCTTTTCTCTAGTTCTTCCTTGCTTGGAGGAAGTATAAAAACTTTAACCAAGTTTAGTTCCTTAAATTTACTAAGTTGTTGACTTCCTTGCCAGTCAATATCAAACAGAACGTTATGTTTTTTTTGTGTGATTTGATTTATTGAAGATTTAGATGTTCCATAGTAGTTTCCAAAAATTTCTGCGTGTTCGTAAAAAGCATTCTGCTCTAACAATGATTGAAACTGTTCTTTGCTAACAAAATGATAATCCAAACCATCAACTTCATTTGGTCTTGGTTTTCGAGTTGTATGGGAAACAGAGATTTCGAAAGAATTATCTGACTGTTGAATTTTTTTTGAGAGAGTTGTTTTTCCAGCCCCAGAAGGTGATGATAGCACAAGCATCAAAGGCTTATTTGGATTATTCATTTAGTGAAAGTAATCGCCTTAGTTAGAATGACTTTCAATAAATTTTATTGCATCTCCAACTGTTAAAATTTTTTCAGCTTCGCTATCAGAAATTTCAGATCCAAACTCTTCTTCGAAAGCCATTACTAGCTCAACCGTGTCTAAGCTATCAGCCCCTAAATCGTCTATAAAGCTTGCCTCATCTGTAACTTTCTGCTCATCCACACCAAGATGATCTGCTACGATCTTTTTAACTGTTGCACTTACATCTTTTGCCATTTTCTAATTCCTTTTTTTGAATATTGTATTAATTCGTTATTAAGTTTATTCTGTTTTTTTGTCAAGACATATACATGCCTCCATTAACATGTATTGTTTCTCCTGTTATGTAAGAAGCTGATTCCGAAGACAAAAAGGCCACACAATTTGATACATCTTCTCCTGTGCCAAGTTTTCCCATAGGAATTCTTGAAGTCAAAAATATCTTAACTTTTTCTGCTATATTCATAGTCATGTCAGATACTATAAAGCCAGGAGAAACACAGTTAACAGTTATATTTTTTTTTGCATATTCAATAGCCAGGCTTTTTGACATTCCAATTATACCTGCTTTGGAAGCTGAATAATTTGCTTGTCCAACGTTTCCTGTGTGCCCTACTATAGATGTAATATTTACCACTCTGCCAAATTTATTTTTTAACATGCTTTTAATACCATACTTAGATAACAAAAAAGTAGATGTTAAATTTATATCAATTACCTTTTTCCACTCTTCGTCTTTCATTCTTAAAGATAAATTATCCGCATTAACTCCTGCATTGTTAACTAAAATATCCAAACCTCCTAATTCCGATGCAGCAGAATCAATAAACTCTTCGATCGCTAAATGTTCAGATATGTTAAACTTTTTGGTTTTAACGGTTGGATAATTTTTTTTTATTAAATCTAACTTTTCAGTTTTTGTGCCTGTAGCAAGTACATTTCCTCCAAAAGAAATAAATTTTTTTACAAGCGCTCCACCGATTCCTCCGGTAGCACCGGTTATTAAAATTTTTTTATTTTTAAAATCAATCATTTAAGATTTTTGATATCTTCAATTGTATTTATACTCTTAACGTTAACATTTCCACTAATTCTTTTAACAAGCCCAGATAATACCTTTCCCGGTCCAATTTCAATAAACTCATTGACGCCATTTTTAATCATATAAAGAATGCTTTCTCTCCACCTAACTTTTGAATAAATCTGCTCAACAAGCAGTTTTTTAATATTTTCTCCGTCCTTTTCCGACTCAGCTGTTACATTGCTTACTATCTCTGTTGAAAGATTTTTGAAGTTAGTATTAAAAATTTTATCTTTCATTCTTTCAGCAGCACTCTTCATAAGAGAAGAATGGAAAGGAGCGCTGACGGGTAAAAAGATTGATTTTTTTTTATCTGACTTTAAAATTTTGCTAATCTCTTCCATTGCTGTTTTTTCTCCACTTAAAATAATTTGGCTATCAGAATTATCGTTCGCTATCTCACATATTCCTTTTCCTTTGACTTGATCGATATATTTTTTAATCTCTTCCATTTTCAATCCCATTACAGCCAACATAGAACCTTTGCCTTCTGGAACAGCTTCTTGCATTGATTTTCCTCTTTCGTGTAGTAGATAAAGAGCATCTTGAAAGTCTAAAGATCCAGCAGAAACTAGTGCGCTATATTCGCCCAAAGAATGTCCTGAAAAATATTTTATATCTTTAATTTCAATATTAAATTCCTCGGTCATTAATTTAAAAATAGAATAACTTACGGTCATGATGGCGGGCTGTGTATTTTTGGTAAGCCTCAATTCATTTTCTGGCCCATCCAATATTATTTTAGAAATAGGATAGTTTAATTTTTGGTCAGCTTCTTTAAAAATATTTTTTACCAAATCAAAATTCTTATACAAATCCAAACCCATACCAACGGATTGTGAACCTTGACCTGGAAACATTAGAGTTTTCATTTTATTTAAAACAGTAAAATTCTATTATTATTACTATTGTACAAACAAAATTTAAATAGTATAAGTCCGGTCTAAATAAAAAAGTATTAATTTGATTGGAAAAATGGCTTTTTACGAACATACAATTGTTGGAAAACAGGATTTATCAGACAAAGAGGTTGAGGGTTTAATAAATAAGTATTCGGAAATTATCAACAAATCAGGCAAAATATTAAAAACAGAAAAATGGGGCCTATTATCCCTGGCAAATAAAATAAAGAAGAATAAAAAGGGAATATTCTTACATTTCAAATTAGAAGGTCAAAGCAATATTATAGAAGAAATTGAAAAAAAATTATCTATCGATAACAGTGTAATTAGATATTTAACTGTAAAATACGATAAACTTGATATGGATAATGAATATTTTGGTGCAAAAAAATAAACTTTATGAGACGTGATAAGAAAAAAAAAGGAAAAGGTAAAAAATTCGGTAGTCAAAACAAATTAAGTCTTTTCCAAAAACCAGAGATGAAATTTGGAAGAAGTTGTCCTTTATCACAAAAAAATGCACCTGTGGTTGACTACAAAAATTTAAAATTATTAAAAAGATACACTTCCGACAGTGGCAAAATTCTACCATCACGTATCACTGCTGTAAGTCAAAATAAACAGAGACAATTATCAAATGCAATCAAAAGAGCAAAAATTTTAGGTTTAATTTAAATGGAAGTTATATTGTTAGAAAAAATAAGAAATCTAGGAGACGTCGGGCAAGTCGTAAATGTCAAAGACGGTTACGGAAGAAATTTTCTTTTAAAATTTGGGAAAGCACTTAGGGCTGACAAAAAGAACGTTGATTATGTTAATAGAAAAAGAAGTGAAATTAACAAGAAAAACCTTGAGCAAAAAAAGGTTGCAAAAGAAATATATGATAAAATAAAAAAGAAAACTTTGGTTTTTAGTAAAGAAACAAAAGAGAATGGAGAATTATATGGCAGTATTAAACCAAAGGAAATTTCAAAGCATTTTTTGGATAATCTTAAACAGACTATTCATCCTTCACAAATTGACCTGAAGAAAGAAATAAATAAAATTGGCGAATTCCCTCTATCAATTAATTTGCATTCTGATCTAGTTGCAGAATTACATGTTTTAGTTGAAAAAAAGAAGCTTGGTAAATAGTTAAATTTTTCCACAGATACAAAAAAAAAGTTAATAACTTTTACTTTTACAACGACTGTTTGTTTAAGATAAAACCTACGTTCGTTATGGATAATCTAAAAATTAAAACTTTTTCTGGGGAAAAAAAACTTCCTTCAAATATAGAGGCTGAGCAGGCACTTATAGGTTCTGTCTTGGTAAACAACGATATAA